>Ga0224554_1000065_pt1 | contig 97122 bp, 71 predicted proteins | sample 714S22024metaG_FD_180666 | JGI IMG/M metagenome (GOLD analysis project Ga0224554, IMG submission 180666) | Peat soil microbial communities from Stordalen Mire, Sweden - 717 S2 20-24 | ecosystem: Environmental > Terrestrial > Soil > Wetlands > Peat | place: Sweden: Norrbotten County, Stordalen... | reverse complement strand
TGAGATCACTCGGATACTTTATAGGATGCATTTGCATCCTATTCATTTATGACATGCACCCAATGTTGTACAACATAAGCAACTTACTTATGATTGACTCTTTGCCATTTTCAAAACACGCTCTTAGCCTTTGACGTTGGCCTGCGCCTTTTTGCGATCGCAATACTTCCGGCAGGCCGTGTCGCGGCGTTGGGCCAAGTTGGCCGCCTCGACAAACGCCCGGCAGCCCGTTAAAAAACGACTCATTCCCGTAGGAGACGACGTGAGGAGTCTCAAATTACGCCGGAAATACGAACCGCATCAGAGACTCCTTACGTCGTCTCCTACTTTTTTAACGGCCTGCCAGGCCGGAAATTTGCTGCCGCACTTGCTAAACATTTGCGACATGCTGAAAAGTTCAAAGAATGGGTGAACGCGCCGGAAGCGCGAGTTCCGTCGGCGAGACGCCGACGGCTGCGACCGAAACGGTCACCGAGACCGTCGCGCTCCCCAAGAAGTCGCCAAGGATTCGGGATTGTCGGAAAACCGACACTTTATTATTGATGTGGATCAGCCAAGTGGGGTAAGTTGTGGCACACTTTTCGGCGCGAGGCTCGGGCCGCGCGCTTTCAGGAAATGAAGAATACCGCCATGCTCGCCTTTGCCGCCGCCCTGATGGGTGGCCTGACAGGTGTGTTGGCCGCTTTCCGGGAACGCAAGTCGGCGCCCAAATGGTCTTTCGTGGCCGGCATGATGCTGCTGATGCTGGAAGGCATTTTTTCCGGGCTGGCGGCGCAGACGGATAAAGGTAGCGAGGCGATTCGATATTGGCAGCAGTGGAGGCTGGTCGTGATGTCGTTTTTGCCCGGGACATGGCTTTTGTTCAGTTTCAGCTACGCGCGCGGCAATGCGGGCGAGTTTTTGTCGAGATGGCGCGCGATGCTGGCGGCGGCATTTGTGCTGCCGGTGGCGATCGCGTGGTTTTTCTATCGCGATTTGATCTCGATTGACTATTCGAGCATCGAGCCGGATTTGAGATTGTTGCATTTGACGCCGGCGGGGCTGGCTTTGTCCGGGTTGTTTCTGGTCGCCGCCGTGCTGGTGTTGACGAATTTGGAACGGACCTTCCGCGCTTCTGTCGGGACGATGAGGTGGCGGATTAAATTCATGATTTTGGGGTTGGGCATCTTATTTGCGGTGCGGGTGTATACGTGCAGCCAGGAGCTTCTTTGGCCCGGACATGGCATTGATGAATCTCTCCTGACGCTGGATTCCGCCGGGTTGCTGGTGGGTTGCTGCATGGTGCTGCGGTCGCTGCTGCGCCGGCCGGTCGAGGTGGCGGTTTATCCCCCATTTGCTTTGCTGCAAAATTCGCTGATGGTGTTTCTGGCGGGGATATACCTCATGGTGGTCGGCGTGTTTGCCAAATTCGTGGAATGGATCGGGATCGAAACGAGCTTCGAATTAAAGACGTTCATCATTCTGGTGGCTCTGGCCGGGTTGACCATTTTGGGGTTGTCGGATCGCGTGCGGCTGCACGCGCGGCGATTGTTCAGCCGTTATTTGCAACGGCCTCTTTACGATTATCGCGCCGTCTGGAGGAGCTTTACCAAAGCGACCGCTTCGCGCGTCAAGCAGGAGGAAATCTGTGAGGCCGCGGTCAAGCAGGTTGCGGAGATATTCCAGGCGCTGTCCGTGACGATCTGGCTGGTGGATGAAAAGCGGGAGAATCTTTTTTTCGCCGCCTCGACTTCCCTGCTGCCCGCCGCGGCGATGGAATTGGCGCCGCACAAGGAGGAGGCGCTGGCCATCCTCCAGGCCATGCAGGAACATGCCGAGCCGAGGGACATTGAAACTTCCAAGGAGCAGTGGGGCGTCGCGCTCCGGCGTTGTCATCCCTCCCAGTTCCGGACCGGGGGCGGGCGGGTTTGTGTGCCGATGAAAGCCGGCGGGCAATTGATGGGGGTGATCACTGTGGGAGACCGGGTGGGCGGCATTTTCTTTTCCCTGCAGGATTTCGATCTGCTGAAGTGCGTGGGCGACCAGGTGGCGGCCGGATTGCTCAATTCCCAGCTTTCGCAGAAGCTCTTGCAAACCAAGGAGCTGGAGGCCTTCCAGACGATGTCCGCCTTTTTTGTGCATGACTTGAAGAACACGGCCTCGACGCTGAACTTGATGTTGCAGAATTTGCCGGTGCATTTTGACAATCCGGCCTTCCGGGAGGACGCCCTGCGCGGCGTGGCCAAGACGTGCGAGCATATCAATCATCTCATTGGCCGCTTGAGCCTGCTTCGCCATGACCTGCATATCCGGCCGGCGCAGGAGGATTTGAATGACGTGATTGCGCAGGTCCTGGCGAACTGGAACGGCGCCACGGGAATCACGCTGGTCAAGAATCTTCGCCCGTGCCCCAAGCTGCTGCTGGACCAGGAGCAGTTTCTCAAGGTGGTGACCAATCTGGTGCTCAACGCCACGGAAGCCGTCTCGCGGGGCGGGCAAGTCGTCGTTGAAACCAGCCAGAACAACGGCTGGGCCGTCCTGAGCGTTTCCGACAACGGCTGCGGCATGGAACCGGATTTTCTCCGCCAAGCCTTGTTCCGCCCGTTCCAGACCACCAAGAAGGATGGTTTCGGCATCGGCATGTTCCAGAGCAAGATGATCGTGGAAGCCCACGGCGGCAGAATCGAGGTTGAAAGTGAGTTGAAAAAGGGCACGACCTTCCGCGTGCTCCTGCCCGTGCAAAAACAAATCAAATGAAGCCAAAATTGCTTATAGTCGATGATGATCAGGAAATTCGCACCCAGATGAAGTGGGCGCTGGCCGGGGATTATGACGTGGTGCTGGCGGAGGACCGCGCCAGCGCGGTGGAGATTTTTCAGACAGCCCGGCCCCTTGTGGTTTTACTGGATTTGGGCCTGCCGCCTCACCCGACCGACCCGGGAGAAGGGCTGGCCACGTTGTCCGAGCTGCTCGTTTTGGAGAGACTGGCCAAGGTCGTGATCATCACGGGGCAGGGGGAGAAGAGCATCGCGTTGCAGGCAATTGGCTCAGGCGCCTACGATTTTCTGGTCAAACCGGTGGACACGGACGAACTCAAACTTCTCGTGCGACGCTGCCTGCACGTGGCCAGTCTCGAAGTGGAGTATCGGCAGATGCAACAAATGATGGGTGGCGACGTCTTCGCCGGGATGATGGGCGCCAGCCCGGCAATCCGCGCCGTATTTGATTCCATCCGCAAAGTGGCAACGACCGACGCCCCGGTGCTGCTTCTCGGTGAAAGTGGAACAGGCAAGGAAATGGCGGCCCGGGCCATTCACGACAAAAGCGTGCGGAAGGACGGCCCCTTCATCGCCATTAATTGCAGCGCCATCCCGGAGACGCTCCTGGAAAGCGAGTTGTTCGGCCATGAGAAGGGGTCGTTCACGGGTGCCCACGCCCAGCGCAAGGGCCGTTTCGAAATGGCCATGGGAGGAACGCTTTTCCTGGATGAAATAGGTGAAATTCCACTCCCCCTCCAAGTCAAGCTTCTGCGCTTTCTCCAGGAACAATGCATTGAAAGGGTGGGAGGGAGACAGCCCATCGAGATTGACACGCGGATCATCACCGCGACTAACTCAGATTTGAAAAAAGGCATGGTGGACGGGACGTTCCGGGAGGATTTGTATTACCGCCTTGCCGTGGTGCAGTTGATGCTGCCTCCTCTGCGGGAGCGCGAGGGCGACATCCGGCTGCTCGCCCATTATTTCCTGCAACGTTTCGGTGCGGAGTCCAACCGGACAGGCCTGGCTTTCGACCAGGAAGCCCTGCGGTCTTTGGACCGCCATCCCTGGCCGGGAAACGTCCGTCAATTGGAGAATTGCATTCGCCGCGCGGTGATCATGTGCGAAGGGAAACGTCTCACGGTGCGCGACCTTGAACTGACTCCCGCAGCCCAGGGATCCCTGGCCAATTTGAAGGATGCCCGGGAGAATTTGGAACGCGACATGATCCAAAATGCCTTGCGCAAACACTCCGGGAAAATTGCACCCGCCGCCACCGAATTAGGGGTGAGCCGGCCGACACTTTACGATTTGATGGACAAACTGGGCATCGCCAAGGAATAACCAATAGTCTTATATATTGTAATCTGTAAGAATTCCTGACACGTGTCATGTGTCATATTCTAAGGCATTGATTGCGTGATTGTTACGTAAAATGTGTCCTCAATAGATACACCGAGAGCGTCGATAGAGTTTACACTTTCGAGATTCAATAGTCAGTTATGATAAGTTGCAAGTCATTGGACTTCAAATGATTGCAGTTAAAATGATGGACTGTGAATTGTGGCATGATTCCGGCTGTATTGTCATTTCTAAGAAGCTAATTGATTGAGCGAGTAAAAGTGCTAACTAACAACGATATGAAAAACCTTACGATCAAACGAGTTCTGGATGCAGCAATTCTGGTCACACTTTTGGGCATCCTCTCTCAAAGTGCGTCAGCTTCAATTCAAATCCCGGCTCCTGATGCAGGATCAACGTCAATGCTGATGGTAATCGCATGCGCTGGTCTGACTGCCGTCCGTCGATTCAAGCGGTAGGGTGGAGAAGGGCTCCTGCCCTGCGAGGGTCTTTTGGGACGGGTTTTGGGATGCGCGCTGGGCGTAATTCAGTTCACAGTGAATTACGCAGGTGGTTTAATTAGTAGAGTTGCCGCAGCTTTGAATTTGATTGAAATATATGAATACATCAACCTTGCGAAGGTGGCTTGCACTTTCGCTTTTCCAGATTGGATCCCTGCTGGGGTTCCAACAATCTCTTTTGGCTCAAACACCGTGCCTGGACAATTTTCCGCCGGGCGGAGGCACCGCCACCATAACAATCACGTCGCCCTGGATTAATTCCAGCTTCATTGTAAACACGAATGCGACCTCCTACTTTATTGATCAGGTCACGGTTGGTGATGCGGAAGTGCCGGCGGGCACTTATGTGGGGTGGTGCATTGACGTTGCCGACAATATCGGGTCAGGCACAACAAGCTATGCCTCAACATTGCTCTTCTCAAGTTGCGACACCAATCTGGACGCCGAACTGGAGGCGCTGGGCCTGAACTATCCTCTGTCCGTCTATGTCACTCCTCAAGTGTGGGATCAAATCAATTACATTTTGAACCACAAAAACGGCGACTACTTTTGGAACGTTCAACTGGCCATTTGGAGTCTTATCGGAGGGCCAATCGTCCCGGCGAACGAGCAGCCCCCTTACCCTCCAACGGACACGAATGAAGTGAACGCGTTGTTGGCTGCGGCGAGCGCTAATGCCAGCTCCTGGGATTTTCAATGTGGGGATGTGATCGCTGTTATCGTGGCTGAACTTACCGGGGATGCTTCCAATCCAGTTCAACTTACGATGATCGAAGTTCCATTCCAATGCCCGACGCTGTCCATCGGCGCCATCGGCAGTTGCTACACGAATCTGGCCTCGGCGGATGCGGCGGCCCTGGCGGCCACCACCGGCACGGCCACTTGCGGCGGCACCAACCTCACGCTGACGGTGACCAACAACGGGCTGACTTGCCCGGCAACCATTACCGTGACCGGGACGGATAACTGCGGCAACAGCACGAATGCGAGCTGTACGGCGACCATCCTGACAAATCCGCCGACCTTGAGCGGCACGCCGGCCAACACGAATGTGGTGTGCGTGGAGGACATTCCAATTCCGGCGACGGTCACGGCAACCGATAGCTGCGGAACGTCGCTTTTGGTTTCATATGTCCAGAATGAAAGCGACGCGGCATCGAGCTGCTCGAATGTCATTACGCGGACTTGGTCAACCGTGGACTGCGCGGGCCAGCCGGCCAGTTACACGCAGGTGATCGCGCAATTGAACAACGTGACGCCCATATTGAACAATGTGCCATCTGGCTCGAATTATGGCTGCAATCCGGCCAATATTCCGACAACCAACAGTGTTCTCGCGGGGGTGACGGCAACGGATGATTGCACCACGACGCCGGCGACGATCAGCGCGGCAGTCGGTTATGCCACCAATATTTGCGGGATCATTCAAACCTTTACCATCACCGCGATTGATGCTTGCAGCAACACTGCGACGGCCTTTGTGACCAACATCTGGACGGCGAATGCGACCCCGCCGGCGATCAACGGCTTGCCGCCTGGGACAAATTATGGCTGCAACCCGACCAACGTGCCTTCGAGCATCACCGGGCTGAGCGCCAGCAACGCCTGCGGAACGGCCGCCATTACCCAGACCAATACAGTAACGACCAATGGATGCCAGGCAACCCAGTTGTTTATCATCGTGGCGACCGACGCCTGCGGCAACACAGCGACGGCCTATGTGACCAACACTTGGACGGCAAACACGGTTACGCCGGTGTTGGGCGGAGTCCCGATTGGGGCGAATTTGGGTTGTAATCCTGCCAGCGTGCCGACTTTGGCCAGCGTGCAGGCCTCGGTGTACTCGACCAATGACACCTGCAGCCCGGCGACGGTGCATGTCACCGGTGGAATCCCCGTCACCAATGGCTGTGGAGTCATACAGATTTTCACGATCATTGCGACCAACGTTTGCGGCAACATGGCGACGGCCTTCGTGACCAACACCTGGACGGCGAACCCGGTCATGCCGGTGTTGAGCGGAGTTCCGATTGGTGTGAATTTGGGCTGCAACCCGCCCAGCGTGCCGACATTGGCCAGTGTGCAGGCGGTGGTGTCCTCGACGAATGATACCTGCAGCCCGGCGACGGTGCATGTCACCGGTGGAGTCCCCGTCACCAATGGCTGTGGAGTCGTCCAGATCTTCACAATCATCGCGACCAACGTTTGCGGCAACACGGCGGTGGCGCATGTGACCAACACGTGGGTGGCGAACACGACCGCGCCGGTGTTGAGCGGGGTTCCGGCTGGAACAAATTATGTATGCGGCGCCCCGGCCAGCGTGCCGACCGTGGCCAGCGTGCAAGCCGCAGTGTCCTCGACCAATGACACCTGCAGCCCGGCGACGGTGCATGTGACAGGCGGAGTGCCGGTCACCAACGGCTGTCAAGTAATTCAGATCTTTACGATCATCGCCACCAATGCCTGCGGCAACACGGTGACGGCCTATGTGACCAACACTTGGAACTCCGGGACTGGTCCTGTCGTCCAGTGCCCGACCAATGTGACCATCATCACCAATCTTTGCCAGATCTGCTGCACCTTCACGCCGAACGACTGGTGCAGTCCGTGCATCGGGTATAATACCACCGGCTGCAATAATAATAATTGGAGCTGGAACTGGCGCCAGAATTACGGCTGGAACACCTACGGCAACAATTGGTGGACGACTTGGACGCAGAATAATCCTCCCACCAACTGCTGGCCGTCCTGGAGCAATTGGTGGTGGTCTTGCAACGGTACGGCTCCGGGCGCCAATTGGTGGGGGAACTGGACCAATATCGGCAATGGCAACCACTGGTCGGGCTGCTGGACCGCCCAAACTTCCGGGAATTGGTGGAATACATGGGCCAATAACAACACTTACGGGAATCAATCATGGGTGCCTTGCGGCGGAAACAACCCGGGCGACATCCTGACCAACTGCTTTGGCACGGTCTATAGCAACGGCTGTGTGCAAATCGGCCAGCCCGGCAGCGGTTACTGCGCGACGTTTACTTCGCCGGCAGCCGTGCGGAATTGCCTCAACTTCACCGGCAATCCGGGCGTTTTCAATTGCAACGCCACCAACCCGACCAATTGCAGCGCGGGATCTTTCTGCTCGCAGGTGCTGGCCTTGCAAATGAACGTGAATTTTGGTGATTGCAGCTATTACGCGCCGTCCTTCTTCGGGCGTTGCGGCGACTCGGTTTTGACGGATTCGACCTCTCCGTGCAACGGCAAGACCGTGCGCGAAATTCTGGCCGACTGCAACACCGCATTGGGATGCGGCTCGCTGCCGCAAGGCTGCACGCTGAGCAATCTCTGCTGCCTCGCCAGCAACCTCAATCAGTGCTTCGAAGGCTGCAAGGTTAGCAGTTGGTGCGGCAAGCATCTCGCCCGAGTCTATATTCCGCCTCCCTCGCAAACTGGCACCGCCACCGTGACCGACACCTGCAGCCCGAACCCGACCCTGACGTATTGCGACGTGGTGGCGACGAACTCGAGTTGCCCGGGCAATTACGTCATTACCCGGACTTGGCTGGCGGTGGATGCTTGCGGGAATAGCAACAGTTGCAGCCAGACTATTACGATTGAGCAGGGAAGTTCCTCCGGCGTCTCCGGCGCGGTCGTGCTGGCTTGCAGCGGCGATACCAATCTGAACGATAATGTGGGAATCAGCAACGTGACAGTGACGCTCAAGAATTCCAGCGGCGCCACGGTGGCGACCACCACTACCGGCGCGACCGGCGCCTATTCATTCCCCAACCTGCAGGCTGGAACCTATACGGTCACGGTGACTCCGCCGTCAGGTTATTCGCAGACTTCGCCCAGCGGGTCATCGAACAGCCAGACGGTGACCTTGAGCGGTTGCCAGATTGTCTGTGGCCTGAGCTTCGGCTACAATGGCTCCACGCCGGCGGTTTGCATCACCAAGACAGGCCCCAAATGCATATCGCACGGGCAGACCGCCACTTATTGCTTCGCAGTGACCAATACTGGCAATACCTGCCTGAATCTCAAAGTGAACGATCCGCTCCTGGGCGGCATCATCTTCACCCAATCGGCCGTGGCGCCGGGACAAGGCTATGTGTTTAGCACCAATTATGTGGTGACGCAGACCAACGGGACCCTGACCAATACGGCTTGGGCCATCGGCACGCCGCCTGCCGGCGGAGCGGTGAGCAACCAGGCGACCACGATTGCCACGGTCACGACCAAATGCATCACGAACACTATCTGCGGGAATTTCAACTCGCAGAATCCCAGCAGCGGCTGGCTCTGGTGCAATGCCCACGTCAGCGGCAATCCCGGCAAGAAAGTGACTGTTTTCTGCCAGAACGCCTCGGTGACGCTGACCTGCAATAACGGCCAGACTTACACCTACCCGATTCCGAACGGGCAGATCAATTTCAGCCCAAGCTGCACCGTTGCCACCAACTGGTTCGACGGCACGCAGTGGAACACGACGTTGCCTTGCGGCGGGGACAGCGGAATATTCCTGCAAGGTTGCGGCATCCCGTGGCAGTCGGCTTTTGCGAATTGCCACACGGTCTGCTGGACGGGCGTCTTTAGTTGCGACACGGCGGGATTCAACTGCAACTGGCAGTGGGGCGCGGCTTGCTACAACAACACTCAGCCTTCTTGCGGCTCCATCGGCCCCAAGGCCTGCACTCAAACCTCCTGCCCGAATGGCCAGTATTATAGTTCGGGCGACCTGTGCGGCGCTCCCGAAAACTGCAAACCCTATTGTGTTGCGGGTGCCACCGGCGGCGGCGGATCCAACTGCACCGGTTCCTGGAGCAGCACCGGATCGTGTTCCTTCTGAGTTCCGATCCGGCAAACTGGCGGGGCGGGGAAATGGCGGCGGGCATCTGCTTGCTTGACTTTCATCGCCCTGTCGGCTTTGTTGGAGGGGAACTTTAATGGATAAAGAGATATGAAATTCCCACCGATTTATGCTGCTCTAATCTGCGCTGGCTTGATGACGGCGCCGGCGCATCTTTCCGGCCAGGCTGCCGCCACCAACGCCGCTGGCGCGATTGGGCCGAAGCTGACTTTTCTCACCAACGAATACCATTTTGGCAAAGTCACTGCCGGGACTCTGGTCAAACATATTTTCATTGCCAGCAATGCGGGGGATCAGACTCTCGTCATTTCCAAGGTCACCCCGGGCTGCCATTGCACCACGGCGGGAGGTAACTGGGCCACGCCTCACAAAGTCCAGCCGGGCAGGACGGAGGAAATTCCCATCCAATTTGACAGCGGCAGTTTCCGGGGCGACGTGACCAAAACCATCACGGTGGATTCCAACGACAAACTCGCGCCCAAACAGATGCTGACCCTGCGCGGCTCGATCTGGAGGCCGATCGAAGTCAACCCTCAGTTCGCCTACATCAATATCATGCCCGATGCCCCCTCGAATTTGACGGCCGTGGTTCATATCAGCAATCAGTCCGACGGGCCGGTGACCCTCTCCGATCCAACCAGCGGCAACAACCTGTTCAAAGCCGAACTGAAGACCATTAAACCCGGCAGGGAATTTGAGGTGAGCGTCAGCGCCGTGCCTCCTCTCTCCCCCGGAAACAACACCGGAACCATTTCCGTCAAAACTTCCTTGACCAACTCCCCGGTAATCATGATTACAGCCATCGCCATGATGCATCCGGCGGTGGAGGTGTCGCCCCAGCAAATTACCCTGCCGCCGCAATTGAGCCTGTGGACAACCAATCTGGTCACACTGACTGACCAAAGCAGCAAGCCGCTGGCCTTGTCCGACCCGGAAGCTTCCGACAAGCGGATCAGCGTGGCACTGAAGGAAACCAAGCCCGGAAGTGTCTTTCAACTGGCCGCGGTTTTTCCTCCTGGTTACGTGGTGGCGCCGGGCCAGCAGACTCAGGTGAGCGTCAAATCGAATAATCCACAGCAGCCGGTCATTACTGTGCCCATCAGGCAGATGCAGCAGCGGCAGCCCGCCATGAATCAGCCGCCGGGCCATCCGAGGGTCATGACCCAGAACCTGCCGCCTCAAATCGCCGGTCATCCCTGACACACGGAAGGCTGGGGCTGTGCCTAGCTCGAAGTCCGACATAAGAGCGATTTTGATCGAGGCCGCAATCGTGGTCATCGCCGGTTTGGGCATCGGCCTGGCTGCCAATAAAGTTTCACCGCGCGGTCTGGCGCTGTCGCGAAACTATTTCCCCGCCGGTGCCAATCAATCTCCGGTTGCGCCCCGGCAGCTCCAGGTTGCCCCCGTGGCCGTTGACACCAATGAATCCCCCGCTGCCGCTGAACTTTCCGAACGGTTGCGTGACAAGGGCCTGCAAGAGTTGAAACGAAGCCAGGTCGAAACACTCTTGCGCGATCCGCGGAGCCGCGATGGCCGCGTTGTCTTTGTCGATGCCCGGAACCCGGATGACTACCAGGCCGGCCATGTTCCGGGCGCGTACGAATTGGACCCGTATCATCCTGACAGGGAACTGGGCAACGTGCTGCCAGTCTGCCAGGCCGCGGAAAAAGTGGTGGTGTATTGCACCGGGGGTGATTGCGAGGACAGCGATACTGCGGCGATCCTGTTGCGGGATGGCGGGGTGCCTGGCGGGAAATTATTTGTCTATGGCGGCGGAATCACGGAATGGCAGGCGGCCCATCTTCCCGTCGAGACCGGCGCAAGAAACAGCGGGATGCGGAGCGACTCCAAATGACCGCCGATCAAGCAATGTGGAGGCGCAAGGCGTTCGAAGCGGCCGCCGTCCTGGCGCGCTGGGCGTTGGGCGCATTGTTCATTTACATGGGACTAAAAAAAGCCATGCACCCGGAGGAATTTCTGAAACTGACGCGCCAATATGAAATGGTTCACAGTCCGTTCCTGTTGAATGCCATTGCCGCCGGGCTGCCTTGGTTCGAGGCCTTTTGTGGAGCGCTGCTGCTGTTGGGAATCGCCGTCCGCGGAACGGCCCTGACGTTGGTGGCGGTCCTGGTTCCATTCACCTGGCTGGTGTGGCGGCGGGCTTTGGCCCTGCAAGCCCTGCGGGCCATTCCGTTCTGCGCGGTGAAATTCGACTGCGGTTGCGGCGCGGGCGAGGTTTTTATATGCGGCAAGCTGGCCGAAAACATCCTTTTGATACTCGTTTCATGCTGGCTGCTATCGGGAGTCGGCCGCGCCTTTTGCGCGCGCCATGCGCTTTTCTCCGGCAAGAGCGGCAAAATCTAATTGATGAAGCGAGCTCAATTGAAAAGTCGTATCTTGCCGGATCGGTTTCCTTGTTCACTGTGTCCTGCCAAATTTCTTTTCGAGCTCGCGGAAGTTCATTTCGATCAGCGTCGGGCGCCCGTGCGGGCAGGTGTAGGGCATGACGCAATGACGCAGGTCTTCAATCAAATTCTCCAATTCAGGTCCGGCCAGCGGATCATTGGCCTTGACGGCATGGCGGCAAACGGTCTTGGCCACGACCGACTCGCCCAGACGCAAGGCGTTGACCTCCTGCCCGGCGGCTTTCAGTTCATCGGCCAGTTCCAAAATAAAACGGCGCGGCTGGCTGGCTTTGACAAACGGCGGCAGCGCGTCCAGCAAAAAAGTGCGCTCCCCAAATTCGCTCAGACCAACCCCAAGGCGGGTCAGGGTGGAAAGTTGTTCGCGGAGAAACTGGGCGTCGCGCGCGGAAAGCTCGATTGTCTCGGGCAGCAGCAGCCGTTGGGAAGGCGAAGGGCCGCTGCCTTCGAGCCGGCGCATCATTTGTTCAAAAAGAATCCGCTCGTGCGCGGCATGTTGGTCCAGGAGCACCAGCCCGCGGTCGGATTCGAGCACCACATACAGCCTGCCAATCACCCCAACCAGTCGCAACGGGACTTGAAGCAGGGCCGATGGATGGGGCGTGACGGGTTGGTCCGGGACTTGGGCCGGCAGAGGCTGCTGGCTCGCGGGCGGAGCCGGCCTTTGGGCAACCGGCGCAATCGGCGCCGGTGACATCGGCCAATTCAGCAGATCCCCCGGCTGGCGCTGCGGCGCCGGCGCGGGAGGAGACACGGGCGCCGGCTCCGCGGGTGTGGGCGGCGCGATGGGGGCGGCCCTGGCAGCGGGAGCGGGAGCGTGGAATTTGAGCAGCGTTTCGCGCACCGCCTGGCCGATCCATTGCCGCACGGCTCTCTCGCGATGAAACTTCACCTCGCGTTTCGCGGGATGAATGTTCACGTCCACCTCGGCGGCCTCCACCTCCACAAAGAGGCAGCACACCGGATAGCGCCCTTTCATCAACGCGGTATGATAGCCTTCGAGCAGGGCAAAATTAATGCCGCGGTTTTCCACCGGCCGCCGGTTGACGAAAACGCGCTGGTCCTGCCGCGTTGATCTGGAAACGCCCGGCGCGCCAATCAGCCCCCAAACGGCAAAAGACGCCGGCGCGGCGGGCGTCTCCGATTCGGCCTCGTCAATAATAGGGGGAAATTGGGCGGAAAAATCGACGGCCAACAGTTTCTCGTCGCCCCCTTGCAGGGAGCGCAACCGTTCGCGGACGGCCAGCCATTTGTCCGCGGTTTTGACGGCGGGCAATTGCCAGACCAGGCGGGAGTCTTTCAGGAACTCGAATGCCACCGCGGGAAACGCCAGCGCCGCCAGGCTGAGGTAATGTTGAATGTGGGCCGACTCCGTCTCTTCGCTGCGCAGAAATTTGCGGCGGGCCGGCAAATTGAAAAAAAGCTGGCGCACTTCAACCGTCGTGCCGGGCGCGCCGCCGCCGGCCTTGACGGCCAGGATTTTCCCGCCGTTGATCACGACCTGCGTGCCTTCCGGCCCGTCGTCGCCCCGCTCGCGCGTGGTCAGGGTGAACCGGCTGACGCTGGCGATGCTGGGCAGGGCTTCGCCGCGAAAGCCCAGCGTCGCGATGGAACTTAAATCCTCCGCCCGGACAATTTTGCTCGTGGCGTGGCGTTCCAGGCAAAGCAACGCATCGTCGCGGCTCATGCCCAGACCGTCGTCGGTGACGCGAACCAGGCTGCGTCCGCCGGCCTGTATTTCGACGGTCAGCCGGGTCGCGGCGGCGTCCAGGGAATTCTCAACCAACTCCTTGACCACGCTGGCCGGCCGTTCGACCACTTCCCCGGCGGCGATTTGGTTGGCCACCTGCTCGGGCAACAATCGAATGCGGTTCATTGGAACTCCGCGACTGCGTCAATCAGTCGGGATGGGCAGCGAAAACTCAAAGAGCGCGCCGCCGCCCGGCGCGTTGCGCGCCTGGATCCTGCCGTGATGGTCCTGCACGATCTTTTTGCAAATGGAAAGGCCCAGGCCGGTTCCGCTGGACTTGCCATAAGTGGCGAAGGCCTGGAAAAGGCGGTCCATGATCTCCGGCGCGATGCCCTTGCCGGTGTCTTGCAAGCTTGTGATGATTTCCCTTTTGCTTTTGCTGAAACTCAACTTGACTGTGCCGCCTGTTGTCATGGCGTCGGCCGCATTGCCAATCAAATTGTGAAAGACGCGCGAGAGGCGCTGGGGATCGATGCGCAACGCCACCGACGGGGGCGGATTCAGATACTCGAGGGTGACCGATTTTATGGCGATTTCCGGCCGGATCTCGTCGATAAGCTGTTCGATGTACGCTTTGTAATCGATCAACGCCATGACCACGTTGGTATGGGAGCCTTGGGTGAACTCAAGCAGCTCGTTGACCATGATGCTGATGCGTTCGACTTGTTTGCGGATTCGGACCGTCGAAGTTTGTCGCGACTCCGGCGTGGCCGACGGCATGGCGGCCATATCAGCCGAGATGCCGATGATATTCAGCGGATTCTTGAGGTCATGCACAATGGAACTGGCAAAGCGCCCGACCAGCGCCAGTCGTTCCGCCTCCAGCACTTCACGGACGTATTGGCGGGTGAACTGGCGCAATCGCAGGCTGACTTCGCGCACCAGCACGGCGGCCAGCATCGGCGTGCGATCCAGCAGTTGGTCCAACTCGGCCCGGCCGATGAAATAGACCGTGGTGGGTTCCTCCGCCATGGCGGTGGCCGACCGGGGTTGATTGTCCAACACCGCCATCTCGCCAAAAAGTTCGCCGGGCGGGATGCGGCCCAGCGCCTTCGATTCGCCCTGGCCCATCACCGCCTGAATTTGCACCAACCCATCCTTGACAAAATAAACCCCGTCCCCGGCGTCGCCTTCCTTGAAGATGATTTGGTTGGCGGCGAAGGTCAGCTCACGGGTCACTTCACGCAGCCTTTCCAGATCAGCCGGCCCAAGATCACAAAAAAGCTTGTTTGATTCCAGTAAGACCATGGATCGAGACTAGGGCAGGGGAGTCCTCCCGTAAAGCAAAACCATGCGCGGAATTTGTACAGGGAGGGGAAAAATCGTGAAAGCGCTCTTTGACAGCCCGGCGCGCCCGGCCTACCCTGCGTCATGTCGTTGCGCGGCAAAAAACTTGGCGTGCTGCTTTCCACCCACCCCGATCAACCCGGCTTCATGCACGGCCTTTGCCTGGCGGAAGCGGCCCTGAACGAAGGGGTGGATGTCTATCTTTACTGCGTGGATGACGCCGTCCACGGCATCGGCCGCCCGCAACTGCAATCCCTGGCCGCCCGCGGACTCAAGCTTTATGCCTGCGCCTGCGCCGCGCAACGCCGCGGCCTGCCTGTCAACGATAAGGCTGTCTTTGCCGGCCTGGCCGTGGTCAGCGATCTGATCGCCGCCACCGACCGGTTCGTCAGCTTCAATTGACACCATGAAACCCCGTGTGCTGTTTATTGTCACAGGCGATCCCCGGACCAGTCCGCGTCCGGCGGAAGCCGTGCGCGTCGCGGCGGGCGTGGCGGCGTGGAAGAAGGCGGACATCGCGGTCTACCTGCGCGGCGACGCAGTGGCGGCATTGGGCGAAACGCCCGGCGTGCTGCTCGAGGAGGAAGGCTACGCGCGGCATTGGCCGATTCTGTCGGAATCCGGCCAGGCCGTCTATGTGCAACAAAATGCCGCGGCGTTGCGGGAATTGGGCCGGCCCGCCGCGCCGTTCCGGGAAATTTCCGACGCGCAGCTTGCCAGCCTGGCGGCGGCGCAAACCTGCGTCATCCGTTTTTAGCCATGCGATTATTATTGCACATACTCACCCGCCCCGATGATGAGCTTGCGAGGGAAATCATTACAGAGCAAAAGCGTGATGAAGACAACCAGACCATTGTGGCGGATTTGACCGGCGCGCAGCCGGACTATAAAGCATTGCTGGAGAACATCTTCGAGGCTGATTCCCTCCAGATATGGTAAACCTTTCCTGCGAAACGTCCGATGTCATAAGTATTGTGCTGCGAGATTTTTCAGGGTTTTTCGGGTTTGCGCGCCAGGTGGTTTTAAACTTGGTTTTGTGTGGTTTTAAGCGTTGACTTCTCCGCACAGTTCTTTAAATTGGTAGTGGATTTGATTCGGGTAGCGGTACGTTTCTTCAGCGGGGTTCCCCACCCCCACCTCCTTGGCGTCTGCTGCCCGAATCGCCTCTTTTAAGGTTGAACATTGACGAACGGGGAAAGTTTCAATAATGTTTTCCTCCCCCATGCGGGGGTGTAGCTCAATTGGTTAGAGCGCTGCCCTGTCACGGCAGAGGTTACGGGTTCGAGCCCCGCCACTCCCGCCATTCCCCGCAATGCCAGTTGTCACGCCATCCGACCGCAGAACCGGCAGGCAAAATGGCTCGCTGTCCGGTTCAGCTCGTTTGATCTCGACGCCGGGAGATTCTGGTTTCACTGGCCCTCCTTGTTCGTGAAGAAAAAACTTGATTTGAGCCATGTCCAGTGGGAATTTCCCCACATGAAAACATTAACCGTGGATGATCGGCAACGGGTTCGGCTCCCGAAGGCGAAGGCGGGACAGGTTTTCGCATACGAACCGGACTCGGATGGCACGATAAGACTCGTCCCGGTGATCACAAAACCCGGCCCGAAGCGAATTGTTGCCAAACTGATCAAACGGGGAGAAAGGCTGTTTTTCCAAGTTCCCAACGGATATACGCTCGACCCTGAAGCCATCGGCAAGGCGGTGGCCGAGGAGCAGGACAGCCGTTCATGAGGACATATTGGGACACGTCGGCCGCAATCAACGCCGCCCTCTCGCCGGAAGTTTGCCGGCGGCTCGACAGTGGAGAGCATGTGGCCCGCTTGCATCTTCTGGCGGAGTTCTTTGCCGCCATGACAGGACGCGGCGTGGAGATCACCGATGGAGCCGGAAATACCGACCGGATGGTGTTCACTCAAAACGAATGCGCCGCCTGGCTGAGAAAATTCGCGGCCAGAGTTGAATTTGAGGAGTTGACCAAAAATGAGGCGTTGAACGGCTTGGACAAGGCCCAACGCTTGGGCGTCCAAGGAGCGAGGGTGTATGATTATTGGCACGCCCTGGTTTCGAATAAGGCGAAGACCAGCGAACTTATCACGCGCAACACGCGCCATTTCCAGGGGTTGGCGGAAAATGTGGCGTGGCCCTAAATTCACTGGCCCTCCTGATTTGTGGCCGCGTTGACAATCGTGAGGATTACGGCCTTGAGCAGCGCCGGAAGATCAGCCCATGCAGTGACTATTCGCGCCAGGGCTTGACTGAATGTGACTGGCTTTTGTGAGGCTCCTTTTGATGGCACCCCATCAAAACCCTTGATTGTATTGGTTGGTTCTGTGGCGGGTTCCAGCCGCGCCACTCCCGCCATTCCCCGCGGCCAAGCCGGGCATTGGTGCAAAAAATGTCGACGGGAGGATGGGATTTTCAGAACGGCATCTTTCCAATCAAACAAAATCAAACAAAAGGGCTTGCAATTCCAATCCTTTTCTGCGATGAGAACCGGCGGCAATGGAGTTTGCCGTCTCGCCGCTTGGCGGGGAAACCGCCTGAAGGGTCTTCAGAGCTGATGACTCCTGCCGGACAATGTGTCGGCAGGAATTTTTTATGCTCAACTATATTTTGGTTGCCGTGGGAAGCGCAGCGGGAGGAGTGTTTCGGTTCTGGCTTTCCGGCGTCATTGCCAATCGCGTCGGCTCCTCATTCCCGTGGGGCACTCTGGTCGTCAACGTGAGCGGCTGTTTCCTCATCGGACTTTTTGCGACGCTGACTTCAACGGAAGGGCGCTGGCTGGTCGGACCCTCCGGGCGCAATTTCTTCATGACCGGGATTTGCGGCGGCTACACCACTTTCTCCTCCTTCAGCCTGCAAACCCTGAATCTCGCGCAGGATGAAGAGTGGCTTTACGCCGCCGGCAACACGGTATTTAGCGTGGTTTTATGTCTGGCCGCCGTCTGGCTCGGCCATATTGTCGCGAAATTCATCAACCCAACCAAAGGAGCCTGAATATGAACCTTCCGCATGAAGCGATGTTGTTGCGAATCTTCATTGGCGAAAGCGACCGCTGGCAGCACAAGCCGCTTTACGAAGCCATTGTCCTCAAGGCGCGCCAAATGCACATGGCGGGCGCCACCGTGCTGCGCGGACCGATGGGGTTTGGCAAGTCGAGCCGGATGCATACGTCCAAAATCCTCCGGCTTTCATTTGATTTGCCTTTGGTCATCGAAATCGTGGACAGCGAGGAAAAAATCAACGGTTTCCTGCCTGTGATTGACGAAATGATGAAGGGAGGGCTGGTCACATTGGAAAAAGCCAGGGTCATTGATTATCGCGCCGGCCCGGAGGTGGAAACACCGCCGGAGATTTGAAGAAACTGAAATGGACAACATCTGGTTCACCGCGGCGATTTGGATGGGACTGGCTTTTGCCGCCAGCCTCAAGCGCATTGCAGCGTGTTGATCATCAAACAATGAGCATTGCGTGACGGAGCGGTGACTCAGATCAGCGCCGGCAGCAGGGCGTAAAATTCCGTGGCCCGCACCAGATCGGCCAGAGGCACCTGGTCCAGCACGCCGTGGGCGGTGGTTTCATCGCCGGCCGCAAAGATGATGGTCGGAATGCCGGCCTTGCCCATCCAATAAATCCCGTTGGTCGAGAAGTTCAGCTTGCCGGTCTTGGGGGTTCCGCCCCACAGCAGCTGCGCCGCCTTGAGACCCGCTTGTACGAAAGGGTGCTCCTCTTCCAGCGCCCAGGCGGGGAAATATTTCTCCACCGGAAAAACGAAGCCGGTGTAACTCGGGGTGTCATAATGCAGCATTTGCACGCTAATGTGGCCGCGCTGGTTCTTTGCAATGAGCGCTTCCACCTGGGCGATGGCCTCCTCTTTCGTCTCGCCGAAGGTCAACCGGCGGTCAATGTAAATGGTGCATTCGTCCGGGACGGCATTGATGGACGGGGTCAGGCATTCGATTTTGCTGACGGTGATCCTACCCTGGCCCAGAAACGGATCAATATGCAGACGGTCGTTGAGTTGTTCGATGCCAGCCAAAATTGGCGTCATTTTGTAAATCGCATTGTCGCCGAGCTGATTGGAGGCGGCGTGAATCGAACGTCCCTTGGCGACCATTTTCAGTTCCACGCGCCCCTTGTGGCCCCGATACACATTCATCTCCGTCGGCTCGCCGACAACGACATAGTCCGGCCGGAGGCCCTCGCGTTCGACCAATGCCTGGCAGGCCAGCCCGTCGCAATCCTCCTCCATGTTGCCGAAGTAATAGACCGTGAAACCGTCCAGCAGGCCGAGTTCCTTGGCCAGGGCCAGGCCGTAGAGCATGCCGGGCGTTGACTGCTTCTCGTCACCGGCCCCGCGGGCATAGAGGATTTCGTTCTCGACCTTGCCCTGGAACGGGTCCCAGCCCCACGCCGACTTGTCGCCCACGTCCACGGTGTCGAGATGGGAATCGTAAAGAAGAATTTTCGGGCCGCGCCCCATCCGGCCGAGGACATTGCCCATCCGGTCAAAGCGAATGTCCTCAAAACCCAGCCGCCGCATTTCTTCCATGACCCTTTTCCCAACCTCGCCAATCCGCCCCATCACACTGGGAATGGCGCATATCTCCCGCATGAACCGGAGGATCGTTTCGCGCTGTTTCGCCACGCGCTCTTGAATTTTTGGGACAATTTTGGTGGTCAGGTCTGTTTTCATAAATGAAGCCGCTGGCGTCGTTTAACCGGCGCTGCAAAGTGAAGCGAGTGTGTCGGCCAGCACCGCCACGCCCGTCTTGATCTGTTCCGGCGAAGAGTATTCATCCGGGCGATGGCTGTAGCCCTCCCGGCAGGGAATGAAGATCATCGCCGTCGGGCAAACTTGCGCCATGAACGAGGAGTCGTGATAGGCGCGGCTGATCATTCGCTTTGCCGGCACGCCCAGGGTCGAACAGGTCTGCGCGATCAAACCGACCAGTTTCGGATCGCAAATCACCGGCGGATCGGTTGCCAATCGCTCCAGTTTGCCGCTCACGCCGCGGCGGCGGCAAATCTCCTCCACTGACCGCTCGATTTTGGCCAGTGCCGAATCCCGCGTGGCGGCCTGGGTGTCGCGCAGGTCAATCTCCAGATGAGCCTGGCAGGGGACGCTGTTGACCGCGCCCGGCTCGATGCGAAAGACTCCGGTGGTCCCCACCGTATCGGCGCTGCCGGACGTCAGGGCCGCCTTTTCCACGGCCAGGGCAATTTCGGCGCCCGCCAACAGCGCGTCGTGGCGCTCTGGCATCAGCATCGCGCCCGCATGGCCGCCCACGCCCGTCAATTCGAGGCGAAGCACGCTGGGCGCGGCGATTTTCTCCACAATCCCGATGGGAATCTTCTCCTTATCCAGGAGCGGACCTTGTTCAATGTGCAGCTCGACAAAAGCTGAATAACAATTTTGCGCCAGGCGGACCGAGCCTAAATCGCTTTTGTCCCATCCCACCTGCCTGCGCCAGGCTTCAAGGCTTGTTCCATCGCGGTCCTTTAACACCGCGGCCTTTTCGGGAGAAAGCGTTCCCGCGAGCATGCGGCTGCCGATGCAGCCAAAGCCAAAGCGCGTTGGCTCTTCCGCGGTGAACACGATCAGTTCAACGGAGCGCCGGGGACGGATGCCGGCGCGTTGCAGGGCGCGAATGGCTTCCAGCGCCCCCAGCACGCCCACCACGCCGTCAAACTTGCCCGCATTGGGAATGGCATCAATGTGCGAGCCGGTGGCAACAGCGGGCAAATCGGGATTCTGGCCGGCCCATCGGGCGAATATATTGCCGATGGAGTCCTGCCGCACATGCAGTCCGGCCTCCTCGGCAAGCTGCTTGACATAGGCCCGCCCGCGCAGGTCCGCCTCGGAAAACAGTATCCTGGTTACGACGGGAGGCGCGTTTTCGGAGATAAGCGCCAACTCGTCAATTTGGCTTTGCAGCCGGTGTTCATCCATTGCCAGTTTCGCAATTTGGGCCATTGATCAGTTCGCCTTCTTTGGCTTCTCGATTAATTCAATTTCGTAGCCTTCGGGCGCATCGACAAAAGCGAAGCCCCCGCCGTCGGCATGCCGCGTCGGACCGTCGGAATATTTCAGGCCGAGCGAGGCAAGGTGCCGGCCAAAACCGTCCAGGCTTTCCACTTCGAAAGCCAGGTGGGTCAAGTCGGGTTGCACTTGCACCGGACCGGCGGCCGGAAAGGAGCACAACTCAACCAATTCCGGGCTGTCCGCCGCCTGCATAAAAACCAACTCCGAGCCGCGCGGGGATTTGTGCCGGCGCAACTCGGCCAATCCGAGCACGTCCTGGTAGAATTTGACAGTCCGTTCCAAGTCATTGACGCGGTAGCGCGTGTGCAGCAACTTTCCCACTTTCATGCCGGCAGAATAATCCGATTTGGCAAAATGTCTAATGACAAAAAGAGTCCGGTGAAATATAAAAAAGGGGATGCGAAACTACAGTCTGCTGCTCCTGGTTGCGGCCGGTTGCCTCATGAATGGCGCCGCCGTCGGGCAGATTGATCCGGAGAAGCGGGAGTTGGTTCAGATGGGCATCGACCAACCCTTGCAGGGAGCCGCCCCTGTTCAAGGCTACGGTTATTATTATCTAAACGAACCTAATTTCTTCCACACCAACGTCACATTGCGCATGGCGCTGGCCCCGGTTTATCTGGATTCTGAAGCGGGCTTTGTCGGATTGCTGGGGCCCTACACCGATTTTGGCCTCGGTTTGGCGGGTGGCGGGTTCGCCGATACCTATTATGAATTTCATCACGGAAAATATCTGCCGAAGGAATCTTTCTTTGGACACAGTTTGGAGATATCCGATTCCGTTTATCATCTCTTCAATCCGGGGGGCAAAATTCCGTTGAACGGGATTTTCCGGATCAAGGAGCATTATTCAGTTTATGCGCGCGACGATACCAGCGCGGCTTTCGCGCTGCCCAACAACCACTCCACCGTCGATTGGCGCGCCGGGTTGCGCTGGGGCGGCCGGGAACCTCTTTTGAGTCCTGACATGGCGATGGAACTGTCCGCCTGGTACGAAGGACAGTATCGAACCGATTCCGGCTCCTACGGTTTTGACGGGGATCGCGTTCTGAACGCGAGTTCGGAATTGTTTTGGGGACGGGCGCTGCTGATTTACACCCTGCCGGAATCGAAGCAGAGGTTTGACATCAGTTTGACCGCGGGGGCAAGCATGGACGCGGACCGGTTCAGCGCCTATCGAGTGGGCGGAAACCTGCCGATGGGCTCGGAATACCCGCTGATCATTCCCGGTTATTTTGAAGGCGAACTGAGCGCTCGCGACTTTGCCTGCCTTACCGGCCAATACGCAATTCCCCTGGACCCCGGCAAAAGATGGAGCGTGAATCCCATCGCCTCGATTGCCACCATGGATTATGTGCCGGGAATGTCCCAGCCGGGCCACTTTAATTCCGGCGCCGGCGTGGGGCTGGGCTATCAGTCCCGTTCCGGCGCCTGGCGGGCGATGGCCAGTTACGGCTACGGCTTCGAGGCGATTCGTTCCGATGGCCGCGGCGGGCAGAGCATCGGGATCTCGTTGGAAATCAATTTGGAAGCCACCCATCCCGGCCGGCCCAGCGAACTGGAACACATCACCAGATTTTTGCTCGCGCCCTTTTGACAACACGGATGATCCATGTCAACATAAAGGGAAAATTATGCAACCTGAATCCAAATCCTCCCTCGCGGACCGGATCGGGAAACCGATCAAAAACGTGAACCCGTTGCTCAAGGAGTTCCGGGACTTCGCCATGCGCGGCAATGTCATCGATCTCGCCGTTGGCGTGATCATCGGCGCCGCTTTTGGCAAGATCGTCGATGCGCTGGTCACCAATGTCATCATGCCCCCGCTCAGTTTGTTGACAGGCAAAATTGACCTGTCCAACCGGGTGATAATTTTGGGGGATTTTCCAAACCAGGACGCGGCCAGGGCGGCCCACGCGCCGATGATCCACTATGGCGATTTCCTCAATGCGGTCATTTCCTTCTTGATCGTGAGCTTCACGATCTTCATCTGCATCCGCACCATCAACAAGTTCTCCCGCAAGCCGGAACCGCCGGCGAAGAAGGATTGTCCGTTTTGCTTCTCCAGCATTCCGCTCCAGGCCACGCGCTGTCCGCAATGCACCTCGACCCTCGGGCCGGGATGAAATCTCAAATTTGAAACTTCAAGGCGGCGCGCTATTTGGCCGGGCCGGGCCGCGCGGGGGCATTGGTCGCGGGCTTGCTGAGCGCCGCGTTGAGATTGCGCGTCAGGCGGCCTTTCAGCACGTCGTACATTGAATTGGTCACCGCGCCCAGATTCCGGCGCGCCGCATCGTAATGCCCCAATTTGAGGTTGATTCGCGCCAGATGAATATACACTCCCTCGCGTTCCACGTCGTCGTGGGCGATTTTTAGCGCCTCGGTCCAGGCGGCCAGTCCAGCTTTCCACCGCGGCGGGTTCGTTCCGTAAAACGATTCGGCGTAATCGCTGAACAGCACGAAATTGTCCGGGTCCAGCTCGATGGCCTTGCGGTACAACTCGAGCGCCTTGTCGAAAACCTGTTGCTCGTCCAAATGATAATACTCTTTGGCGTCCGTGCGGAACAAATAAACCGTCACGGCCAGGTTTTGGTAATAAACGGCTTCCGTGCCATCGAGTTCAATGGCTTTGGCGTAATATTCAAAGGCCTTTTTGACCGGCGAGCGGTGCCCGTAATAATTGGCCAGATTGTTCCAGGCCGCGGGATTCGTCGGATCGAGTTGCCGGGCCTTTTCCCATTGTGCGCAGGCGCCCTCTTCGTCATGGGTGTCGTTGAGAAAACTGCCATAGGCCAGCCGGGCGTTGGCATGGTTGGGATGCTGCGCAAGAAACTCCTCGTACTCCGTCTTGACTCCCTTCAGCCGCTGCCGGATGCGGCTATTGAGCGTCATCCCGGGGTCGCCCGCGCCCGCGCGGGAAAAGGCCTCGGCATCATCCGACCATTTGAGCACGTCCTGTTCCGCGGCATCGTCATCCTCCAGTATTTTGCGATAGGCCTTTTCCACGGGATCGTTGGTATTGGCGGCATGGCGGTGTGCGCCGCTCGCTGCGGGGGCGGAAGGACCGGCCGTGGCGGGCGGATTAGTGGCCAGCGCCACGCCCAGGAGGCCGATGAATAAATTCGTCACTCTAAAATCATAGGGGCAAGTGTGGAAAAAGTCGAACGGGGAACGATCAAACCGGGCGCCAATCCTTTCACCACAATCTCACCAAGGACGGTTGAGGTCGGGACGCCGTTTCCGGTTTTCCCGAACGCGCGCTTTCAGACTTGGGTTGGGCGAGGTCTCGGGAGGCACCCGCGCCCGGTTTGCCGCGGTGTTTATTGCCGTCATCTCCTCATCGATTACCCCGAGCAACTCTTGCCGGCCCCGCCGGGTGGCTGCTGAACAGGTGAACACCGCCGGCAGCTTTTCGAACCACGCCGAAATGCGATTTGTAAAGGCTGCGATGTTCGTTTGCGCCGTGGCGGCGGACACCTTGTCGGTCTTGGTGAATACGAAGACGAACGGCACGGCGTGGCGCACGAGCCATTCCACGAACTCCAAATCTATTTCTTGCGGCGCCAGACCGGACTCGATTAACGCAAAAACCAGGCAGAGGTTCGGGCGATTCTCCAGGTAATCATTCACGGTTTGGTTGAAACGGGCCTTGTCCGCCTTCGCACCGTCCGCGAAGCCATATCCAGGCAGATCCACCAGCCGCCAGCATTTGTTCATCGTGAAGAGGTTAATGAGCTTGGTGAACCCCTGGGTGGGCGAGACGCGGGCCAATCCCTGCTCGCCCGCCAGCATATTCAGCAGCGAGGACTTGCCGACGTTGGAGCGGCCGATGAAGGCGAACTCCGGCAGCGATTCGTCCGGACACGACTTCAAATCCGGGGCGCTGCAGTCAAAAATGGCGGATGAAATATTCACGATGGAAAACCCACAGCCCATTGTCGCACAAATCCACCGGATTGATACCCGTATTGTCAGAAAAGGGGCTGTTCAATCCTTCTTGCCGAAAACGCCGTGTCATCCGCGATCGCTCTTCTTGCGCTCCTGCCAGGCGGTTCTCTTTTCGGCTTCCCGCAGGTAGCGGATTTCGAGTTGGAGTTTGAGGAAACTGTCATACCGCTCGCGCGGGAGCGTGCCGGCTGCGAGCGCCTCGAGCACCGCACACTGATTCTCCCTCGTATGGGTGCAGTCGCGGAAGTGACAACGCGCCGACAGCGCCTCGACCTCGGGAAAAGTTTGCTTCGATCCTTCACTGGCGATCCAGATGTGGAATTCTCTCATGCCCGGCGTATCAATAACCACGCCGCCTTGTGGAAGGAAAATCATCTCGCGCCACGAAGTGGTATGCCGCCCCTTGGCGTCATTCGTGCGCACTTCCACCGTGGCCTGGATGTCTTCTCCGTAGAGGCGGTTGATCAGGCTCGACTTGCCGACACCCGAAGTGCCGATGAACACGGCGGTGTCGCCGGGCTTGATCAGTTGCGCCACTTTCTTCACGCCCCGCCCGGTGAGCGCGCAGGCCGCGAGCACCAAGGCGTCTCCAGCCACGCGAGTGGCCTCCGCCAGCCTTGCGTCAAGGTCGTCGCACAAATCAATTTTATTGAGCAGGACCACCGGGCGCGCGCCGCTTTCGTGGGCCATGGCCAGCATCTGCTTCAGACACGTGGCGTCGAAGCTCGCGTCTGCGGCGGTCACCATGAACGCCGTGTCGATATTCGTGGCCAGGATATGCTCCGTGCTGGCACGGCCGGTCATCTTGCGGCAGAGTTGGGTGCGTCGCGGCAGGATGGCCTCAATCATGGCCTTCTCCTCATTGGCCACGAGTTTTACGGCGACCCAATCCCCGACCTTGGGAAGTTTTGCATTGGACCCGCGGGCTTCGTGGAAGCACTTGCCGGTGACTTGCGCGAGAAGTTCCGCCTCCGCGGTCCAGACGCGGAAGAAATGTTTGTCCTCCACCGCCACGCGAGCCGGAACCAGACCCCTGGCATGGTGCGGCGCGAACTGCTGGATGAGCTCGGCATTCCAGCCCAACTTCGTCAGATCCATAGGGGCGTGTTGATTGAATCATTCATGGCTGCGAATCTATTCGTGACTCCAGCATCGGATTCGGCTCTCAGCGCCGGCCGAAATGTCTCCGTTGTCCCTGTGGCCGCGCAGATCCCTGGCGCGGACCACCCTGGCCCCCTTGATGGGGCCTGTCGCCTGGGCGCGCGGGCCTCTGGGACGGGAACTGGCTCCGGGGCCGTTGTTGCGGCCGCCCATCGCGGCTGCTTTCAATGTAGGCCGGTCCGGCGGCCTCGTAATTAAATCCTTCGGCGCGTTTGCGCACGATGCCGCGTCCGATGAAGCGCTCCAACACGCGCAATTCGGCGTGGTCTTCCGGGGTGACAAAACTGATGGCGTCGCCCACGGCATGGGCGCGGCCTGTGCGTCCGATGCGGTGAACGTAATCTTCGGAGTGCATCGGAAAATCGTAGTTCACAACGTGGGAGATTCCGTCAACATCTATGCCCCGCGCCGCGATGTCCGTGGCCACCAGCACACGCACCGCGCCGGATTTAAAATCCTTCAACGCCTTCAGCCGCTGGTTCTGCGAGCGATTCGAATGCAGCGTCGCGGTGTGAATCCCCTTTTGCTCCAGATGGCGGGCGATGCGGTCGGCCCCGTGCTTCATGCGGGAAAAGACCAGCACCGTATCCATTTGCGGATCGCGCAGCAGATGCAACAACAGCGCCGGCTTCAAATGCTTCGGCACTTCATAGACCAGTTGCGTGACCGTCTCGGCGGGGTTCGACCGGCGGCCAATTTGCACGAGCTTGGGCGCGCGTTGAAATTCGTGGGTGAGGGTTTCAATCTCCTTGGAGAGCGTCGCGCAGAAAAGCAGCGTCTGCCGTTTGGCCGGCAATTGGCGCACGATCTGCCGGATGGACGGCAGAAAACCCATGTCGAGCATCCGGTCAGCCTCGTCCAGCACGAGAAACTGCAAGCCGGAGAAATCGCCGTTGCGGCGGCTCATCAAATCCAGCAGCCGTCCCGGACAGGCTATGATGACATCCGTGCCGGAACGCAGTGCGCGGATCTGCGGATGTTCGCCCACCCCGCCAAACACTGTGGCCACCGTGAGTGGCAGATGCCTGGCATAGATTCGGACGTTCTCATCAATCTGCAAGGCCAGCTCCCGCGTCGGAGCCACCACCAGCACTCGGGTGCCGCGCGGCGATCCCGCGGGCTGCGTCGCCAGTTTTGCCAGCATGGGCAGCGTGAAGGCCGCTGTCTTTCCCGTCCCGGTTTGCGCAATGCCGATGAGATCCTGGCCCGCAATTATCAGCGGAATGGCTGCCGACTGAATGGGCGTGGGTTCAGTATAGCCGGCCTCTTGGACGGCCTTCAAAATTCTTGGATCAAGTCCAAATGCACGAAATGACACAGGTCATAGTATGTCCTAATCAGTCACGATGGCACGCTTAAAGAAAAGGGCCTTTTGCCTCGGGCGCATCTTGACGCCGCCACCAAATGTAAAGCCACCGCAGGCAACACGGGGCAGGGCAGCCCCGTAAACCCGCAGCCGGGACGGCTTTGCCCGGCGTGGCGCAGGCGTCCTCGCCTGCGGGTTCTGGCAGCGTCCCGCTGCCAGACTGGCGGCAGTGTCAAGATGCGCCCTTTTGCCTCAAGGTTGCCCCTGTGCTATTTTGCCTGGAGCGCCAATGCCGCACACATTCATGAATCATCAGCCCATTGAGAACCATGGCATGATTGAGAAGACCCTGGTGGAAGACTCGCTGGTCTATCGCTACCGTCATTCGAAAGCCGCGCCCGACGGCTTGCCGGGCCGTGAGGGGACCTTCTCCATGTGCTCCTTCTGGTATGTCGAATGCCTCGCCCGGGCCGGCGATCTAAAGCAGGCGCGCTTTATCTTTGAAAAAGCCCTGGGTTATGCCAACCATCTCGGCCTCTTTGCGGAGCAACTGGGCCCTTGCGGCGAACACCTCGGAAATTTCCCCCAGGCTCTTTCCCACATCGCTCTCATCAGCGCCGCCTGGACACTGGATAAGCGGTTGCCCCAAGCCGGTGTCAATCAAAACGTCTGAATTATGACGTATGGCGGTGGAAATAAACTGAAAACATCTGAAAGATGACAACTGCACGGCATCAAAAAACGACCGACGCCGACCGCAACTGGCGTCGGTTTGTTCTCTTTCGCGTTCTCTTCAATTCGCGGTTTTATTATCCCGTCCTGGCCGTTCTGTTCCTTGACCTGGGCCTCTCGGCGACCGAATACACGTTGCTTAATTTTGCCTGGGCGCTCGCGATTGTTTTTACTGATTTGCCCGCCGGGGTTCTAGCCGACCGAATCGGACGAAAGCCCCTGGTGGTCGCAGCCGCCGTTTTCATGGTGCTGGAGATGATGTTGCTTGGTGTGGCTCCTCTTCACGGCGGCATCGTGCTTCTCCTTTGTTGTCTGGCCAATCGCATTCTCAGCGGCATGGCCGAGGGCATGGCAAGTGGCGCGGACGAAGCGCTTGTCTTCGACTCACTCGCGGAAAGGGGCAGGTCCGGCGAGTGGCCTGAGGTTCTGGCTCAGGTCATTCGCTGGCAAGGCGTGGGCCTGGTCATCGCCATGCTCGTTGGAGGGGCAGTTTACGACCCCGCGTTTGTCGGGCGTCTTTGCTCGGCCTTCGGATGGAATCACTCGTTTGCGCAAGGCACAACTCTTCGCTTTCCGATCTATCTTAACCTAATCACGGCTCTGCTGACCCTCTCCGTTGTGCTTGGCCTGCGGGAACCCAAGGTGCGTGCCACCCATGCCGCGCCTGAGACCAAGGACGCGGGCGGGCCGGAAACCACCGCTTGGCGCCTTGTCACCAACGCTGGTACTTGGATCGTGAAAACCCCGGTGGCTCTCTTTGTAATCATGGCGGGTTTCATGATCGACAGTGTCGTCCGACTTTTCCTGACCTTTTCCAGCTCTTATTTCCGCCTCATTGAGATACCTGAAGCGGCCTTCGGTGTCATTGGCGCAACGATGGGAGGGCTTGGTCTGGCGGTGTCTCCCCTGGCCCGGCGCATGGTGGCGAGCAATTCCGTGGCGCGAAATTACGGCCTCGTTGCCTTGACCGCCCTGGCCGGGTTGATCGGTGTGAGCTGTCGGTGGCGCTACTGGGGCGTAATCTTTATCGTGCCGTTGGCCGGAGCCATCATGGCGCTCGGCTATCTCGTCTCCTACTACCTCAATGCCATCGTCGCCTCGAGCCATCGCGCCACCGTTCTTTCCTTCCAAAGCGTTGCCTTCAATCTCGGCTACGGGTTTATCAGTCTCATCTTTGCCCTCGTGCTTCGGGCCGTCCGGGGCGGCGGCGGCGCCGGCGATGCGTTGGAACGCGCCCTCGTATTCCTGCCACTGTGGGTTGGTTGCGGCGGCGTCATTTGTGGATTTGTTTTCTGGCGACAGCATAAACTGCTGCGCGTCCGGCTTTGAATTAATCTACAAACGGATTCCGAGAGTCGCCGGCCGACCACCGTTGGTCAGTTAAATTCCAATTTGCGGGCGCGCGTGCGCAGCGAAAACTCCCTGGGAAAACTGCCGGCCAATGTCGTTCAACTTGGCGCGTCGCCAGACGGAGCTTTGGTCAACGGGTGAAAGGCTAATCCGCCACCATCAAACCTGTTTAACGACGCCCCAATAGACGTCCAGGCGCCTGGCTAGGTAAAGATACACCGCTTTGACCAGCACTTTGGCCTCGAGTCTCTGGCCGGCGGCGATGATCTCACGCAGCGTCGCGTTGGGATGAATCGTCGTGGCGGCTTGGGCGATGATGGGGCCTTCGTCCAGGTGCATGCTGACGAAATGGGCCGTGACACCGATGATTTTGACGCCGTGCTCGTAGGCCTGGCGGTACGGTTGCGGCCCCGGAAAACTTGGCAACAGGGAAGGGTGGATGTTGATGATCTTGTTCTTGTAGCGCCAGACGAAGTTGGGCGACAGAATTTTCATGAATCGCGCCAGAACGACAAAATCCACTTCGTATTCCTCCAGCACGCTCAAGGCGCGCTTTTCCGCCGCCGTCCTGTCGTGCCATGGAATGAAGACAAACGGCAGCTTTGCCCCTTTCGCCCATGAGGCCAGGTCCCGCCGGTTCGAAATCATCACTGCGGCGTCGGTCTTGAGACGGCCGGATTTGAGGGCGGCCAGCAACGCCTCGGCGCAGTGCGGTTCGCCGGTGACCATGATGGCCATGCGTTGGCGGCGATTCGGGTCGGTCCAGCGCAATTTGATCTCCATGCCGAGATGTTGGGCGAGCGTGGCCAGGCCGGCTGTGACGGCCGAGCGGGAGATGACACGACCGGGCCAGGAAGCCTGGAGCGTCATGCTGAATTGCCCGCGGGTGACTTGTTCCTCGAGCGCCTCGATGTTGGCGTGTTGCTCGAAAAGATAATTAGTGATGCGGGCCACGACGCCCGATCTGTCGCGGCCGATCACCGTAAGAACTGCAAAGTCTTTCAGTTTGCTTGTCAAACTTGCGGTCTCTGGGATTTGCCGTCGCCCTGGGCCGCTTGCTGCGGGGACAATTTATAGACGGCTTCGCGCATTTCCTTGCCGGGCTTGAATTTCACCACGGCGCGGCGCGGAATGACCACGTCCTTGCCCGGTTCATTCGGATTGCGCCCGATCCGCGATTTGCGCACCTTGACTTCAAACACTCCAAAATTGCGCAGTTCCACTGTGGCCCCTTTCGCCACCGCATTGGAGATGTGATCAAGGGTGCTCTGTACGACTTTCAGCACTTCTTGCTGAACGATTCCCGTTTCTTCGCTAATGTTGATTACCAGATCACGTTTTGTCATAGGCTTTCACCTCAAGTACCGCATCGGCCTCACGACGGCTTAAGCCTTCAGGCTCAAGCCCTTAGGTCTAGATAACAGATGAACTCTAGGGCAACCCATCTTCTGGGTCAAGTGCCATATTAAGATAAAAAAAGGCTTCGCGTAGGTGAACACACTAGACATTCTTAGCTTTCGATAACGCCAATTTCGACTGGCTCGACTTTGATGCCTTGTTTCTCAAGCCACGCAATGGCCGCATTCAGGTCCGGGCGCTGGCCGCTCAGTTCCAGGCAGACGATGCCGATTTCATCCGTGACGCTGGCCTGGCGGACATTGGTGACGACAGGATACTTGCGGGCCAGTTCCCAGATGGTTGGGTTGGTGATGAGTTTCGGGGGGTACATGAGCCAGAGACGCAACTGGACGGGCGGCGCGGCGTGGCGGGCTTTTACGGCGGGTTTTTTCTTCATGCGCGTTCCTCCTCAACCTCCGGCAATGGCGGGAATGATGCTGATCTCATCGCCGTCTTTCAACATGGTTTCCTGGTTCTTGAGGAAACGAATGTCCTCCTCGTTGACATAGACGTTGACGAAGCGGCGGACGCTGCCGCCCTCGTCGGTCAGCCGTTCCTTGATGCCGGGGTAGCGGCTTTGCAACTCGGCAATGGCTCCTCCGACCGTGGCGGCGGTAACTTGAACAATTTCTTCGTCGTGCGTCAGCTTGCGCAACGGTGTTGGAATGCGGACTTTTATTGGCATATATTGTCTTTTATAAACATTTCAGGTCAGGGCTGGGCGGCTCTCGGCCTCGAGCAACGCCTCAAACTCGCGCAGGCTCGGCTTGATTTCCCGCGTGTGACCGGTGTGGCCGGTCATCGCTTCGAGGGTCTTGAGTCCGTTGCCGGTGATACAAAGCACGGCGGAAGCATCCGCTGGAATGGCGCCGGAGGCAATCAATTTCCCGGCCACCCCGACGGTCACGCCGCCGGCGGTTTCGGCAAAAATGCCTTCGCACTCGGCCAGCATTTTGATGCCTTCGCGAATCTGGTCGTCCGTCACGTCCTCGCTCGACCCGTTTGTGTCCTTCATCACTTTCAAGGCATAAAAGCCGTCGGCCGGTGTGCCGATGGCCAGCGATTTGGCGATGGTGTTGGGCTTGACCGGCTTGAAGAAATCCAGGCCCGCTTTTTGGGCGGTGGAGATCGGCGAACAGCCGGTGGCTTGGGCGCCGTGAATGTGGTATTCCGTCTGCGGGGCCAGACCGAGCTTGATGGCTTCCTGGTAGCTCTTGTGGATTTTGGTCAGCAATGAGCCGGACGCCATGCAAACGACAGTATGCTGCGGGACGCGCCAGCCGGATTGTTCAATGATCTCGAAACCCATGCTCTTGGAGCCTTCCGCGTAATACGGGCGCATATTGACGTTGACGAAGGCCCAGGGATATTTGCCCGCGATTTCCGCGCACAGCCGGTTGACCTCGTCATAATGGCCTTTGATGCCAATGACGTTGCCGCCGTAAATCAGGGAATTGATCACCTTGCTGTGTTCCAGATCGGACGGGATGAAGACATAGGCTTTGAGGCCGGCGGCGGCGGCGTTGGCGGCGACGGAATTGGCCAGGTTGCCGGTCGAAGCGCAGGCCACCGTGGTGAAACCCAGTTCCTTCGCCCGGCTTAGGGCGACGCTGACCACGCGGTCCTTGAAGGAAAGGGTGGGATAATTCACGGTATCGTTCTTGACCCACAACTCGCGAATGCCCAGGCGCCGGGCCAGACGGTCGGCCTTGATCAAGGGCGTGCAGCCAACCTCGAAGCCGACAGTCGGGTCGCCCTCGATCGGCAGCAACTCGCGGAAGCGCCACATGTTCCTGGGGCGCGACTCGATGGCGGCCCGGGTGAGCGTCTGCGCGATGCGCTCGTAATCGTAGGCGACTTCCAACGGCCCGAAGTCATATTCGCAAACGTGATTGGCGGTCAGCGGGTATTCCCGTCCGCATTCGCGGCATTTGAGCGCCTTCATGAATCCGGCATGTTTATGCATACTTTTCTTTGACGCGGGGCAAAAAAAAGCCCCTTCACATTGCGAGAAGAGGTTCCAATTCAACAAACCCTTCTCATCTTTTCCCGGTCAACCCGCAGGAAACGGCCTGCCGGCGTCCGGGCTGGAATTGGCACCTGGCGCGGCCGATTGTGAGGCCGCCGGTTGCCGTGGTTTCATTGGGCCAGTCCCTCCACCACTCTGAATGAGATTCGTTATATCAACGAATACGGATAGATTGATTCATCTTTCTCAAAATGTCAACCCCCAAAATGCAGAAAATTACAAAAACTTACACACACACACCGGCGCAACTCGCATTCTGCGGCCAACCCGCACGACCTCCTGCCGCATATTGCGGACTTGGCTTCTGCCCGGTTTCTTCTCATCTGATTGATTATCAGCCAGATCCAATGATTGTCACGATGGCACGGCCTATGCGGAAACACAGGGCATGAGAGCGATTGGACTTCAATCGATCGTATTGGCCGGTTGGTTGGGGATCGTTACGGCTGGTTGCGGCACGTATCAGCAGCAGGGCGAAGCAGTTCCGACCGCGGCGCCCGCGCCGCCTGCGGAAGTGGATGTGACGACACCCATGCCTGGACCGAATTACGTCTGGATAGGAGGGGCTTGGGTTTGGGGGCGAGACGGCCGCTGGGAGTGGGCGAAAGGACATTGGGAACAGCCGCCATTCCTCAGTGCGACGTGGGTTCCGCCCCGCTGCGAAAATCGCAGCGGCAATTACTTCTTCATTCCCGGTCGCTGGGAATGATGGGCGGCTCCTGAATTCCGCCAAGCCTTCGTGAAATCCGATCATGTAAGAGAGCGGGGATGATGACAATTAATAATTGACAATGGATAATGCACAATAGGCCGGGGGCAGCGAATCTGTGTCCATCTGCATCCGTGGTGAATATTCCGGCCGAGAAAACCATAAAAAGTGAAATGTTTTTTTCAATTGAAACTCCTTGCCAGCCAATATGTTCCGATGAATTAGACGGAAAGGTTTTGCGGTTTTTCAAGAATTTTCGGGATGAGGCGGCGCGCAACCGGGTACGCGCCCTGCTACCAATTCAAGACCGGTTCGCGGCTGGGGCACCGGCAAAAGTTGATTTGCGCGAATCTTCATACTTGCGCGGTTGCCGCTGTTGCCGTCACACTGCCTTCCAATATGAAACGCCACAATCTTTGCATCCCCGCGCTTCTCGTTCTGTCAGTTATTTTTTTCGCCTGGTTGTTTCTGCCGGGCGCGCGCCTCGCCTCGGCGGCTGACACTAATGTGGCGGCCAATTCCGCGCCCGTCGCGCCCGTCGCGCCGCCCTTGGAGGTGGCGGACCGGTTCATGCTGGCCATTCCCAAGGCCGGCCTGGGCAAGGATTATCAGTTCACCGCCTCGGTCATTCCCCAGGAATGGGCCGCCACCAGCACAGGATTGGCGGGCAAGATTGTCCGTTTCGAGTTGTTCCCCGACGCGGTCGACATGTATGAATCGACGCTGGGTTTGCTGGTGACGGAAGATTTGCCGGCGCGCCGGCTGCTGGCCTCTTTTCCCATCGTGCGTCAGGACGACCAGAAGGTGGTGGTGGATTTTAACAAGGGGATGCGGCGGGTTTTTACGCAGGCATGGGTAAGCGAAGGCGAGTTCAGTATCTACGAGCGTGATCAGGTGCTGGAAGTGCCCGAAAGCCGCGTGTTTGACGTGCATCAGGACAAGGACCGTTTGATCATCCGTCAGAGCGTGCAGGCGCGGAGCCGCGAATATGACGAGAACCTCGAATCGCGTTACGAGATGCGCTATTTTCTCTCGCCTTACAAGCGGGCTGCCTTCGAGGGCAAGGAGGAAGAAAGCCCGTTCTATCGCTATGTCCGGTACTTTGAAACGGAGGGCCGGATTGAGCCTGTGACCGGGCGCGTATCTTCCCGTATTGCCCGCTTCGACCTGCGTCAGCCGCTCATGTTTTATTATTCGGCCAACACGCCGAGCAATTATGTGCAGGCGGTCAAGGATGGCATCCTCTATTGGAATAATGCCCTGGGCAAAGAGATCGTGCAGGTGAAGAAGGCGCCGGAAGGCGTGACCGCGCCGGATGCCGATTACAACATCATCCAATGGGTGCCGTGGGACAACGCGGGTTTTGCCTACGCGGACGATTTGATGGACCCGCTGACGGGGCAATCCGAGCACGGCCAGGCTTATATTACCAGCGCCTGGGCGTTTATGACCCGGGCGGAGGCGCGCATTCTTTTGCGCAGCATGGAGGAAATGGCGGAGCCAAAGAAAGACGACAAAAAAGCCGTTCCGGCCCTGCATAAGGCCTTGCCGTTCCTGGGTTCCGGACCGAGTTGCGACATTGACCCGGTTGAATTTGCGCGGCAAATGGCGGTTGGCCTCAAGGAAGTGCTGGCCAGCGACGAGTTGACCGATGCCGCCGTGCTGCGCGCGTCGCAGGATGCCGTGCGGGAAGTGGTTTCGCACGAGGTGGGCCATGTGCTGGGCTTGCGCCACAATTTCGCCGGCAGCCTGGCGGCCTCGCTGCCCGAAAAGGAACTCGACAACTGGTTCAGGGAGTACATTTCCGGCAAACCCCTGGATACTTACACCAACAAAATAACGTCTGCTTCGGTGATGGATTACAACAATTTCAAGGCCTCGGCTTTCATAGGCTGGCGCATGCGCACGATCAAGGAAGCGCTGCCGCACGACCGGGCGGCGATTGCCTGGGGCTATTTTGACAGCACCGAGGCGCGGGATAAGAAACTGCTCTTCGGCACCGATCAGGACATCCGGCGCTACGGCGACGTCCGCCCGTACGATTACGGCGAGGATCCCGTGGTGGGCTCCTACAATGAGATGGCCCAGATCATCAATCTCCTTCCCAACAACGTCATTGAAACTTTCATTCGCGCCCGCGCCCCGCGCAATCCGCACGACCGGATTCCGTTGGAGCAGGTCAACTTGAGGTATAATTATTACGCCAGGTCGCTGGCGGGGCAGTTCGAGGACATTCTCCTCTGGTTCAAGTCGGGGACCCGCTCGCTTCGTGTCGAGAATAAATTTGACTTTATCGGCGACTTGAACCGCAAGGAGCGGCTCCAGGCGCATTGGGAGTATCTGACCAACCAGATCGAGCGTCTTGGCGGCGTGGATCGCGCGGCCTTTTCGTTCATGCCCGTGGATTTGAAGTTGGAGATGAAATCCACCAACGACAACGGAAGCAACGCCTTTGTGGTGGAACGCCTCAACGCCACCAATTTGACGACCCGGTTGCAGAAGATTCTCACCAACGCCAATTACTCGACGTTCGTCGGGCTGGACGACAAGAAATACAGTTTCACCAAGGAGGAGCAGGAACTGATCGTGAAACGCGGGCAGAAGTTTTTCGAAGAACTGGAGAAGGAAGTCATCCGCCAGGTTTGCCAGCGCCTGACCAACGCCTCGCGCGACCTGGATTTCGAAGCCAACGGGCACGTCAGCGAGGACGACGCCCTGGCCAAATTGGACCAGCGCATCATCGACCTGGCCAAGCTCGTCATCACGACCCAGGACGAAACCAACCGAATCGAAGGCAAGGAGGACAAGCAAATCGTTTCAGTGCCTCACTTCAAGTATGATCAGGCCACGCGGCTGGATGCCGCGCGCATGTTGGGGCCGTCCACCGGTTCGTACAAAGGGTGGGCCGACAGTGCCAAGTCGGACATCAACGACGCGCTCAAAAAGGAAATCGATATCGCCCTGGGTTTGGATCATTACAAGGACTTCAAACCGTCGGTGTTGTCCCGGCCTTTGGAGGAGTGGTATCAGGAGCAGCAGGAAATCCTGGGCTTGCTCCCGGCCGCGCCGAAATAGGGGGAGGAGAAACACATCGACGTTTACTTTTCAGGAAGGATTGATAAGTTTCGGCCATGCGTCGCTATGCCGCCAGTTTTGCCCTGATCGCTTTTCTCCTGTCCAACACCGTGGTCATGGCGGGCGGGGGCAGGGTCTGCAAGGTCCTGCCGCAGTTCCTGGACAAGAAGGGCCGCCAGTCCCTCTCCCCGAGTTTGTATGAGAGGGACGCATATCAATTCTATCTTCGCAAGCACCCCGGGTTGCGCCAGAGCCTGCGCATGGAAGTGCTGTGGAGGGCCAAAGGGGTCGATTGGGAAAAGACCATATTGCGCGCCGAACTGCGCGGACTGCGCACCAATACGCTGGAGACCCTGACTTTGGAACAGCCTGTCAAGAAGAGCGGGTTCCTTGGCAGTTGGGCAGAATTCACCGTGACCGGGGACGAGTTTCAGAAATTCGGCGAGTTGGTGGCGTGGCGCGTCACCCTCTGGGAAGGGGGCCGGCAGTTGTCCGAGCTGGAGTCCTTCCTGTGGTCGGGCGTTCCGGCGCGTTAATTTTGGAGGGGTTGGGATTAGATTGCGCTGGCGTCTTCCGCCATGTACTCTGGGTGAAATGCAGGCAATCGAGCAGGACAATGCGGAGCCGTCCGGGCACTTTGGCCAGGAATTGCAGTATTATTGGAAGAAGCTGCCGGATGGAACGGTTTTTCTGGTGCTGTTGGCGGCTTGGTGCCTGCTGTTCCAGTACTTCGGCTTGACATCGGCGCAGGCGGGGCGGAACGATTCAATATTCACCTGGATGTGGGGCAAGTGGAGCGATCCTGCCAATGACTCCAGCCATGGCAAGATCATTCCGCTGGTGATGCTGGGCTTGCTGTGGGTCCGGCGCCAGCGGTTGATCAGTTCGATCAGCGCGGCGTGGTGGCCGTGTCTGGCGGGGCTGGCGCTGGCATTGGCGATGCATGTGCTCGGTTTTGTGGTGCAGCAGCCGCGGATCTCCATGGTGGCATTGTTTTCCGGGGCCTGGATGTTGACGGGATTGATGTGGGGCCGGGAGACCTTGAAAGCGAGTTTTTTTCCGTTCTTCATTTTCGCCTTTTGCGTGCCGATGGGAGGGACGTTTGCCCAGGGATTGACCCTGCCGTTGCGCCATTTTGCGCGCAATGGCGCGGCCTTCATTCTCACGGATGGGCTGCAAGTGCCGGTGCAGCTCCTCGGCAGCACCAAACTTGCGGGGGAGTATGGGAGCTTCGACGTCGCAGCCGAATGCAGCGGCATCCGAAGCTTCATCGCGCTGCTGGCGATTACAACGATCTTTTCGGTTGTGACCATGAGAACGCCGTGGAGGCGGGCGGTCATGATTCTGTCCACCATACCGCTGGCGCTGATCTGCAACATGATTCGGATCACCACCATTCTTTTTGCGGCCAACGCGTTTAAGACCGCGGCGGCGGGGAAGTTCGTGGACGACTATTTTGGGTATGTGACGTACGGGGTGGCCATTGGTGTGGTTCTCCTGCTGGGGCGATGGCTGAAGGAAAAACCGTTGGTCATGCCGCCATGAAAAGTTCCAAGTGGGTGGTGTATGGGGTGGCGCTGGGAATGATTGCCGCCACGGCGGGATGGTTGGGGGAGCTGCGAGGGCGGCACCTTCTCGGGGCGCCGGGCGTGAAGGTCGGGAGTGTCCCGATCTACGATGAAAAATCCAACCTGGTTGCCAGCCAAAGCGTGGTGTTGCCGGTCAGCGTGCTGGGCATTCCATCCCGGCCGCTGCCCATCACGACCACGGAGGTTAATGCATTGCCCAATGACACGACTTTTGGGCGGCGCTACTACCGTACGCCGGAGGGCGATTTTGGCGTCCAACTGGGGGTGGTGCTGATGGGGACGGACCATACCAGCATACACCAGCCGCAATACTGCCTTTACGCGCAGGACTGGAACGTGACCAGCACCGAGCGGATCAAGTTGCACATGGACCGCCCGATCTCCTACGATATTCCGGCCATCAAACTGACGGCCAGCCGCCAATTGCGGGCGAGCGGGGGGGAGGTCGATTGCCTTTATGTCTATTGGTTTGTTTCGGGGGACAAGATCACTGCCGAGGAGGGGTCGCGTCTGTGGTCGATGTGGAAGACGGTACTGCGCAAGGGGGAATTGGAACGCTGGGCTTACGTCAGCTATTTTGTCACTTGCCTTCCCGGCACAGAACAGCTCACATTTGAGCGTTTGGAACGGTTTATCCGGGCGTCTGCTCCGGAATTTCAGTTGGTTACGGGCCAACCGTCCGGACGGCTGTCGTCCATGGCGTCCCAGAAATGAAGGGTTTTGAAAGCAGAAATCCAATCAACATCACGGTAAGATAAGTTTGCGTTTTCAATCCGATGTTACACCGAGACCGGCAAATCCGAATACAGGTCTATCAATTCGTTGATGGCGGGTTGTTTGCCCTGGGATTATGGCTGGGGTGGCTGATTCGTTATCATTGGCGGGGATTGCCCATTGAAGGACTGAATCAAGTCGATCCCATCCCGGATTTCAGCCATTATTTCTGGCTTTTTCTGGTGGTGATTCCGGTGACGCCGTTGATTTTGGAATGGCAGGGTTATTATGAAAGGGCGGTTTTCTCGCCGCGCCGTCTGGTGGCGTGGCAACTGGCCAAGGCCTGTGCCATTTCCGCCGTCTTCGTGATTTTGACTGATTTTATGTTGCGTTTTAACGGAGCGCGCGGGGTTTATGTTCTTTTCGGCGTATGGAGTTTTGTATTGATGATGTTGAAAGGGGAATTGGTTCGATGGACTTATCAAAGCAAACTGGGGCAGACACAATTCAAGCGGCGCATCGTGTTCGTCGGCGTGCCCGAAGACACCCGGCAGTTGCGGCAGCTCACCGGCTCCGGCCAGCAGGAATTGGAGATTCTGGAGGAGTTCGATTTGAATCAATCATCCACGCAGGATTTGGTGTCATATCTCCACGAGCATGCCGTCAATACGGTCATCATCAATGCCCGCCATCTCATGCTGAGCCGGGTCGAAGCGGTCATTGGGGCCTGCGAACTGGAAGGCATCGAAGTATGGCTGCTGGCCGACTTTTTCAAGACGCATATCTCCCGCACCAGCCCGGATGATTTTTTTGGGCTGCCGGTGTTCGTATTTCATTCCGGGCCGGAGATGCCCTGGTCCCGCGTGATCAAGCAAGTGGTCGATCTGGTGGGAGGCTTGGTGCTGCTGGTGGTGTTCGCCATTCCGATGCTGATGGCCGCCGCGGTCATCAAAATGACTTCCAAGGGGCCGGTCTTGTTCCGGCAGGAGCGCAGCGGGCTGAACGGCAAGTCGTTTACGATGTATAAATTTCGCACCATGGTCACCAATGCCGAGCAATTGAAACGGGAGCTGGCCGTGCTCAATGAAATGTCCGGCCCGGTCTTCAAGGTGACCAACGATCCGCGCATTACGCCTTTCGGACGGTTCCTGCGCAAGTTCAGCATTGATGAGTTTCCCCAATTGTTCAATGTGTTGCGTTTTGAGATGAGCCTGGTCGGGCCGCGGCCGCTGCCGGTGGACGAGGTGCAGCGCTTTGACGACGTGTCCCACCGCCGCCGCCTGAGCGTCAAGCCGGGGTTGACGTGTCTGTGGCAGGTGTCGGGCCGCAACGACATCAAGGATTTTTCGGAGTGGGTGCGCCTGGATTTGGAGTACATTGATAATTGGACATTATGGCTGGACTTCAGAATCCTATGGCACACCATCTGGGTGGTGCTCCTGGGCAGGGGAGCGCGTTGAGCCAATTTGCACCATGAAAAAAAGGAACAAGACCGGCAAGGCACAGCCCACATCCGTGGTCACGGGCGCCGCGGGATTTCTGGGGTCGCATCTGGCGGATTATTTGTTGCAACGCGGCCATCAGGTGGTGGCGATTGATAATTTTGTCACCGGTTCGGTGGATAACATCGCCCATTTGGCCGGTAACAAGAATTTCAAATTTATAGAGCAGGATGTGACGGAGTTCCTTTTTCTGGACCTGCCAGTGGATTATGTCTGGCATTTTGCCTCCCCGGCCAGTCCGATTGATTATCTGGAACTGCCCATCCAGACTTTGAAGGTGGGTTCGCTGGGCACGCACAAGGCGCTGGGCCTGGCCAAAACCAAATCGGCCCGTTTTCTGCTTGCCTCGACCTCGGAGATTTACGGGGACCCGTTGGTGCATCCGCAGACCGAGGATTACTGGGGCAATGTCAACACGATAGGGCCGCGCGGGTGTTATGATGAGTCGAAGCGTTTTGCCGAGGCGCTGACCATGGCCTATCATCGTGAACATCATATTGACACCAAAATCGTGCGCATTTTCAACACTTACGGGCCGCGCATGCGACTGCACGACGGCCGGGTTGTGCCCGCGTTTTTGAGCCAGGCCTTGAGCAACCAGCCGCTCACCATTTTTGGCCGGGGCACGCAGACGCGGAGTTTTTGTTATTGGTCCGACTTGATCGAGGGCATTTATCGTTTGATGATGAGCGGGACAAACGAGCCGGTCAACATCGGCAATCCGGTGGAAATGACGATGCTGGAGTTCGCCCGCACCATCATCCAGGCCACCGGCTCGCGCAGCAAAATTGGGTTCAAGCCGCTGCCGCAAGATGATCCGCGCCAGCGCCAGCCCAACATCACCCGGGCCAGGACCCTTTTGCGTTGGGAACCGCGCGTGTCGCTGGCGGAGGGTCTTGTCAAGACGATTGAATATTTTCGGAGCAAATTGCAGGCGTAATGGCAAGCGGATGGGGTGCGCCAGTTTCACGCATTTTGCGTGAAATTAAAGCAAAAGAGGGCGCTGAAGGACGCGTCAAACAGGCCGCCGCACTTTTTTTGTTGTGGTTTGAGAAGGCTGGCCGGGAAAATGGCGGGGCTTCATGGCACGCAACCAGCTAGGAATTAGAATTCTATATCAAAACAATTGACCGCTTGCCCGATTTGCAGTAACTAGCACGGACTTTTGAAATGAGTTTAGGACAATCCATTGAGGGAACGGATCGGTCACTCGAGGCGTAAGCGAATTCAATGTTAAATTCGAAGTCATTTTTGGCGGGCGATTTTGGGGCTGGAAGTTTAAAGCTGGCGGAGTTTGAGCAAAACGAAGCCGGAGGCTTGCGCCTGAAGCAATTTGGAATCAAGGCGCTTGGCTTGGAAGGCTCCCAGGAATCGTCGCGCGAGGGGGCCATCCAAAAGGCGTTGCAGGAGTTATTGTCCGAACGGCATTTCGGCGCCAGGCAGATCAATGTTTGCGCGCCGGGTTTTCACGTTTTCTCCAAGTTTGTCAAGCTGCCGCCGGTGGATACTTCCAAAGTGACGCAGATCATCCGTTACGAGGCCCAGCAAAATGTGCCCTTTCCGCTGGACGAGGTTGTGTGGGATTATCAGATCCTTGGCACCTCCGCCACCAACGAGCTGGAGGTGCTGCTGGTGGCGGTCAAATCGGAAATTGTGGAGGGCTTATTCCGGGCCGCCGAAGGCTGCGGCTTGCGCCTCAAGCTGGTCGATGCCTCTCCCGCCGCGCTGTGCAACGCGTTCCGTTACAATTATGGGGATCTGGAGGGTTGCACGATGTTGCTGGATATCGGCGCCAAGACCAGCAATTTGCTTTTCTTCGAAAAGGGCAAGGTCTATTCCCGCAGCATCAACATTGGGGCCAATTCCATTACCCAGGATTTTGCCAACGAGACCAAGATGCGTTTTCCCGAGGCGGAGGCGGTGAAGATTGAAAAAGGCTCGGTCAGCCTGGGGGGTGCTTACGCGGAGCCGGAGGATCCTCAAGCCGCAGCCATTTCAAAGATTGCGCGGCAGGTCATGACCCGGCTGCACATCCAGGTGAATCAGACAATCCAGTTCTTTCGCGGCCAGCAGGGCGGATCAGCTCCGCAACGGTTGTTCCTTTCCGGCGGCGCATCCATCATGCCCTACACCGCCCAATTCTTTGCGGAGAAGCTTAATTTGCCCGTGGATTATTTTAACCCATTCCGCAACATCGAACTCGACGCCGGCCTGGATTTGGAGGAGCTTTCCAAGTACGCCCACTCCTTTGGAGAAGTAGTCGGTTTGGGTTTGCGGGATTTGGCCCACTGCCCCGTGGAGTTGAATTTGATGCCCAAAAGCTCGATTCAGCGGCAGGAATTCGCCCACAAGAAGCCCTATCTGGTGGCCTCGGTTTTCAGTCTGGCGCTGGTGGTCTTTGCCCTATATTTGGCCGAGAAGCGCATCGGAAATGTTCGCAGCGAGAAGTTGCAGGAGATCAAGGAGCCGCTGACGAGTCTAACGGCGTTGAGCCAGCAATTGGACTTGGCCATGGGCCAGCGGACTCAGATCCTGAAGTCCGCCGACCAAATGGCGGAGTTGGCGGGAAACCGCGTGTATTGGATCAATCTCTTGACAGAATTGCGGTCGGTATTGATGAAATCTGAAGCGCAGGCCAAAGCCAGTTTTCGGATGCTTGAGAACAGCGGCACGAATGCGGATACCGGGGTATGGGTGGTGACGTTCTCTCCGGTGTTGCCTGGCGGCGCCTCCTTTGGGGGCAATCTTTCCTCAGGCGCCGAGCCGGCCATGGGAGGCGGAACAGGCCCGGGCGGTGGAGGAGGAAGGTACCGCGGCGGTGCGGGGCGAGGCCATGTTCCCCAAGCCGCTGCTCCTGAAATGTCGGCTGGTGCGGCGGCGCCGGGAGATGCCATCAGCAGCATATCCCTTCTTTGTCGCGGAGTGAGCCGCTTGGACCTTTCCCCTTCCGCCAATTCCGATTTGGCCTACACTGTTTTGCAAAATGTGACCAACAGCCCCTATTTTACCGACAAAAGTGCCCTGGGCCCAACCATCAGCCTGGATGCCAACTCCAACACTTTCAGTTTCTATCTTACGGTGGAACTGAAGCATCCTTTTAAACTCTGAGCATGACCTGGATCAAACGCAACTTGTTCTTTGTCATCAGCGTCATCGCCGGGTTGGCGCTGACCGGCTATTGTGCCTGGCTGCTGTTCGATTCCCTGAATAGCAACGCCGCGGTTAGCGAAGATTACAAAAACACGTCGGACAGCCTGAAGGCGATGCAACAGAAATCGCCATATCCGAGTACGGAAAACATCAAGGCCGCCAAGGCGGACCAAGAGCGACTGCGCCTGTTTCTGGTTGATTTCAGAAAGAGTTTTTCCTCCTTTCCAGTGCCGCCTGGGAAGGATGAACAGGGGTTCCAGACTTACTTGGGAGAGACTCTTATCCGGTTTCGCAACGGAGCCACCAACGCGGGAGTTGAATTGCCTCCCGATTACTCCTTCGGCTTCTCCGGTTTAATTGGCAAGCTGACCTACCCCGTCGCTAACATTCGCCCCTGGATGGAGGAATTGGAGGAAATCGACGCTATTTTGGACATTCTCTACCGTGCCAAGATCAACTACCTGAGCGCCTTTCAACGGGTGCCCGTTTCATCGGATGAAAGTGGAACCGGCGATTTACTGCCGGCCACTTCCGTGACCAATCAGTGGGGGGTTGTTACTCCCTACAGAATCACATTCCGCGGCTTCAGCGCTGAAATTGCCGCCGTCATGGAGGGGTTTGCGCGGTCCAGCAATTGTTTCATTATTGAAGCGCTGGCAATTGGCCCGGACACCTCCGTGCAAACGCAGATCTATCAAGCGCCTCTGCAAGCCGCGCCCGTCCTGGTTCGGCCGCTTTACCCCAGTCCGGCGCAAAACCCAGCCGGGCAATACGGGCGGAATCGAGGGGGCGGCAACCAGGGAGCTCCCGCTTGGATGAGACAACGGGCTCCCGTGGCCGCTCCACCCGTCGCCATGGCCCCCGGGGTCGGGGCGACCACGCCCTCGGTGGTCACAATCCTGTCCGAAAACCCGTTGACGGTGATCATGTCAATTGATGTGGTGAAACTCAAAGCATCGGAGCACTAATGCAGTTCCTCAAGAAACATTACGAGAAAATCATCCTGTGCGTGGTGTTGCTGAGTTTGGCGGCCGCGTCAGTCTGGATGGGCGCCGTGATTTCCAAGCTTAAGGAGGAAGTGAATCAACCGCCTGCGGAGGGCGAGCACAAGACCAGCACGGTCGTTCCACTCAATCTGAGCACGGACCTGCTCGCCCTGGCGCAAATCACCAATTCGCCGCCGCTTATCCTGTCCGGCGAGCATAATCTGTTCAATCCCGTCACTTGGAGAAGAAAGGCCAACGGCGAGATTCTTAAGGTTCTCAAAACGGGGCCTGACGCCCTGACGGTGACCAACATCTCGCCGCTTTACACCGTGATCGCCTATGACCACCCCAGCCCCAACGGCGGGGTTTACATTATGAACATTCAGGTGCATTCGGCGAGGCGGGGGACTGAGTTTGCGAAGGTGGGCGACAAGACAAAATCGGGCCTTTATATTATCAGCGGCATCGAAGGTGCTGTGGACAACCCAAGCAGGTTGAAGTTGGAGATTCCGGAAACCCAGGAAACCGTTTGGATCGACACGAACAACCCCTATAAACGAGTTGATGGATATTTGGCCGACATGAAGTACGACCCTGAATCGCGCACACTGCCCAAGGAGCGCGTGGACGAAACCTTCACCCTGGACAACGAGCAATATAAAGTTGTTGAAATCACCAACAATCTCGTTAGAGTGCAATCCATTAAGAACACCAAAATAACAACGATCAAGTTAAACGGAAATCCGTGATGGGATTTTGTTTCCTTAAAAAGCGATACGATATTATGAGATCCGCAGTTAAAATTACCCTTCGACTGGTTTTCCTTCTGGCCATTTCCGCGCAAGCCCAACAAGCCGTGGCGCAGGACCCGGTTCAAATCGCCGAGGAAGAAGCCGTCCGCCGCCAGGAAGCCACCATCCGCCTGCACATGAAACTGGACGAGGCCGTGGCGGCGCAAAAGAGGGATCAACTGGTTGATGCGGCCAAAATTTATCAGGAAGCCGTGTCTCTCATCCCTCAGGTCCAGGTTGGCAATCCTGCGGTGGATTTGGAGAAAAAGCAGGCCCTGGCGGGTTTGGATGCCGTGCGCGAGAAACTGGCCCGGCAAGACATGGCGCGCGGCGAAATGGCGGAAGCGCTGGACCAGGTCAACGCCGCGCTCAAAGTGGATCCGAACAACGAATCCTTGCGCAACCTGAAGGCGGAAATTGAACAGCGCACTGCGCTGATGCAGGGCATGGTCCCCAGCGCTGACGTGGTGAAGAGAATCCCTGAGATCAAGAACGCAAGGATCCAGGTCGCTACACAGGTCCAAAATGCCAAGTTGTTGTACGAGATGGGCAAATACGATGAGGCGGAAGTCATCCTCAACCAAATTCTCAAAACGGATCCATCCAACAAAACCGCCCCTTATTATTTGGATCTTGTCAAGGAAGCCCGCTTTGCGGCCAACGCCCGCGCCCGCGAGGCTGTGGCCAAAACAACCATCGGCGCTGTGGAAAAAGCCTGGATCCCGTCCACCAAACGGGAAAGCTTCCCCATCCCCAATCCCATGGCGCAAACCAACCTGGTTTACACCACCGCCGGACGGCAGAAAATACTTTCCAAATTGGAGCGCATCCGGATTAATGAAGTCAGCTACGACCTGCCCCTGACCGAAGTGCTCAACCGTCTGCGCATCGAAACCCAAAAGCGCGATCCCGACGGCGAGGGCATTAACTTTATGATCAATCCACATGCAGACGCCTCGGCCGGGGCCATCGCCCCGACCGATACGACCGGGGCGGCAGCGGCTGCGGCCGGCGCGGTTGCCGCTCCTGCGCCCGCCATGGATATGAGCACCGTCACCATTCACATCGCCCCTCCCTTGACCAATCTCCGTTTGGCTGATGTGCTGGACGCCATTACCAAAGTGGCCGATCAACCGATCCGATACACCATCGAGGATTATGCGGTTGTCTTTTCGCCCAAAGCTGCCGAATCAGTGGCGCTCTACACAAAGGTTTTCAAAGTCGATCCAAACACATTTGTCCAGGGCTTGCAGCAGGTCAGCTCGATCCTCCTGAATACGGGAACCCAAAGCAGCGGAACCGGCGGCGGCGGCGGTGGTGGCGGCGGTGGCGGCGGTGGCGGTGGCGGCGGTGGCGGGAGTTCGGGCGGCACCTCCAGCACGGGCGTCACTATTCCCAGTGTGAACATCTCTCCCATCACCCAAGGCGGAAGCCAGGGCGGGGCCCAGGGCGGGGGCCAGGCTGGAGGTGGTGTTGGCGCGGGTGGACTCATGCAGATTACTCGGAACACTCAAGTTGGGTTGGATTACGTGACCAAAGTGGACAATACAGTTCTGGTTGACGAAATGGTCAGAGCTTATTTTACCGCGGCGGGCGTCGATTTAAGCCCCCCGAAAATTGTCTTTTTCAACGATCGTCTGGGTGAATTAATGGTGCGCGCCTCCTTGGAGGATTTGGAAATCATCGAACAAGCTGTTGAACTGCTGAACCAGTCTCCTCCGGAACTGACCATCGAGGCGAAGTTTGTGGAATTGACCCAGGAAGACAGCCGTGCCCTCGGCTTTAACTGGTTTTTGGGGAATACATTGGTCAATAACGGGGCCATTGGCGTGCAGGGCGGAACCGCTCCCTCCTACACGGGATCTTCCACCACTGCGAACCCGAGCGGTGTTTTCCCAGGGCCTGGCTCCACGAGTACGTCGCAAACGGCGAGTTACGTTGCCCCTTCGGCCTCGGACAATTTGTTGACCTCGGGCCTGCGCAATGTTTACGGCTCAAGCGGCTCCTCCACAATCCCCACCGTGGCCACGATCACAGGCATTATGACCGACCCGCAATTTCGCGTGGCGATTAACGCCATCCAACAACGCACCGGGTCGGACCTTCTCTCCGCGCCCAAGGTAACAACACTCAGTGGCCGCCAAACTCATATCGCCGTCCAGGACCTGGCGACCATCGTTACCAGCGCCAGCATACAGACCTCCAGTTCCAGCACCACGGGTCTAGTTGGTGGCACGGGCGTTATCGCTCCTACGATCACTTACAACACGACGGCTTTCGGCCTCGGCCCGGCCCTCGACGTCATGCCAACCGTTTCGGCGGACGGCTTCTCCATTCAAATGGTTTTGTTGCCCACCATCTTGGAATTCGTCGGCTACGACAATCCCGGGGGCTTTGTGCCTCAGGCCGAGGGGGCGGCTGGCAGCCAGATTGGGGCCCCGTTAGTGGCGGTGCTTCCTTTGCCGCGTTTTCGGGTTCGCGAAGTGGTCACAACCTGCAATGTGTGGGACGGGCAGACGGTCGTACTGGGCGGGATGATTTCCGAGACCATTACCAAGATTAAAGATCAAGTGCCTGTTCTCGGCGACCTACCCTTGGTCGGACGCTTGTTCCAGAGCGAATCGACCGACAGTGAGAAAGATAATGCGCTCATCTTTGTCACCCCGACGATTATCGACCCCGCCGGAAATCGCGTGCATAACGACGATGATATGCCCTTTGCGCGCAACTCAATTCCACCTCAACCTCCGGCGGCGGTCCAATAAGGCGGCGTTGATCCAATCATTGAATATCTGAATATCGCGCCGGGCTAAAAGTCGCGCGAAAAATGATCCTTTTTAATGCAAAATGGCCCTACATCCGAAGATTCAGCCACCCCAGGGCGGCTTCTCATAATCGATGGCCATGCCTGCGCTTATCGCGCCTTTTTTGCCATTCGGTCGCTTTCCTCGCCCGCCGGCCAGGCCACCAACGCCATCTACGGCTTCATCCGCATGCTGGCCAAGGCGCGGGAGCGTGTGGACCCTTCTCATGCCATCGTGATTTGGGATGGAGGCTTGGCCCCGGAGCGCTTGACGCTGTTGCCCGAGTATAAGGCGCAACGCCGCGAAATGCCTTCGGACCTGCGGCTGCAACTGGATCCGATCGTGGCGTACTTGCGCGCCGCAAACGTGTTCTCTTACCTTAAGGAAGCATGCGAAGCCGATGATTGTATCGCTTCGATTGCCCGGCAGGCCTCGCAAAGGGGTTGGGAGGTTGTCATTGCCAGTTCGGACAAGGACTTCATGCAGTTGGTTTCTCCCAAAGTCAAATTGCTCAACCCGCACGATAAATCCGGCGCCCTGTGCGACGTGGAAGAGGTCAAACGCAAAACCGGCGTGGAACCCACGCAAATAGTCGATTGGCTCAGCCTGATCGGCGACGCCGTTGATAACATCCCCGGCGTGCCGGGGGTTGGCCTGAAGACTGCTACAGATTTGTTACGCCAGTTTGGCTCCATTGATGAATTGTATCGCCGGTTGCCCGAAGTTGGGTCGGACCGGCTGCGGGAGAGTTTGCGGGCGTCCTTGGAATTGGCGCGCCGCAACCAGCGACTGGTGTGCTTAAAGGCGGAGACGCCATGCGAGGTGACTTTGGACGCTCTCATGGTCAAACCCGGTGATGACGGTGAGTTGAGCAAGCTCTTCACGGGCTGGGGCTTTAAAACCCTGTTGTCCGAACTGGAAAAGGTCCGTCCCAAGGCGGTTGATTTTTTTAATGGAGCTGACGCGGAGGCTTGTCAGGTCGCCGGCCTTCTCGCGCGGGGCCAGGGCCGTTGAACACCGTGAAAATCAACGAAGGCATGGACAAACGCTAAAGTTTTGATAAAGAATATTAAAAATATGTTCGCAATATTTCGGGTCCCAAAGAGTCTCTGCGCGGGGGGGGCTTTCCTTGCCTTTTCGATGGCGCTTTTCGGGCAGACCAATTACACCATTTCACTGAGCGTCTCGCCTCCCGACGCCGGCGTCGTCCGTGGCGGCGGAACAAATCAGGCTGGCAGCACCAATACAGTCACGGCCGCGACCAACAGCGGCTACGCCTTCATCGACTGGACGTCCAACGGGGTGGCGGTGAGTTCCTCGACCAATTACACTTTTACGCTCGACACCAACGTGGCGCTGATCGCCAACTTCGGGCCGGCTCTCACAGTAACGGTCAGCGCCTTGCCGGCGCAGGACGGCACGGTCGGAGGCGGGGGAATATATGCGTCCAACACTTCGGTGACCGTGACCGCCATGAACAACAACGGCTTCGCCTTCACGAACTGGACGTTGGACGGCTCCGTGGTTGACACAAACGCCAGCTACACCCTCACGCTCAGTAACAATGTGGACTTGGTGGCCAACTTCGTGACCAATCCGATCGTGGCCCAGGGGGCGGAGTTTTCGATTTTGGGCGCCCGTCCGGGCGATCAAGTGTGGCCGTCTCTTTCTTTGACTGCCTCCGGCGGCTGCATCGCCTGGCAGGACAATTGGATTGACCGCAAGGGAGGCGGAATTGGCGCAACTCTTCTGGGACTCGCTCCCGCCTTCAATGCCGGCCAGCCCATCCGTGTCAATAAAGTTGTTGCGGGAAGCCAGCTTGCTCCCCAGGTGCAGTTGCTCGCCAACGGCAACACCATCTTTGTCTGGCAGGGCAGCGTGACCGTGAACGGCAGGCCCTACATTTACGCGCGTTTTTCCAAAAACACCGGGGAGGGGGCCACTTCCCACGGCACCAACTTCTACACGGGCGACATCCAGGTCAACACCTATACGGCCGACCAGCAAGTGGCTCCCGCCGTGGCCGCCCTGCCCGATGGCAGCGCGATCGTCACGTGGGCCAGTTACGGTGAAAACGGCAGCGGCAATATGTGGGGGGTCTATGCGCACAGGCTGACCGCGGCCGGGAAGGCCATCAAGGCCGACAATGACGGTTCCACCAAGCAATTCTGCGTTACCCAATACACCGCCTATAATCAGCGCAAGCCGGCCGTGGCCACCCTGGCGGGCGGAAACTACGTTATCGCCTGGGTTTCCGAACAGGAGCGCTCCTTCAACAGTGTGGATATTTATGCGCGAATTTTTTCTCCCGCAGGAGTGCCGGTCACGGACGAAATCGCGGTCAACTCGGGCACAAGCGCTTGCGACGCTCCAGCGGTCGCGCGTCTGAATGACGGAGGATTTACCGTTGTCTGGGCGGAGCGGGATGCCGTTGTGGTGACGAACGGGTGGGACGTTTGGGGGCGCGCCTTTTCAGCTTCCGGTTCCCCGGAAGTCAGCGATTTTAGGATCAACACCTATTTGTACGGCGACCAGTACGCGCCCAAGATCGCCGCCGGTCCCTCGGGCAGCTTGGTGGTTTGGACCAGTCTTGGCCAGGATGGCTCCCGCGAAGGAGTTTTCGGCCGCTTCCTCGCCGCGGGGACCCAGGTTGCCGGCGCGGAGTTTCAGGTCAACACCACCTGGATCAGCCAGCAGATGCAGCCGGCGGTGGCTTGGAACGGCGTGGATCATTTTCTCGTCGCCTGGACGAGCTTCGTCGGCGCCAGTGGTTTTGATCTCTACGGACAAGCCTATATCCTGAATTCATCACCGTAACCGCGGCGAGCCTTTATTTTATATGACACGCATTTTGAAAAGATTTATTTGCCTGGCTTTGGGGTTGACCGTCGCTGGCAATGCATTCGGTTTTTCCATGTGGGGGCCTGCCGAATCATGGCAGACACAGGATTTGGATTATGGCATTCGATATTTGCCGTCCTATCCGATGCCCGACCTCGTGCTGCAAGAGGTTCAGGGGCCTGGGTCACTTTTCTCAATCAACACGGAACTCGGAGGGACCAAGAACCTCGGCGAAGGGTCGAGGCTCAACATTCCCATCATCACTTACGGCTTTGATTACACGTTCCTGAGCTATTTCGGGGCCAAAGGGGTGGCGGCGGTCGATTCGGCCTTTGCCGTGCTCAACGGCCTTCCTGCAGCCTCCAGCGCCAATTTAAAAACTTTTGCCACCCAGGGCAACCAGCAGGTCAATTACTCCGCCCAAGCCATGAGGATGCTCGACCTCAAGTCCACCGTCATGTGGCTGATGATGGAACACATGGGATTGATTGGCGAAACCCATACCTACGATTTGCGTGAGCGGGTTACTGAGCCGAGTGCAAACGGAGTTCCTTGCGCCTTTGACATCGTGGTGATACAAAGGAATTTTGACCCCGTCACTTACGACCCCAGCCATTATGTCAATGGCACGCTCTTGACCTACCAAATTGGCTGTTTAAACCCAACGGTTGATGTGGGTGATGCCATGGAGCAGGCCGTGCAGGCAGGGGCCCCTCCGTTTAGCTGTGTGGCCACGCGTGAGGCTCTGCAGGTCGGCGGCTATTATTTGCGCATCACCCGGGATGACATGGGTGGTCTCCGCTACCTCTATCGCCGCGACCGGTATGTCAATGAGGGCTTTGACATCAACACCAGCATCACCACCACGTCCGGCACCTATACCCCGATCAGTCTGCAAGGCTCCAATGGCATCGGCGTCGGAGGAGCTTTCTCCGCCTTGGTCGGCGGGGTCGAAAAGATTACTTTCGTTAAAACACCCTATGATTCCGAACTGGGCACCAGTTTTGCACCCATAACTTATCATTATTCAATTCCCATGGCTACGAACAACGCGCTGCAATCCCTCACAGTGACGCGCGTGGTCACCGCCCCCGATATTATATTTACCGCGGGAGATTTAACTTTCCCCGGTCCGTCCCCGTTCCAGGAAACACTGGTCAGGTCCGCTAATTTCATCACTTATGGCGCCGAGGTATCTCCCGGGGCGGCGAGTGCCGGCGCCGTCGTAGTCACCCCGAGTGTCATATCGCCGGAAATGGTGGTCACGTTCAACAATTCCGGACAGGTCTATTATAACGAAGGCACGCAATTTTATGATCAAAACATCGCTATCGCTTTGGGTTTCGTTTGGGCATCGTTCAATGGTTCCACTAATGCCCCGATTCCTTTCCCGAACGGGACGAGTCTTGCTCAGATTGAGGCCCAGGTTTTGAGCGCGGGCCAGGAGACAGAACTGAACACTTTCGTCCCGGTGTCCACTATTATTACGACCAATACAACAACGACGGCCTCTGGAACACCAGGAGGATGAACGGCCAGATGATGAAAAAGATAATTACAGCGGTTTTTGCGGCAATGGCGGTTGGGCTTCCCGCTTTTGCGTCGCCTTCGCCCGAGTATGACAATACCGGCACGGTCACCAACTCACCAGTGATCGATGCGATCGTCTTTGAAAACTCCGGGCTGTTTGAGGCCCTGCTTCCCGAGCTTGGAGCGCAGACGCTTGGAGGCGCCAATCTGGATACGTCAACGCCAATACCCTACTTTACGCGGGACACTCTATATTATACGAATCTTGCCGGGGGCACCATGTTCGGGATGCCCGGTTTTCTTTTCGAAACCGTGACAGCCGGCGGCACCAACAGCGCCAGATCTTTCTTTAACGAAGGCCCGATTGTGGCCATAGACACGCCGACGGCGCCCGAGTTCCCCAATTTCAGTGGCACGACTTTTTTCCAGTCCGGCACCGGGATTGCGTATCCATCTGAGGTTTTGATCTCCGCTAGCAATGTTTTTAATGGTCCGAACGGGAGCATTATTGTCGGGGCCGATGGCCTTTTGGAGATGTTCGGAACTCATGTCGCCAATATCAACAGCATCCTCGTCGCGGGCGACCTGACGGGCGATGATCCCTATGACTTGACGGCGCTTGATCAGGATGCTTTTCCCGAGCCTACGGCTCCAGGTTCGACCACCACCCTCAATTACTTCATAGCCCCTCCCACCTTTTTCGACCTGTGGTGGGGAGTCACCAATATAACCGGGGAACCGGGACTGCTCGATCTTGGCGCCGTCGCGCAGGGAGCGGTGCCGGCCATCGCTGTCGAAACACGCGGAGAGGGCGTCCCCGTGCTGACAAATTTTAGCGGTTTCGCGACTTATATTTACACCTCAGGCGTCGAATTCGGCACAAATGTTTATTACAACATCGTGTGTGTCAATACAAACTTTGGCAATACGAATATCTCCGCGCAAGTCAGGTATACCAGAAATTATGATGGCTACTTCACACAGACCTTCCCCACCATCGTGACCCCGGCCGCGCCTGACCGCAACGCCTTGGAAGCCATCGTGCAATTCAGCGAGCCTTGTACGGACGTGATCACCGGCCAGCTTGAGACCAACTCGATCTTCTTGCTCGATGTTGGCGCCGTATATTCCAATAACGTCAGCATGTTCACCAACGCGGCCTGGCTGAGCGATTATGCCCGGCCCTCATATTTCGAAGTCAGCACCGCGACTCCTGCGGGATGGGCCGCGGCGCAACCGGCAAACGACCTGGCGGACGTGGCCAACTTTACCAACTTTATTACGGGAGCGGCAACGCCATACGCGACCTACACAGAGAGCAGCACCGCCCCGGTAGGGGAAGCTTACACTGCTGCGACTTATGCCGTGCAGGTGGGTTGGGATCCGGAATTCCTCAACGGTGTTTTCCCGGCTGCGGATTTTACGCCATCGGTCTTGGGCTTGGACATTCCTGATCCCACGGCGGAGCCGGCGCGCATTGATATTGAAGGCAGCGTCGTGGACTTGACGGGCGCGCGGATTCGCGCCGACGGCTTGGTCACGCTGGCGGCGGCAAATCTGGCCGGCGGCCCGACGGCTGGGGTGGACTGGGGGACCGCCATTGCCACACTCGGCGCGACGAACGGCACTATGCTGGTTTCCAATCTTTTTCCCCGGTCTTTCACGCGGCTCCGGGGTGACTTGTTTGCCGTGTCGGTTAACTGGACTCTTCTTCAAACCAACCTTAGTGTGACCAATAATCTGTTCTTCCATCTGCTGGTCCTCGATCAAAGCTTGCAAGGGAGTTTCAATCCGACCGTGCGGAATCTGGCTTTGACCGCGGCGAAATCCATCGACTTGGAGGACCCGCTTACGGTCATCAACCAGGGCGTGTTTAACACATCCAATTTAACCATTAATTCGACCGTTCATTTCACGCAGAATGCCTCCTCCTTCTACGGAACCAACGTGCCCATGCTGAAAATTCTGGAGATCAACACCAATGGCGTTTTGTCGGTGGATAATGTGCTCGACCTCGGGCTTGATCCAACAGACAACCAGATTTCACCCGTCAATCGCCAGTATTCCATCCTGGGCATCGGCAACTTCGGACAAATTGAGGCGGCAACGCCCCTGTTCCAGTCCGCCGTCTTTGAAAATGACGGCGTTATTCTGACTTCCAACAGCAGTTCCATGACAATTGAAGCTCAAACGCTGGACATGGGCCTGGTCCTCACCAACCAGGCCAATTACATGCTCGTTGACGGGAATCTGATTCTTTCGGCGGCAAACATCGGCGTGACGAACTCCTTCCTTGTCACGGGCTTGGGGAATATTACTGGCGGCGGCAGTTTGACCCTGCAAACCAGCCCGGACGGTCAAATCACTGATTTCGTTCCCAATACGCCCGCTGCCAGCAGCGTCATGCATAACTTTTGGCAGGTGAACGACGGATTCAACCTGCCGGTCAAACCCGCCACCGGCGACCTCTACGGCACCGAAATCCAGACCATCGCCACCAATGGCACGACCGCCCAACACGTTTGGGCTGGAAGAGGAGATTATACCAACGTGGCGGATGGCTTCGTCAATAACGTCGTCATCGGGCACTTGCTCCTCTCGTGGCAGTCCGCCAACTCTTTGCTCAGCTTCGAGGGCGCCGGCACGCAAAATGGCATGTATGTGGATTACCTGGACTTCGACACCAACTCTTTGTATGGCGCCTTGGGCTTTTCCTTTTCAAGCGGACCAAACGGGCTGTCCATTGCCACCAACCTGACCATCTACTTTGCCGGCTGCAACCTTGATATAGGCAAGGTAACTGGTGCTTTTCCCGGTCGCTTGGTTTGGGTGTCAAATTTTTGGGGCCCTGACAGCAGCACGTTTGTTACCAACGAATCGAACGGCCAGGTGTGCCTTGTCAGCGACGCTGTAATCAAGAGTGTGGATCGCTTCTGGCCTGGCGACAACAACCCGTTCCCGCTGAATCCGGGCGGCGTCTGGTATTACGGCACCAATAATGAATGCCCCACTGTCACGCTTACAGCCGAAAACGCCTCCGGTTCGGCGGCCAATTTCACCAAGGAGACGGCCGCCTCGCTCAAAGGCGCCTACACCGGCCTTTTCTTTGACACGAACCAGCCTCTTCCTTCACCGACCAACTCGGGCTTGTTTACCTTCACACTCAGCGAGGGAGGAGCCTATTCGGGCCGGCTCTTGATGGGCCCGTCTTATTACACATTCAGCAGCTCCAAATCCAACAAGTTTAACTCCACCAATGCCGTCCAGGTGATCGCGAAGCATGGGAACCAGTCGCTGGCCGTAGGTTTGCAATTGGTGAATAGTCTTGACGGTGCGCCCGGAGTCCAAGGCTATGTCAGCAATGCAACCTGGGTCGCCCAATTGCAAGGCGACTTAAAGCCCGCTTGGACGGCGAAAAGCCCTTCGCCCTATGCGGGTCGCTACACGCTGGTCCTGACGAATGCAGGGACAAACACTGTGCCGGGCGGTGACAGTTACGCGACGCTGACGGTCAGCAAGCAGGGCATTTTGTCCCTCGCCGGCAAGCTGGCCGACGGGGACGCTTTCAGCCAGTCGGTTACCATTTCCCAGGGCGGCCTCTGGCCGTTTTATGCCTATTCGGCCGAGGGCGGGGATTTTCTGTTGGGGTGGATTTCGTTCCAAAGCAGCGATTCCGGCTGGGTGGCGCTTCAGAACTTTGACGCGACCGGCGTTGCCATCGGCGAGACCAATATTTTCTGGAGCAAGGCTCCCTCCGCCCGCAGCCGCTATTATCCGGCCGGTTTCACCAACACTTATAATGTGGCCGCCTCGCCCTATGTTTTTTCGGGCAAGGATTCCTCGATTATCAGTTTGACAAATCCGGTGGTCGTTCTGAGCGGCGGCGGCTTGGGATTGGTGACCGGCCCGGTGGCGTATAACGGGAAGCTCAGGTTTTCCACCAACAACTTGACTTTGAACATCAATCCAACGATGGGCAGCTTCACCGGCCAGTTCAAGGAGTCGGCAAGCGGCCCGTCCCTCAAACTGGGCGGAGTGGTGTTGCAAAATCAGGCCGGAGGCGGAGGGTTCGGATTTTTCCTCGGAACGAACAATGAGAGCGGCGTCGTCTTGTTGCAGAGCCAATGATGACGCGACGGTAAAAGCAAGAATGAAAAACCTTATGTTTACACCTCACCTCAGGACTTTGAAGGAGGCGCGCAGGCTTTTTCTGCGCCTTTGCCTCGCTACGGCTTTTTACGCGGTCACCGTGATGGTTCTTCACGCCCAACCCGCCGCGCCGAACGACAATCTGGCCGGCGCCCAAGCCATCTATGGCGCCGATGGGACTGTCACCGGCACCAACGTCAACGCGACGATTGAAAGCGGCGAACCGGATCCGGACGCCGCCGGCGCCTCGATCTGGTATGTCTGGACCGCCCCCTACACAACGACTATCGATTTCAACACCCGCGGCAGCACAGACCCAAATACCGGGGACCCACTCGATACCGTTTTGGCCGTTTATAGTCTCAGATCCGGAGCTACTCTAGCGTATTCGAGTCTGAGGGGGTTGGCGACCAATGATGATGATCCCAGCGGCGGCGTGACCAGCCGCGTGGATGTCCCTGTCACCGTCGGCAGCGTGTACCTGATCCAGGTGCTGGGATCCACTTCCTCGGGGCCTGCCGCCCAGGGCCACGTCGTTCTCAACTGGCAACCCAGCATGGTGGGAGGGAACTTTGGGTTTTCGACGGCAAGTTATTTTGCCGGTGAATTTGATGATTATATTTATTTGGATTATGAACCCGATTCCATCGATCCCAGCCTTCATAATCAGGAGGGCAACCCCAACATCCGCATCACCGTGACCCGCCAGGGCGGTTATACCGGCAAGTGCGAAGTAACACTGGGCGTGACGAACCTTGAATATACCAATTTTTATGTAACGAATATTACCATCACGAACGTTTTTACAACGAATTTTGATACCAACGGCGTCCTCACCAGCATCACCAATACCTACTATACCAACGTTGCTTCTCAGAATTTCGTTTCAGATTTCATCAGTGTTGGAGGGTTTCCCGAGTTCGTGTTCCAACAGGCTGTGAACGACTACACAGTGATACAAACCAACTACTTCGTGGCGGGTGGAACTCCACCCGGCTTTATTATCGGCCCCATCCTGACGAATATGTTGGGAGCGGCAGGGCTCAGCCCGACGAATTTTCTCACGAATTTCCCATGCACAGCCGGAACCATCTCGGGGCTGACTTCAAACGGTTCAGGTACCACCTTTGCAGTCACCAATGTGGATTGCAGCGGCCTCCTGATCACCACAAATTATACGGTGTCCGCTTCGAACGGGCTTGATTACGTGGCCCTCACCACCAACCTGACCTTTAATGATTTTCAAATGAGCCAGGATGTCTATTTGCCGGTAAATCCGACGGTCACGTATCTTTCCGGCCCGGATTGGCCTGATGGCGCCGGGAACTTTACCTATTTCGGAGTCAATCCATTGGTTTTACTAACTTTGAGCAATGCTGTGCCCGATCCAAGCGAGGACCAGGACATCACTCCGCCCACGCTTTCGCCGGGCCAATCGAGTGCCTTTCTCGACATTCTCACTTTCAGCGGGAATCCTAATAATTTCCTTGGCAGCGACGTCGGCTTGGTCACCAACGGACAGGGAAATTATGTCACCATCAACTTGGAAAGGGCCACGTTCCGATGCAACAGAGTCCCCGCTGGAAGCGGACCTGGCACAGGCACAAACGCTTTTCTCTATGCGGTTTTGACTGGCAATCCGTCCCCGACCGCCAGCTATATCGTTCATTATGCCATCGATTGCGATGGTGCTGCCGGGGCTGTCGGCTTTCCCATCAATGCTTTTAATTGGAATAAATTCCAGACTTCCGCGGACTCTGATTATGCCGTGCCATCTTTCTTCACGAATGCAACGACCCCGCTCTTCCCCGATTTTGGCATTCCGGTCAATGCCCCCCCAGACCCCAGTGCTGAAGATGTCGGCGGTCGCACCACTTGGCCGGCCGGGGCGCCTTATATCGGATCGTTTACCATCGGGCCTTTCGATCCAGGTGAACCTTACGGGGAAATTGCCATCCCCATCCTGACCAATGGAGCCGTCGAGTTCGATGTGGATATGAATGTGGAATTGTTCGAGACCACCGGGGATGCTTCCGGGAATGGGGGGCAAACCCCTCCGGGCTTCATCGGCAACGTCAATAACGCCAATCTGACGATTGATTTCACCGGGCAGCCTGGTGGCTGCTACGACACGAATTTTAACCTTGACAGAGTCTCTTATTCCTCCCCTCCTGAAAATTCACAACCCGGGGCGCTCGGAGGCGTGGCCGGCTCAGTCAACGCCATTGCCATTCAGCCTAACGGGCTGGCCGTCATTGGCGGTTTCTTCTTCTCCTACGATGCCACGCCCGTTTATAGCATCGCGCGCCTGCTCACCAACGGTTTCCTGGATCCCAACTTCAATAATCTCCAGCCGCGCGGGGCTTACGATGGCACCGTCTCGGCCATCGCCATTGATACGAACGGCAGAATCGTCATTGGGGGTTCTTTTACATCATACGACGGAAGCAACGTGCAAAATATCGCCAGGCTGAACTACGACGGCTCGTTGGATACGACCTTTCATTCCGGGATCGGGTTCAACAGTTACATCAATGCGCTGGCCATCGACACCAATGGCAATATTCTGGTGGGCGGAGGCTTCACCTCCTACAACACTACAAACTGCAATCATATCGCCCGTTTGCTGCCTACGGGCGGCTTGGATCCTGCCTTCCTTCCCAACAACGGCAACGGCCTGACTAACTTCGGAACGGATCAGGAAGTGAATTCGGTGGCCATGGATGGCCATGGGAATATCATCCTTGGCGGCGACTTCAGTTATGTCAACGGCGCCCCGCTCAGTTTCGTGGCGCGTTTGCTCCCCGGTGGCGCGGTCGATCCGTCCTTTGTTCCCGAAATTGGGCCGGATGATGCTGTCTATAGCGTCGCGACCGCGGCGAATAACGAAATCCTCATTGGCGGCGCGTTCCAGAACTATAACCTGATCAGCCGCAGCGGCATTGCCTTGATTGCCACCAATGGCGCGCTCGATACGACCTTCGTCCCGGGCACTGGCGCCGACGGTGTTGTTTATTCCGTTGCGGTTCAACCCACTGATGGAAATGTGTTGGTGGCTGGCCAATTCAGAAGCATTAATGGCTGTCGGCGCTTGGGTCTGGCGCGCCTGCTCCCTAATGGCTGGATGGATACCAGCTTCATGGATACGTCCTACAATCAGTATGCCGGCTTGATTAACAAGGCTTTTAATGACCCTGTCAACGTGGCCTATGTCATGGCTTTGCAACCCGACGGAAATATCCTTGTTGGCGGCTCCTTCACCAACATCGGCGGCGGCTCTGCCCGGGATTCAATCCATACCCAAGTCAATATTACCCGCATCATCGGCACTCCCACCGCAGGCCCTCAAACCGGCGGGGGTGGAATCGGCAATTGCCCGGGCAACATCACCCTTACACAAAATCCCTATACCGTCAATGACACCGGGAGCCAGCTCTTCGTGACTCTGGAACGCCTCAATGGCAGTCTCGGTCCCGCCATGTTAACCTTGGGCACCAACTTAAACGCTCCCGGCCCGGGGGCCGCCACCGCCGCGGATTTTGGTCTGGTCCTCCCCGCCACCTCTTTATACAACGAAATCTATAACGTTTGGGGCAATATTCTGCCTTACGGGACCTATGGCTGGAGGGAAAGCGACGGCTTTTATGGATTTAATAATAACATCCAACCCGATGCGGACTTTAACAATTCGTCAGTCGTGAATTTGACGATTAATAACAACACAACAGCCCTGCAAAATCTGTTCGCCAATCTTTCGCTGTTGGACTCCACTGAATTGGGCATCTCCAAATCCGGCTTCGGCCCGCTGATTCTCGGCGGAGTCACGATCCCGACCTACCCGGCCCTGGGCTTGCCCGAGGCCTCCTTGGAAATCGTCAATAACAACTTCCCTCCGGGCGAGGTGGGATTTAGCGCCACCAATTACACCGCCCTCGATACTTCAAACTCCGTCACCATCACCGTGTTTCGAACCAACGGCAGCTTCGGGGCCATCACTGTCTATTACTGCACCTCGGATGGCACGGCTGAAAATGGCGTCAATTATACCGGAAGCCCTTCCAACAGCACGCCCAGCCCGGCGACCAAGTTGACGTTTAGGGACGGACAAACCAGCGCCACCTTTAATGTCCCGATAATTCCGCAGTCAGCCGTTCGGAACACAACGCAGTTTCACCTCTTCTTGTACGATTCCAATCCCAGCGGCGTTCTGGATAGGAGCGTTCCGCCTCTGGTTTCCTCCACCTCGACCGTCACCATCATCGACGGTAATTACCCGCCGGGACATCTCAGCTTCACTTCTCCGACCTACAGCGTGGATAAGGGCGGAGTGGCGACTGTGGGCGTGATGCGCAGCGGCGGGGCGGTGGGAGTAATGACAGTGCAGGTCCGCACCAGCAACGGCACGGGCGCCAACGGCGTCAATTACACCAGTATCACCAATATGCTCTCTTGGGCCAACGAGGACGTCAGCGTGAAGACCGTTGCCGTTCCGACCCTGCAGGACAACATTGTCGAGGGGCCGAAGACCGTGAATCTGAGTTTGTTCAACGCCACCAATGTCGCCAACACGAACAGCGACAGTTCGATATTGACTTCTCCCAGCAGCGCCGTTCTGACCATTCAGGAAGTCGATACTTATGGCAATCTTAACTTTGTGGTGCCCAACTTCAACATTATGCAGAATGCCGGTCAGGCCCTGATTACCGTGATCCGCACCAATGGCGCCACCGGCCCGCTCTCGGTCAGTTTTGCGACCTCCAATGACCTCAGCGCGACCGCCAACTTCGGGCCATCCTACCAGCCGGCCCTGGCGGGCACGAATTATGGAGCGACCAATGGAGTGCTCAATTTTCAATCCGGGCAGTCGAGCGCCACCTTTGCAGTGCCGATTTATTACACTCCGGGCGAAAGCACCGCCGCCAACCGTGTGGTGACTTTGGAGCTTTTAAACGGCAACCCTGCCGCCATCAGCGGTCAGTTCCCCATCTATGCCCACTTGATCATTCTCGACCCTGAACTGGTCAACTACCCGGCCGGCAACGTCGATCTGACAACCCGGAACGGGACTGGCTTTAATAATGTTGTCAATTCGCTGGTCATGCAGCCGGACGGCAGCGTCCTGGCGGGGGGCGCCTTCACCTTCTTCAATCAATATCCATTCAATTATCTGGCCCGCCTCCAGCCCGGCGGCAACTTTGACAGCACTTTTCTATTCAACCAGGCGGGGCCGAACGGCACCGTCCTTCAGGTTCTTAGTCAGACTCCGACCACCGGTCAAACCAATGGGTCTGTCATGATTGCGGGTGACTTCACCCAAGTCGATGAGGTCAATCGGGCCGGCATTGCCCGATTGAATTTGGATGGATCCGTCGATGAAACATTTAACCCCGGCTCCGGCGCTGATAGCACGATCTACGCCATCGCCGAGACGTTTCTGCCCGCGGCTGTCCCCGGCCAGTCCAATACGATCGCCTATTACATCGGCGGCAGTTTTGCCAACTACGACGGCTTCCCCAGCGGTGGCATTGCCCGCTTGAACGCTTCGACGAACTCGCTGGGTTATCAGGGAACCCTTGATCCCAACTTCAATGCCGCGCAAGGTGTGACCGGCATCGATGCCGCCGTTCACGCCCTGGCCGTTCAAGCCAATGGCCAGGTCATTCTCGGCGGAGACTTCACTTCCTTCAACAGCGTGGCTTACAACCATTTGGTCCGGCTCAACGTGGATGGTTCGGTTGATACGGGCTTTAATCCCACCACCAACTTTGGTCCGGCGGATTCCGTGCGGGCCATCGCCATCCAGCCTGACGGCCAGATTCTCATCGGCGGTCTGTTTACGAATGTTGGCGGCAGCAACTTGAATTATCTTGCCCGCTTGAACGGCGCCGACGGGAGCGTGGACACGAACTTCAACCTCGGCCTCGGCGGCAACGACGTTGTTTTGGCACTGGCGGTTGATTCCCAGGGCAGAATTCTTGTCGGCGGCGAATTCACGCAGTTCAGCGGCGTCACCCGCAGCGGCGTCACGCGCCTCAACCCCGACGGCACGGTTGACCCAACCATCAACTTTGGGACGGGCGCAGGCGGTTTCGTGGATGCCATTGCCGTCCAGAACAATGACGAAATCAATCTCGGGGGTGGTTTTGCGACTTTCGAGGGTGTTCCGGAGAATAACTTCGTGCGTCTCTACGGTGGCGCAAACTTTGGCAACGGGTCGGTTCAATTCATCCAACCTGTCTTTGGCGTCCTGGAGAACGGCACCAACGCGGTCATCACCCTGCAACGCTTTGGCGGAGAAGGCACCAGCGCCCTGACCTCCTGCAGCGTCCTCTTCTCCACCTCGGATGGCACGGCCGTCGCTGGCGCCGACTACACGCCCGTTACCACCAATGTGGTCTTCCCGTATGGCGAAACCTTCGAGATGGTCACGATCCCCATCCTTAACGCCTTTTCAGCAGGCAGCAACATGACCGTCAATCTAACCCTGTCCGATCCCACCAACCTGACCATCGGTCCGCAGCCCACCGCCACCCTGATTATCACTAATAATAACTCGGTCGTGAGCTTCTCCGCGCCACAATATCGCCAGACTGCCAATGCGCCGGGAGAGGAAGTGATCATTCCCGTGGTCCGTGCCGGCAACCCAAACAGCACCGTTGGCGTTACCGTCTTTACCGGGGGCGGCGGCACTGCCACGCCCAATGTCGATTACACTCCCACAACGAATTTCCTCGTTTTTAATCCAGGAGTCATGACGAATTATTTCCTGATCCCATTGCTTGACTCGGCCAGCATGTATAGCGACCACACCGTCGCTTTGGGCATGATTAATCCCTCCAACACATTTATTGGCTCGCCCAGCAGCGCCACCCTCACCATCGCCAGTATCTTTAGCGGTCCGGGTGTGCTGGCCTTTTCACAGCCCGGCTACAGTGTCGTGTCGCCTGTCACGGGCACGACCAATGAAGTCGTTACCATCGTTCGAAGCAATGGCTCCAGCAATTCGGTCGCCGTCACATTCGCCACCTCCAACGGCACCGCCATCGCCGGCATAAACTACTCCAGCGTGCAGACGAATGTTTACTTTGCCCAGGGCGTGATCAGTCAATCCGTCTCCATCCCCATCGATCCGCAACCTAACGCCGAGTTCCCCACCACTGTTTATCTGACTCTTTCCAATCCTCAATATGGGGCGACCATCGGAGGCAACCCCCAGGAGGTCCTGACTATTCTCAACGACATTGAGAGTTTCACCTTTACCAATTCGCCCTACACCGTTGGCGAAGGCGGCGGTTCTGTTACCCTCGATATCCTGCGCAACGGTCCGGCGGCCAACACCGCCACGGTCAACTACCGCACCTACACCCCGCCCGGCACCACCGAAGCCGAAGGTTATGCCCAACCAAACATCGATTATGTGCCTCTCTCGGGCACGTTGACCAACGCCCCGGGTGAGACGTTTTCAACGATTCCCATCACGATCCTCCAGGAGAATGGGGTTAATGGCCCGTTGACTTTCCAGGTCGTCCTCAACAACCCTAGCCCCGCCGGCATCCAGGTCGGACCCGTCAGCGCCGCTTTGGTCACCATTAACAGCGACGTCACCGGTTTCGAGTTTGCGGCCACCAATTATTCCGTGGGCGAGAATGGCGGCAGCGTGAACATTTTCGTGACGCGCCTCAATCCTGGCACTGGCGTGGCCACCGTCAAGTTTGCCACCACCAGCGGCACCGCTGTGGGTGGCGTCGATTACGCCTCCACCAACGGCACTCTCACCTTCCAAAATAATCAGTCATCGGCCAGTTTCAGCGTGCCAATCCTTAATCAAAACATCGTGGAGAACAGCAAGACCTTCAGTGTGGCGTTATCCAATCCCCTCATAACGGTGCCCAACACGTCCTTCACAAACGCTTATCTCGTTTCGCCTTCCACTACCTCGGTGACCATTACCAACGTTTTGGCTGGCTTGAGTTTCGAAAGCCCTGCCTACTCAGTCAGTGAATGCGGGGTGACGGCGGCCATCCCCGTGGTCCTGACCGGCATGACCAACAGTCCCGCCAGCATCAGTTACTACACGACAAATGGCGGCTCGGCCGTGGATGGCATCAATTATCTCGCCACCAACGGAACCCTCAACTTCTCAAATGGGCAGACTGTCCAGACCATCTATGTTCAGGTGATTAACAACCACATTATTGGCCCCAACCACACCGTTTACCTTGCCTTGTCCAATCCGCAAGGCGCCGTCTTGCTCAACCCGAGCACAGCCGTCCTGACCATCGACGAATGCAACGGCGCTTATATTGTCAACTCCGGCACCGCCTTTGTCTCCGGCAGCGTCTCCAACAATTATGGCATCATCTTCCCCAATGAAACCGTCACCGTCCTGTTGGGGTTGCGCGATATGACGGGCCGCAACACCACCGATCTGGTCGCGACTTTGCTGGCGACCAATGGCGTGACCAACGTGAGCGCCCCTCAAACCTATGGCGTTCTCATCACCAATGGCCCCACCGTGGCAAGGGCCTTTACCTTCCAGGCCGTGGGCGCCAGCGGCCAGAGCATCAGTGCCGACCTCGCCCTGCACGACGGCTCCCAGATTTACTCGAATGTTGACTTTGGATTTACCCTGGGCGGCGCCACCACCGCCTTCAGCACCAATGAATCCCTCCTTCTAGTGGGAAGCAACAACCCGCCGAGCAAGGCCTCAAGCACCAATCCGCCCAACCACGGTTACCCCTCTGTCATCAATGTTTCGGGGTTGGTGGGCATCGTGACAGGCGTCACGGCGGGTATCTCCAACTTCGGCCATACCTACCCTGCCAACGTGGCAGTGGTGCTCTCGGGACCTCAGGTTCCGGGCCAGGGCGCCGTTTTGATGAATGATTGCGGTTTCTCCAACAACGCGCAAAACCTTAACCTGACTTTTTCCCAGAACGCGGCCGGTTCCCTGCCGCAATCGGCCGCCCTCACCAGCGGTACTTACCGGCCAACCGATTATGGTGTGATGGCCCTGCCCCCGACACTGGTCAGCCAGGTGCAATCCGCGCCAACGAACTTCACGACAAATCTTTCCGCTTTTGCTGGGCAGACCCCCAATGGAAACTGGTCGCTCTTTGTGGCGGACGAGGCCAATGGGGACCATGGCTATATCAGTAATGGCTGGAGTCTTAACATCAGCACTGGAATTCCAGTGCAGTCAGATTCGGATTTGGAGGTCGCCATGACTGCTTCGCCGGCCACTGCCACCTTGGGCAACCTTCTGACTTATAGTATCAGCGTCACCAACTATGGACCGGCCGCGGCGACCGGTGTCATTGTCACCGTGAGCAACAGTTGCGATTGCATCGTTGGAGCTAATGGAGTGTTCACCAATACGGTGGGGACTTTGGCTGTCGGCAACGGGGTGACGTTCAACGTCGGGATCATTCCCGAACAGGTGGGATACATCACCAATATCGTGGTGGCGACCGCCAACCAGCCCGATCTCAACGTTAACAATGCCCAGACCAATGTGTTCTTGGTTGGTGTGCCGAGCGCTGATCTGGGTGTCACCCTCAGCGGCAGCCCAAATCCCGTGCTGGACGGCGCCAATGTCACCTACGTCATTATTGTGACCAATAACGGCCCGTCCATGGCCACAGGCGTCGTTGCGACCAACGTGCTGCCGGCGGGCTTCGTCCTCATCTCAAGCGATACCGTGCTGACGCAAGGCTCCATTGCCAATGCCAGTGGCACCATTACCTGGACCGTGGGCGCCATGACCAATGCCGCCTTTGACACCATGACACTCGTCGCGGGAGTCGAGCTTCCCGTGGTCGGCCTTCCCTCGGAGAACAACTTGGACTCTGTCACCGTTGGTTCCCAGGTCTATGACCCGGCCAAGTTAAACAATTTTGCCTCCGTCAAAACAGAAGTGGAGCCTGCCAGCCTGGCGCTGGCGGCCAACGGTTCGACTTACACGTTGTCCTGGCCGTTGGCGTCGGGAAATTTCGTGCTGCAAGGCGCCGTGTCCCTGACCTCCACCTGGGTCAACCTCACTAATTTGGACATCGTACCGCTAATCGCCGGTGGACAAACGTATCATGCCTATACGCTGCCGGGCACCAACAGCTATCACTTCTTCAGACTGGTATCGCAGTTGCCGTGATGGAGAAGCAACAATAATGAAAAAACCCAATCCTCGCTTGTATTCAGCGGCAGTGTCCGCGGTTTGCGCAGTTCTTGCTCTCCTGTCGGCGAAGCCGGCGCGCGCGGCTGGAAGCCAGGTCCTTCATGGCCATGTGCCCATGGCCGTGTCCCGCTTGCAGCCGGTCAGCCAAATCAACGGCACCAATCGCTTGCGGTTGGCCATTGCGCTGCCTTGGCGCGACCAGGCGGGATTGACCACGCTCCTCCAGCAGATTTATGATTCGGCCAGCCCCAACTACCATCACTACCTCTCGGCCGCCCAGTTTGCGGAGCGCTTTGCTCCGACGGACGCGGATTATCAAACGTTGACGGCGTTTGCCACCTCCCACCATTTGACCGTAACAGCCACCCATCCCAACCGCATGTTGCTGGACGTGGAGGCGTCGGTTGCGGACGTTGAAAGGGCCTTGCATGTCACGCTGCGGCTTTACCGGCATCCCACCGAGCCGCGTGACTTCTTTGCGCCGGACGTGGAGCCGTCCATTGACTTGAATCTTCCTGTTCTGCACATCAGCGGTCTGGACAATTACGTGCTGCCGCATCCTTTGAGCGGCAAAATGCCCGGGGAAAAAGGGCGCGTTGCTATGTCGGGGGGTGGCACGAACTTGCCGCCGTTGAGCGGCTCCGGTCCCCAAGGATCTTATCTGGGATACGATTTCCGCCGCGCTTACGCCCCGGGAGTCACTCTAACCGGCTCCGGCCAAAACGCCGCGCTTTTTGAATTGGATGGCTACTACCCCGGCGATATTACCGCCTATGAGATGCAGGCGGGTTTGCCGACGAGTGCAACCTTGATCAATGTGCCAATCGATGGCGGAATTACCGGGGCGCCCGGAGGGGGCGTGGGTGAGGTGTCGCTGGATATTGAGATGGTGATTGCCATGGCGCCGGGCATTTCCACCATTTACGTTTACGAGGCTCCAAACGGCTCACCTGAAGACGACATCCTCAACCGCATGGCGTCGGATAATTCAGCCAAGCAAATCAGCTCCTCCTGGGTTTTCGGCGATGACTCCGGCGCTGATCAGGACTTTCAGGAGTTTGCCGCCCAAGGACAATCATTCTACCAGGCGTCGGGAGACAGCGATGCCTACGTGGGCCTGATAGCTGCGCCGGAAGACAATCCGTATATCACGCTGGTCGGTGGAACGGAATTGGTGATGAGCGGCTCGGGAACTTCCTATGCTTCGGAATCGGTCTGGAATACGGGTTACATGGCGCCCGGCGGCGCGCCTCAGTTTAGCAACTATTGGGGGAGCGGCGGCGGCATCAGCACCACTTACCCCATTCCCTCCTGGCAACAGGGCGTTGCCACGCTGACCAATGGCGGTTCGACGACGTTTCGTAACCTGCCCGATGTTGCCTTGACGGCGGATAATATTTGGGTCAATGCCGGCAATACGACCAACAATGGCGTTTACATGGGAACCAGTTGTGCCGCGCCACTGTGGTGCGGATTTACCGCCCTCATCAACCAGCAAGCCGTCGCCAACGGCGAGTCCACCCAGGGTTTCATCAATCCTGCCATTTATGCTCTGGGCAAGGGGTCCTCCTTCACGTCTTGTTTCCATGATGTTATCGCGGGTAGCAATACTTGGTCCGGCAGTTCCAATGCATTTTTCGCCGTGCCCGGTTACGACCTCTGCACGGGCTGGGGCTCGCCCATGGGCGCCGGTTTGATCAATGCCTTGGCCCCTCTGGTCAGTACCCCCCTCCTGGCTGTGGCCACCAACATCATCTCCGGCGGCAACGGCAATGGGGTGGTGGATTATGATGAATGCAATGATCTGGCTATTATTCTGACCAACCAAGGCCGTGTTGCTGCCACCGGCATCCAGGCCACCCTTTATTCGACCACTTACGGAGCGATTGTGGGTCAGGGTCTTTCCGCTTACCCGGCAATTCCAACCAACGGCAGCGCCACTAATTTGACCCTCTTTCAGCTAAGCACGCAACCCACTTTCGTTTGCGGCACGCCCATTAATTTAGTCCTTGTGTTGAAGTTTGACCAAGGAAGTCAAACCAATTATGTTCAGCTCCGTTCGGGCCGGATTGGGCCGTCTGTGACTTTTACAAGTTTGACGCCAATCTCCATTCCCACAAACCAGGCTCCCACCAATTCGCCCATCGTGGTTTCGGGGCTGCAGTCCGTTGGCAAAATGACCGTGTCCGTCTATCTCTTGTCGCAAGATGATGGCGGGATCACCATGCGATTGATCGGCCCGAATGGAACCAATGTGTTGTTGTCCCAAAACATTGGCGAAGGCGGCACCAATTACGGCTCGGGTTGCGGTTCCGGTTTGGAAACCGTTTTTGACGACGCGGCCGCTCTCCCCATTTCTCTCGGCTCCCCGCCTTTTATGGGCAGCTTCCAGCCGCAACAACCATTATCAGCTTTTGACTTCCTGAGCGGCGCCAATCTAAATGGAACATGGCATCTCCAAGTCCAGGATGAGTTTTCCACTGACACGGATTTGCTGGAGTGCTGGTCTCTCACTATTTCGCCCAGCGTCTGCGAGGACGGCGGGGGCCAGTGTCCGGGGGCGAATCTTTCGCTGGCGATGTCCGCCGCTTCAAGTCTTGTCTTTGTCGGCAGCAATGAGGTCTATAGCCTCACTGTCTCCAATGCCGGGCCCAGTCCGGCGCAAAACGTCGTCATTACACAAACTTTGCCCCCCGGAGTCATCGGCGTCTCTGTCTTAAGTGGTTCGGTCGGCGTTGCTCAAACCACCACCAACATCACCATGACGCTGGCATCCCTCCCCGTCTATGGTGTGGTCACTGTCCCCGTGTCCATGCTGTTTACCACCAATACGCTGGGCACCAATATCGCCACTCTTGTTTCCAGCGCGGCCAGTGTCACTTCGGCTGTTCCAGGCCCCAATCCCGGCATCACGAACGCTTCCGTCACCGTGCTTTTGACCGAACCGGCCGCGGACTTGGCGGTGACCATGACAGGCTCGCCCAGTTCCGTTTTGCAGGGAGCATTGCTGACCTACACCATTAACGTGACCAACAACGGACCTTTCACAGCCCTTGGCGTTACGCTGGCCACTGTTCTGCCGCCCAGCGCCAATTTCATCTCCGCCACCACCTCGCAGGGAACGGTTTCCTTCAACGGCTCTTTCGCGGCGTTGGGCGACATCCCAGTGGGAACAAGCGTGGTTGTGACAATCGTGGTCAGCCCGACCATCACCGGCAACCTCACCGCCAGCACCACCGTTTCCCTGGGCGCTAATTCTAATGAAATAGATCCCAATCTCTATAATAACTATGCCGCTGTATCGGCCATAGTTGGGCCGGCCGCGGATCTGGGTGTCACGGCGGTTGCCTCGCCCAATCCGGTGGTGGAGGGCCATAACCTGGGCTACATCGGCACCGTATCCAACGCAGGCCCTAACACAGCGACAACCGTGCTGGTGAGCCAATCGTTGCCGGCGGGGAGCACTTTTATTTCAAGCAGCCTGCCGGGACACACCGTGGCCAACAATTTGGTCAGCGCAACCATATCGAATCTGGCCAGCGGCGCCAGCGTGGTCTTTGTCAATGTCGTTCAGTCGCCCACCCTGGCCTCCGGCATTCGGTCGAATTACATGGTCTCCACCTTCTCCGTCTTCGGCCAGCCGGGCGATCCGAATCTCGGCAACAATGTGTTCACACTGACAAACTTGGAGGAAGTGCCGACGGTGACCATCGTGGCGGCTGGCGCAACCATAACTTCGGGAAGCAGCAATGGCGCAGTGGGGCCGGGTGGAACGTACGTCGTTCAGCTTTCTCTCCAGAATGTCGGCAATGTGGCCACCACCAACCTGGTCGCCACCTTGCAAAACGGACACGGCGTGACGTCTTCCAGCGGCTCGCAAACCTATGGCGCGCTTCAGCCGGAGGCCGCTCCCACTGCGCGACAGTTTTCGTTTACCGCCAGCAGCACCAACGGAGGCACAATCCTCGCCGTCCTGCAGTTGCAGGATGGCGCCAGCAATCTCGGCACCGCCACCTTTACCTTCGTCATGCCGGTTGTTACCAGTTTTTGGAATACCAATTTCATCAGCATCCCCGGCCAAATGTATATTCCCTACCCGGACGAAGGTCCGGCCAATCCCTATCCGTCGGACATCGCTGTCTCCGGTGTCAACGGGGATGTTTCCGCGGTGACAGTCACCGTGTCGAATCTGATCCACGGCTTCCCGCATGACATTGGCATGTTGCTGGTTGGGCCTACTGGGGCCAGTTGCGTCCTGATGTCTGCCGCGGCCGATTATTCCACAATCACAACGCCCATCACCGTCACTTTCGATCAAACAGCCCCCCTCCTGCCGACCGAAGGCGACATCGTTTCCGCAAGCTATCAGCCGGCCGATTATTACGCGAGCCAGTACGGCACAACCGAGACTTTCAGCAAATCGCTTGTTCCTGTCGGGCCTTACAACACCAATTTGACCGTTTTCAGCAGCGTCCCGGCCAATGGCACGTGGGCTTTGTATATCGAAGACGACGCGGATGGGGACGCGGGCGCGATCTCCAACGGTTGGGGATTGGCGTTTACAATCATCTCGCCGGTCAATCAAGTCGCCGATTTGGTGGTGGGCATCGCCGCATTGACCAATCAGGTTGTCTTGGGCAACAACATCACCAATATATGGACTGTGACCAACAACGGCCCCGACGCCGCTGACGTGTTTGTAACGAACATCCTGCCCGCTGGATTGGCCCTTTTTACCAATACACTCCCACTTGGCGCTACAATCAATCAGAGCGGCCCGACCAATATCTACAACCTGGGCACCCTGGCTGCTGGAAACGGCGTGATCATCACCAACGTGGTCACGGCTGAGTCCGGCGGTCTCCAAACCAACTCCATCACCGCCGGCTCGGCTGCTCTGGATGGAAGCCCCTCGACGAGTACAGCCACCGTGGTGACGATGGTCACCCTGCCTCCGGCCGATCTGGCCGTCGGGCCAATATCAGTCGTTCCAAATCCGGGCGTTCTCCATGGCAGCCTGATTTACACGCTTTTCGTTACCAACAACGGCCCCAGCAATGCCCTCAATGTGGTCGGAGTGTTTTCCAATTTGGCCGGCCTTAATGTGGTTTCAGCCAATCCTTCGCAAGGCAGTTGCAGCAATACTGCAAATACTGTGCAGTGCAACCTCGGGACGATTCCCGACGGGGAACACGCCGTCGTTGTGATCACAGCGACCTCCGCCACTACGGGCCTCCTGACCAGCGTGTGGAGTGTCACCAACACTTTGGGCGTTGATAACAATTTGGCCAACAATTCCACCGCGGTCCAGGTCACCGTGACGCTTCCAATGGCAATCATCACCAATGGGACGGCCACGCTGCTCTCGCAGGGATCAGCTCCCTATAACGGCGCCATTAACCCCAATCAGACCAATACCGTGGCCTTCAACGTGGTTAACATCGGCACGGCTGCGACAGCCAATCTGGTGGCAACCTTGCAGGCCAATTCCGGCCTCCGGCCAATTACCACCACCGCTTCCTACGGCGCCATCGCCCCCGGCGGAGGGACTGCCTCCCAATCTTATACGTTTGTCGGGACTGGCGGTTCCGGGGCAAACATCACGGCGCAGTTGTCCTTGCAAGACGGCGCGGCCAATCTGGGGTCTGTTGAATTCACCTTCTTGATGCCCGCCACGCAATCGTTCACCAACTCAGGCGCCATTACCATCCCGTATATCGGCCCTGGTACTCCCTATCCTTCCAGCATCCTGGTCTCCGGCTTGACCAATGCAGTGTCCAACTTGTCGGTGGCCAAGGTCACGGCCACCCTGCTCGATTTCGCCCATTCCTGGCCGGATGATGTTGAGGTGGAACTGGTCAGCCCTGCTGGACAGGGAGTAATGTTGATGGAACATACCGGCGCCTTTTATAACGTCACCAATGTCGTATTGACTTTCGACAGCACTGACGCGGCAGCGCAGAACCTGGCCTCGAATAGTTCCCTGGTTTCCGGAACATTCCTGCCCACGGCCTTCAGCCCGTTTGACACCCTCCCCGGCCTCGCGCTTGTGCCCGCCGGCAACACCAATCTCGACCTCTTCAACGGCACGAACCCCAATGGCATTTGGTCGCTTTATGTTTATGACGACACGCAGGGGAACAACGGCGTTATCACCCGCGGATGGTCGCTGAGTCTGACTTCCGTCAGCCCGGTCAACACCAGCCAGGTCAGCAGTGCGCCGCCGTCGTGGACGAACGCCGTTGTGTCGGCAGGCGGCATATTCCAGGCGACGCTCGTTGGGTCCCTGGACCAAAGCTACGCCATCCAGAGCTCGAGCAATCTGGTGAATTGGCACCCGGTCAGCACCAACAGCGGCACCTTCATCTTTACCAACAACATGACGAATGCGCCGCAAATGTTCTATCGCGCCATTCAACTGTCCCCGTAGGCGGGCCAATCCGCCGCCAGGACCTTGCAACCCGGGCACATGAAACTTTTCGGAGTCACGGGCGGTGTCGGGATGGGCAAATCAACCTCCGGCGCATGGTTGCAGAAGCGGGGGATGCCGGTGGCGGATGCCGATGCCATCGCGCGGCGGTTGGTCGAGCCGGGCCAGCCGGCCCTGACTGAAATTGCCCGCGCCTTTGGCCCTTCGGCCATCCTGCCCGGGGGCGGCCTGGACCGCGGGGCATTGGCCCGGCGGGTCTTCGCGGACCCGGCGGAGCGCGCCAAACTTGAAGCCATTCTCCATCCGAAGATTCGCCAGATCTGGCAGGCGGAGGCGGAGAAGTGGCGCGCCACCGGGTGCGCCGCGGGCGCGGTGGTTATTCCGCTCCTGTTTGAAACCAAGGCCGAATCCTCCTTTGACGTCATTATCTGTGTGGCATGTTGCGCCGCCTCTCAATTCAAACGCTTGCAGGAACGGGGCTGGAGCCGCGCGGAGATCGGGCAGAGGCTCGCGGCGCAATGGCCGGTGGAGGAAAAAATCGCCCGCGCGGATTTCGTGATCTGGACCGACACCACCCTGGAAGCCCACGCCGCGCAACTGGAAAAAGCGCTGGCGAAGAGCCTTACTTCATCAACAACATCTGGCGCGCCCGTTTGATGGAGCGATTCAACTGCCTCTGGTAATGGGCGGGCAGGCCGGTGTATTTGCGGGGAAGAATGCGGCCCTGGTCGGTCACGAATTGTTTGAGCAGGGTGACATTCTTGAAGTCCAGGGCGTCAAAGGTGAAGTCAATTTTGGGTTTGGGCCGGGGCGTGCGGACTTCCATGGTGGAGGACTTGCCCCTGGCGCCGCGGCTGCCGGGTTTTTCGGGATGTGTTTTTCGTGGCATAAAATTACTTGATTTCGCGATGGACCGTGCGACGGCGCAAAGAGGGATTGTACTTCTTGATCTCCAGCTTCTCGGTCTTCAATTTCTTGTTGCGGGTGGTGGTGTAGCGCGAGGGCGATTTGCCCTCCTTGCGCGCCTCGGTGCATTCAATGGTGACGATTTCTCTGGGCATGATTATTCTTTCTCTTTGGCCGGCTTCTCTTCCGCTTCTTCCTCTTCTTCCGATTCAGTCCCACCCGAGTTGTCCACCGTGCCTAACTGGCCCAATCGGCGCTGGCGCAACGCTCCTTCGCGTTCGAGCTGGGTTTGCGCCTCGACGGTGAAGCGGGTCCAGGGAATGGCCTCCAGGCGCGTCGCCGGGATGGTCTTGCCTGTCAGTTCGCAAATCCCATAGGTGTTCCTCTCGATGCGCTTCAGGGCCTCTTCGATCTCGTAAACCGCATCCTGGTCGGATGAAAGAAGGCTGAGGGCGAAATCGCGGTCAAAATTGTCCGTGCCGGAATCGGCCATGTGCAGGCTGTAGCTGGACATCTCCTCGGCGGACTCCTTGGCCAGGCCGGTCATTTGATTCGTCAGCCGCTCGCGCAGCTCCAGCAGGTGGCGGTGATACTTGGCCCATTGCGGCTTGACCTTGGCCTGCCCGTTGGTTTTGGCCTTTGCGATGCCCCCGCCGAGAATCGACGCAGCCGTGGCCGAGCCGGCCTTTTTGCCGGGCACCCGCGTTACAATTGCTTTTTTCATGGTTGTTTTCTTCTTCGTCACAATCGTCCTCCCGCTTAATCCCCCCAAACGGCCCGCCCCGCCCATCTGCGGGGGAGGGGGAATGTAGCAGAGAGGGCGCATAATGCCACAATAATTTTGCTTTATTTCGCCTTTTTTCACCTTTTTTCAGACAACGCCGTCCTTCCCCCGTTCACCCTTTCTCAATCGACGCATAGGCATTATGGCTGTGGATGCTCTCAAAGTTCTCCGCCTCGACCTTGTACCACGTCACATCCGGGTGGGCGTTCAGCTTGACGGCGACATTGCGCACCAAATCCTCGACGAAAACCGGGTTTTCGTAAGCCCGCTCGGTGACCGCCTTTTCATCCCGGCGCTTCAAGAGGGAATACAGCTCCGAACTGCCCGAGCTTTCCACCAGGGCGATCAGGTCTTCGATCCAAACCGCGCGGCGCGAGCGGATCTGGACGGTGACCAGGCTGCGCTGGTTGTGCGCCCCAAACCGGCTGATGGCCTTGGAGCAGGGGCAGAGTGTCGTCACCCCCACTTTGACCGTCAGCACAAAATCAATCTCCTTGCCGATGGCGTTGGCGTCGAACCGGGCGGTGTAATCCATGACGCTTTCCATGCCTGAGACGGGCGCCTTTTTGACCAGGAAAAAGGGGAACTCCATCTCCAGATGGGCCACGGCCGATTTCAGCCTGGCCTGCATGGCGTAGAGGATGTCCCGGATGTTATCGACATGGACGATATGGCCGTGGGAGTTGAGCACCTCGATAAACCGGCTCATGTGGGTGCCTTTGAACTCGTGGGGCAAATCAACGAACATGCCGACGGTGGCGATGGTGTTTTGCAGGGTGCGCGCCTTGTCGCGGATTTGGATGGGAAAGCGCAATCCCCGCACGCCGACCTTGTCGATGCGCAACTGGCGATGGTCCGGCTCGCTCTGCTTGTCATGCAGAACGTCGGGCGGTGACAGCTTTTTGATGGAAAGCACGCTCATGGCAACGAATCCTTAAGCCCAAAAGTATACCAGCCGGAAGCCCCTTTGACAAACGGATTGTGTCCGGGCGCAAGGAGCGAGGGGAATCGAAGAGAAGGCCACTTCTCCCGGGGACCTTCTCCTTCCGCCGTCGCTGGAATGCTTTGGCGGGACAAGCCGCAAGTGTTTGGAGAAGAGGGAGATAGCCGAAATCCGTGCTGAGATGCGCACCGGAATATGCTGGTGATCAAACCGTTTCAGAATATTTTTCACTGCGACTCGCTGTGACTTGGTGTGACGGAGCTTGATTTGAGCAGTCGGAATCAAAGTTGCCGGGCGCATTTCCCGCACGTCCGGTAGTGCATTCAGCCAGACGAGCAATGAGGGGCCACGCTGGGCGCGTTCCAATCGGAAGTTCAATTCTTCGCAGACATGGGAGGGCAGGCGGGTGTTTTTTCCATTTCGGCTCATATATTTGTGCGGTTTCAAGGTAAAATTTTTCTTTTTTTTTGGCTTGAATCGCTTTGAAACGGCCTGAATCACCCTGAAATCAGCCAACAATTCAGGGTTGTGGGCCTGAACTGAAAAAACGCAGTGGTCAGAGGAATGATGGTCAGGGGAATGGGAACCTGCCCTTTCCGGATTATGGCGGACAAGCCGGGGCGGCAGGCCCGCCTTGCCACAAGCCGTCAGGGCGACAGTGGGTTGAGTTCTGCTTTCTGCCTTCATAATTCAGACTTTTCCTTTAATTATGGCATAAACACAGAAAAGTGTACACGTCCCGGTGACATCTTTTTTTGAAACACGGAAACCCTGTAAACATTGATAAAAAAGGGGGTCGGGGGCGTTTCTGTCAAGTATGTATTCTTGACAAGAGGCCCGAAAAGCACCCCAGTTTCAACGCACAAGGCGCAAAGACGCATGTTCCCTTACAACCTGGCCTGCTACTGCGCCCAGTTGAGGCCGCTGGACGATTGCCAGGAGTGGTTCAACAAGGCGCTGGCCATCGACGAGCAAACCGTGAAGCGGGCTGCGACTGATGATCCTGAAATGAAACCAATCAGGGACAGCCTGGGCGGCATGCTCTTGAAGCAGGCGGAATAGCAGCCATTCCAACCTGCTCCCGCCATCCAGCGAGTAATTTTGTGATGTTTTACGGGGTCATGAGCGCCGCGCAAACCACTTTCGGGCGCCAAAAAGCAGCCCGCCAATCGCCGTCAGCGCAACCATGCTTGGTTCAGGACTGGCCACGACGTTTGTGGAAAAAGAGATGTGGTCCAATTCGGTCCAACTAGGTCCGTTGTTATTGGCTACAGCAGTAAATTCGAGTTTGCCCGTTTCATTTTCATAAGCCGCTATGTTAACACCATACGTTGTATATGGTTGCCCTGTGGCGGTTTGCCCAGAGGAAAGCACCACCGGCGATAAGGTGTTGCCGTCAAAAGAGACATTAAAACTAGTAAGCGCCGGCAGCCACTCCCAAGCGCTAAATTGAAGCGTCTCTGCGTTTGCCGGGATGGTGCCATTCTGCCAAAGCGACACGTCATAGGGCTGGATCGACGCCTGCAGAAACACAGTATAGTTTCCTTGAATGATGCCGGGGTCAACAGACGTCCAGTTCGGGCCGAATATGTCAACACTTGGCGTGCCTAGGTCGTAATTGTTTTGCAGGACCTGTGTGTCCTGAACGCCTCCGATGGAAGCGCTCCACCCCGGCAATGCTGCGGTAATCGCGACGGACGAGCCAGTTTGACCCGCTGGAATTGCAGGCAGGTTGGCCGACTCGAAATTAAGATTTGTGAACGTCTCTTGGGCTTTAGCGCTGTCAGGGCTTGCGCAAAAGGCTACAAGCCACGCCACCCAAATAAGTCGCACAACATGCTCCATACCGAACCTTCCTGTTAAAAAATCAGCTGCTCTTTTATAGAATGAAAATATGGATAGAAGAAAGAATTTGTTTTTCATAAGTTATTGTTTTGTAAAAGGATCACCCACCACCTGGATGTATGGCGATCCATAATTGTCGAATGAATATGAATTCCATGCGCAGGCTGCAAAGGCTTTACCAGAAGCCCAGAGGCCGAAATACAAATATGGGTTGTTAACTTCAGTGCCTGGTTCGTCAACTTGGGTAACTGCTCCAACCGGTGTATTTGCGTATGCTACTTGATTATCTGCGTAATTTGTTCCCTCAAAAGCATTGGTGGAGAACCATTGCAGAAAATTCCCTTGAAAAAATAAACGGCGACCATTATATGATTCGTCTGTTTCGATAATATACCATCCGCTATTGTTGGTGAAGACAACAGTCCCATCGACAGCGTATGCGCCTCCAAGACCTTCACCATTCCATCCCCACTTTCATACTCCTTTCGTCAGGCTTTGCCAGAAGATAATCAGGAAAAGCAGACGGGATGGCCAGGATGGGTCGGATTTTAGAGGCAGACCTTTATCCCTCCAATTCTGTCAGAACGCTTTGCAGTTTAGCGCCTTATGCGCTTTGTGCCTCGTCCTCCGGCGGGAGGGCGAGCGGAAGTGACTATTCCGCGCCGGGCTGGGGCGGGGGCTTGCGCCAGCTTTCAGGGACGTAGGTCATGCCTGTTTTTTGCGGGGATGGCGCCGGTTTGCCCGGTTCGGGCTTCGGCCAGCTTTCGGGCGTGTGGGTCATGCCCGATTTTTTGGAGGATGCTTGCATGTTCGCTGCAATCGGTGGAACTGCCGTGAGAGCCTTGCACACGGGACAGGGGATTTCGCTGCCAACGAATTCTTCGCCACACTCCAGGCGCTGGCCGCAATGGGAACACTTGAATTTGATCTGGCTCATAGGGTGTTTATTCCTAATGCCAGGCATTATCGCTGGAAAAGGGGAAATTGTCCAGCTTGTTTTTAGCCCGAATCATTAGCGACTTGTCAGAGTCGCTCTTGGGCGCGGTTTCTCAGGGTAAAAGAAATCGAGTGCAGTCAGGCTCGGGTGTTTTTTGACCAACAGGCCGTCTTAGCCTTGGATCGTGCGCGTGATTTATGTCCGATCAGCCTGGTCTGGCCGGATGCGGGCAGGCTTCGCCCCGGCCTCGGCATGGCGAAGTCCGATTTTTTTGCGATTGGGCCAATGACACTAACCGCCAAAATCGCCCGCCAAAGATTTGTGCCGCACCACGGCAAAGAGCTTGGGACTGGCGCAGCCGCCGGGTTGATAGCGAACCCAGCCATATTGCGCTTGATGCTCGGCGCCGTCGCGCCACTGCGTCTTTTCCACCGCGCTCCATTGCGTCTCCGGCAACTCCTGCGCTTTCTTCTCCAGCGGTTCCACCCATTTGTTATAGCTCACACTCGAAGCCCCAAAATACTGCGCGATGGCCTCCAGGTATTTGCCCGCGCTGGAAGCGCTGTCGGTGTAAAGATAGCTGGACGCCGGGTCCCACAAGCTCCGGTTCTCTGACAACAGTTGGGGCACCGGATCGTAACCCTTGCCCTTGTGCCGGCGGACTTCCAAGGCGGAGGCTTGGTGGATCCGTTGCCACAACCCGAATTGCCGGAAGAGGGCGTTGACCGCCAGTTGGCCACCGTGGGCGGTCGCCTGCTCGGAAGGACGGAACTCAACTTGGAATCGGGCTTCTTTTTTGGTGTAGTGTTTTGACATCGCACTATTTGATATACAACAAGTGCGAACGTTCATTCTTTTTTCACCCATTCGGTGAGTTCCGTGCCATGTCGCCAAGGATCGGGGATACTAGCGCAGCCCACGAAAGGCGGTTGGCGAGAGCCCGAAAACGGAAGTAAATACGCGGGAGAAGTGAAACTGGTCGGAATAACCCGACTCTTCCGCCACCTGCTTCACCATTGCGCCGGGCTGTTTCATGCGCTCCGCGGCATGGTTCATTTTGAGCCGGAGCAGATACCTGTAAGGGCTTTGGTTGTCGAAGCGCCGGAACAGGCGGCAGAGGTAGGCATTGTTGACATGGCACTCGTCCGCAATCTGTTTGAGCGTCCGCAACCTCAGGCTGTGCTGTTCGATGTGCGAACGGCATTGTTGGTAGGTTGCGAAGGCGTGCGTTTCCGTTGCCGCAAGCGGCGCGCGCGCGCCTGTAATTCGAAGGGCAAGGCACTCCAGCAATTTCGCGCACAATACTGAACTCTCACGACGCAACCGCAATCCGGCCTGGATGAGTTCGTCAAAGAGCGATTGCAGAGTGTTCGCCGGAAAAACTTCCGAAATGCACCCTGGCGGGAAGCCGCAAGAATGCAACAAGGCCTGTCCCCGTGTTCCGGCGAAATCCACGAAGTATTTAATCAACGGTTCTGCCGGATCCCCGATAATGTGATGCGGAATGCCTGGCCCATAGGAGAATAGCCGGCCTGGTTTAAGAGAACAGGCGCGCCCCTTGAGCATCACTTTACCCTGTCCGCGCACCACGTACTCGATGGAGTAGAAGGGAAAGGTTTCGCGGCGGATGGCGTAGTCGGGCGTGCAACGCTCCAGTCCGCCACAGACAACCACCAACGACCGGTTCCCGGGTGGTTTGAGGTCGAGGTAAAATCGTCGGGCCTCCGCCACGTGAGTGGAGAAAAACTCCGGCGCCGTTTGGTTTACGTTGCTTGGCGAAAGCCGTAATTTCACTGAATTAAGTCAATAATGTCCATGCACTGGACAATGATAGCCATTTCAGAGCCATTCTGTCGAATGGTATTATTGCCCTGCTTGGAGCCATGGCAGAAAGGAAACAAGAGTTTATGGAACGCAAGAAACGTATTGCAGAAAGAGACGCCCCGCTGAAGAAGGATGATTTGATTGTAATCACCGGCGCCGGCGGCTTCATTGCCGGCAACCTTGCGCTCTATTTCAAGCAGCGGGGTTTCACCAACATCCGTGCGGTGGACAAGAAACCGCTTTACGAATGGTATCTGCATGTTCCCGACGCACAAAATCTCTCGCTGGACGTGAGCCAGGAGAGGAACTGCCAACGCGCCTGCGAAGGCGCGGTGGAGGTATACAATCTGGCCGCCGACATGGGCGGCATGGGTTTCATCGAACGTTTCCGTGTGGAATGCCTCCGCAGCGTGCTCATCAACACGCACATGATAGAGGCTGCCTGCCAGGCTGGCGCCCGTCGTTACTTTTTCTCAAGTTCCGCCTGCGCGTACAACACGCTTCTTCAGAAGGATCCAAAAGTTCGCGCCTTGAAAGAATCGGACGCTTATCCGGCGATGGCCGAACGTGGCTACGGCTGGGAAAAACTGATTTCCGAAATGTTCTGCGAGGAATACTGGCACGAACGCGGCCTGAAGACGGCGATTGCCCGTTTCCACAACGTCTATGGGCCGCATGGCACGTGGGACGGTGGCCGGGAGAAGGCACCCGCCGCGCTGTGCCGCAAGGTCATTGAGGCGATTGACACCGGTAAGAAGCAGATCAGCCTCTGGGGCAACGGCGAGCAAACCCGCAGCTTCATGTTTATCGCCGACTGCGTCAAAGGGATTGACAAGATCATGCACAGCGACGACTTGATCGCAACGCCGATCAACCTCGGTTCCAGCGAAATGGTTTCCATCAACGAGCTGCTTTCCAAGATCGAGACAATCGCGGGCGTGAAAATGAAGCGGAAATACGACCTGAACGCGCCGCAAGGGGTGGCTGGACGCAATTCCGACAATGCGTTCATCAAACAAGTTCTGACGTGGGAACCGGACACGAAACTGGACAAGGGCCTTGCAGAAACTTACGCGTGGATCAAGGAGCAATATGCCAGGCGCAAGGCCGGTAAACGTGTGGGTGTCGGCTAATGAGAAGCAACGCCTCTTCGCCCGTCGCCAAATTGCTGGGTGCCATCCCCTACCGCCTGCAACTGGCGGGCGGTTGGATCGACCAGCCTTTCGTCTCGCGGCACAACCCCAAGCCGCCCGGCTCGATGGTGGTGGCGCAAATCCGGCCGGATTTTCGCCCAATGGACCGTTCGGGCATCGCCAGCGGCACGCGGGCCGTGGCGATGAAGATTTGGAAAGGCAGGCTGCCCTCCCGTCCTCCGGAAGAACTGGCGCGCAAGCTTTATAAGGTGGAGAACCAGGGCAAAGCCGAGCCGAGCGGCTCGCAGGACATGATCGGCTTGGTTTATCCGGGTGTGAATCGTCTGGATTACAATTTCAAAGTTCATGGCGGCGTTTTTCCCTCGCACATCGAATCGTGCAACAATCCCAAGGTTGCGCGCTGGCTCAGCCGGGTCCTGCACCTGATTGCGGTCGAGCCGCGGCCCGACGGCTATAGTCCGCTGGGCATGCAAAATCTCGTTCCGAAATGGGTCGAGCGCCTCAGCGCGGCCGGACGGGATTGCTACAAGGCCATTGTCAAAATGGACGCGAAAGCGCTCGGCGCGTCGTTCAATCTGAACATGAAATGCTGGGAGACGCTCCTGCCGCAAGTGGTGCGCCACCCGTTGTTGCGGCCGGATTTAATGCCGCTGCTAGAGGCGTATCAGCGGCAATATCCTGGCGCGATGTATTCAGGCTGCGGCGGCGGTTATTTGATTGTCGTGGCGAACGAACCAGTCCCGGGCGCGTTCAAAGTCAACATTCGCATAGCGGAATAATTATGAAAATATCCATGCAAAACCTGATAGCGTGGCTGCTGGGAGTGTCGCTCTCGGCGGCGGTCGCGCAAACGGAATCATCGCCGGCGCTGAAGCTGCCGCGCATTGCCGACGGGCCGTTCAAGCCGGACTGGATTTCGCTCACGAACTACCAGACGCCGGAATGGTTCCGCGACGCGAAGTTCGGCATCCGGGCGCATTGGGGTCCGCAATGCGAACCCGAGCACGGCGACTGGTATGCGCGCACCATGTGTATCGAGGGCACGTACGACTACAAGACGCACCTCGTGGAATCCGAGAGAGGACAATTTGGCGGCCAAAGCGACGTGCAGAAAAAGCCGTTCACTTCGGAAGACATCCGTTTCACCCAGGCCAAGGATGGCAGGACGCTTTACGCCATCGGCTTGGAAATTCCGGCGGACGGGAAAGTGACGATCAAATCGCTGGCTAGCAACGCACCCAACTGGCCGGGCAAAATCGAAAGCGTCCGGCTGCCGGGCGTTTCCGGCAAGTTGAAATTCACTCGCGACGAAACGGGTCTGCATGTGACGCTGCCGGAAAAACAGCTGGGGAAAACCGCGTTTGCGCTCAAAATTCGCGCCTAAAAAAATGCCGGCGCCATTGGAAGTTGTGGTCAGCAGCGGATTCGACGACATCAAGTCGGGCGACCTGCGGTTTCTTGAGGAAGCCGCGAAGTTCGGCAGCCTCACGGCTTTGCTCTGGACGGACGATGCGATCCGGCAACGCACCGGCAAAGCGCCGAAATTTCCGCTGGCCGAACGACTCTACTTCTTGAATGCCGTCCGTTATGCGAATCGCGTCATTCCGCTGGCCGACCATACTGCGGCTGATTCATTGCCGGCGATTCCCCGCCTGCGCACGGAAATGTGGGCGGACGTTGAGACGACAGCAAGTGTTGCCCGGGAAAAATTTGCCGGCGATCATGGAATCGCCTACCGGGTATTCAAGGCGGCGGAGTTGAAAGGTTTTCCGGAGATGCCTCCAATGCCTTCGGCTCCGGACCGGAAAAAAGTGGTCGCAACCGGATGCTACGATTGGTTTCACTCGGGCCACGTTCGATTTACGGAAGAGGCTTCGGCCTACGGCGACCTTTATTTATGTCTTGGCAATGATGCCAACGTGTGGATGCTCAAAGGTCAGGGTCATCCTCTGCAGACGCAGGAAGAGCGCCGTTACGTTGCCGCTTCCATCAAATTTGTGAAACAGGCGCTCATCACCACCGGTTTTGGCTGGCTGGATGCGGAGCCAGAGATACGCCGGTTGAAGCCGGACATTTATGTCGTAAACGAAGATGGCGATAAGAACGGCAAGCGCGTATTCTGTCAGAGGCTGGGCATCAAGTACCTCATCCTCGAACGCAAACCCGCTCCCGGCCTGTCCAGCCGCAGCAGCACGTATTTACGGGGATTTTGAACTCGACCACACCACTTCTTGCCATGCTAAAAACCGGAATTCTCAATCCACACATTAATTCCCTTCTCAGCCGCGTCCGCCATACCAACACTATCGTCATAGCAGACCGTGGTATGCCGTTCTGGCCCACGATCGAGACCGTGGACATCTCTCTTGTGGACGATGTCCCGACCGTTTTGCAGGTGCTGCGTGCGCTTCGGCAGAATTTCCAAATCGGAAAGGCTTGGATGGCGAAGGAATTCTTGAAACAGAACAGCTCCAGGATCTGCTCTGCCTTTGCCGGGGCGTTGGGAGGGATTCAGGTCATCCATGAACCGCACGCCAGGTTTAAACACCGCGTGCCGAACGCCATCGGCCTGATCCGCACTGGCGACACAATACAATATGCGAACCTCATCCTGGAGAGCGCCTAAAAAACATGAATAACAACAACCAGCAGCCGCGTCCGGGAATGTTTACCGCGCCGGATGGCAGGAACCTCGTCTTCACCTTCATTCTTGTCAGTTCACTGTTTCTCCTTTGGGGCGTCTGCAACGGCATGATCGACACCATGGACAAGCATTTCCAGACCGAACTGGGCCTGAGCAAGGCGCAATCCGCCTGGGTGCAGTTCGCACATTATCTGGGGTATTTTTTAATGGCTCTCCCCGCCGGGCTGCTGGCCAGCCGGCTCGGTTACAAAGGGGGCATCATTGCGGGTTTATTGATGGTTGCGGTCGGAGGTTTTTGGTTCCTGCCTGCCACCCATATCAACACGTTGGCTAAAGGGGGCATTTTTTCGCCCACAACCGCGTTTATCGGCTATCTGGCCGGTGTCTGCACCATTGCCGCAGGCCTGACTTTTTTGGAAACCGTCGCCAATCCCTACACAACCGTGCTCGGCCCCATTCGCTACGCCGCCACCCGCATTAATCTGGCCCAATCCTGCAACGGCGTCGGCTGGATCTTTGGTCCCATTATCGGCGGCATGTTCTTTTATTCCAAAGACGCCGCAGGCCACAGCACCGGCAACGAAACGCTGTACATTCCGTACGTCATCGTTGCGGTTGTCGTCGTAGTGCTCGCCGTTGTTTTTTTCTTCTCCTGCATTCCGGACATCAGAATGGAGGACGATTACCATCTCGACGATTCCATGCCAGGGGTGTCCCACTCGATCTGGAAACATCCGCACTTTGTAATGGGCGTTGGCGCACAATTTTTTTACGTTGCTGCCCAGGCTGGAATCTTCAGTTTCTTCATCAACTACATGACTGCGGAAGTTCCATCCATTCCGGCATCCTGGAATTCGAGTCTGACGGGCGGCTGGTTTGAAACAGCTAAAAGCGGCGGTCTGTCATTGAGCGACAAAGGAGCGGCCAACCTCGCTTCCGTCGGATTCTTCTGTTTTTTGGCCGGTCGTTTCACGGGCGCGGTTCTGCTGAAAAAGCTTTCCGCACACAAGGTGCTGGGATATTACGGCCTGATGAACGTGATCATGTGCCTGCTGGTCTTCCTCAAACTCGGATGGCTGTCCGTCGCCTGCGTCTTCCTGAGTTATTTCTTCATGTCCATTATGTTCCCGACCATTTTCGCGCTCGGCATTTTTGGCCTGGGTTCCCGCGCAAAGAAGGCGTCATCCTTCATTGTCATGGCGATTATGGGTGGGGCGATCCTGCCGAAGCTGATGGGTGCGGTCGCGGACAAATACGACATGTCGCGCGGATTCATTGTGCCGCTGGTCTGCTTCGCTTTCGTTGCTTTCTACGGTTTCAGTTGGTCAAGGTTGAGCAACGCAGAGTCGTTGAACTGCATGAAAGCCACCCGAAGCCGCCCTGATTCATGAAAGTTCAATACAACTTACCAGCACCATGCCGAGACTGGTGTCTGGCAGTCGCAATTTTGCTGGCCACAGGTCTTGCATCAGGCGCGGCGGCTGAGTCGGACTTTCCACCTTATATCAGTCGCACTTGGCGGACAGACGACGGCTTGCCACAAAATGCCGTCACCTCTGTCCTGCAAACAAAAGACGGCTATATCTGGGTGGGCACTTACAGCGGTCTGGCGCGATTTGACGGAGTTCATTTTCAAGTATTCAACAGCGGCAATACGCCCGCGTTGCGCAGCGGCCGGGTCACGAGCCTTTTTGAAGACCCGGCAGGCACGCTCTGGATCGGAAGCGAAATTGGCGAAGTGACAGCGTGCGATCCCGGCCGCCATTTCCGCGCCATCCATGTTGATCCTGCTTTTGGACGGCGCAAGATCATTGCCATTGCGCTTGATGAGACGCGGGACATGTGGCTGGTGGACGCGGAAGGAATGCCGATGCGGTTAAAGGATGGACTGCGGCTGGCGCCGAAGCCGGACGGAGGGTCGAATATGGCTATCGTTGCCACTTGCCCGTCAGGGAACATATGGGTGTTACATAATTCCGGAGCCTCGACATTGGAACAAGGACGCCTCGTTCCGCAATTTGGCAGTGAGGCCGGCAACACGCACACGTACGTGCAGGGCATCTGTTCCAGCCGGCAGGGGGGCATCTGGATGGCTGGCGATGGATTGCTTCGGCGTGTGAAACCGAACCAGACAACCAATGATTACGGCTTGATGCCGTGGGGATATGCCAGGCCGTTGATGGCATTGCTCGAAACCTCTGCCGGCCTGTTGGTGGCTGGCACGGAAGACCAGGGCCTCTTCATCGTTCAGCCTGGCGGTGCGGTTTTGAATTTATGCCGCAGCAATGGACTACCCACCGATTGGATTTCCTGCCTGTGTGAGGATCGGGAGGGAAACTTGTGGTGCGGGACGGGCGGTAATGGACTCCTCATGGTGCGTCGTGGCAACGTGACGACGCTGGATGCTCCGGATCTGTGGCAGGGGCGTCCGGTTTTATCATTGACCTCTGGACGTAACGGAACGCTGTGGGTGGGCACGGAAGGCGCCGGCCTTTACCGCTGGCAGGACGGACAATGGTCGCGCTTCGGGTGGAATGATGGCATGCAGAGTCCGTTCATTTGGTCGATCTGCGAGGATGCCGGGGGACGGCTATGGGTCGGGACATGGGGTGGTGACTGCCTGTTGACACGCCATGGCGAACGATTTGGCCCCGTGCCGACTGCGATGGAAGTGATGCCCCCGGTGACCGCCCTTTTTTCCAGCGGGCCTGACGAACTCTGGGCGGGCACCGGAACGGGGCTGTTGCATTACCAGGCGGGCAAGGAAACCTGGCTGACAAATTCCGGGCCAACGCCGCTGCTCGATGTAAGGTGTGTGGTAAAAGACAACGAGGGCACTTTGTGGTTTGGGATGCTGGGCGGCGGCTTGGGCCGACTGGACCAGGAGGGCTTGCGCCTTCTGCACAAATCGGACGGGTTGAGCAGCGATTTTATCCAATTCCTGCACCCGGACGACGATGGGAGTCTGTGGATTGGAACTTCCGCCAGCGGCTTGAACCGGTTGAAAGGTGGGCGCTTCAGCGCCATCGGCACCGCCCAAGGTTTATCGGACGACACCATTTGCTGGATGGAAGATGACGGTCTCGGTTATTTCTGGGTCAGTTCCCACGCAGGCCTAATGCGCTTGAGCAAACGGGGATTGAACCAGTGTGCGGACGGAAAATTGAGCTCGGTCAAGTGCCTTTCTCTTGGCAAAGGGGACGGACTCTCCACGCTGGAATTCTCCGGCGGATTGCAACCAGCGGGTTGCAAGACGGCGGACGGACGCTTATGGTTTGCCTCCAACAAAGGGGTGGTGGTAGTGGATCCGAGGGACGTGCCAATGAACAATCTGACCCCTCCTGTGGTCATCGAGGCGCTGAAAGTCGATGGAAAGGTCATGGCCGGTCCGGCCGGGCAGGCAGAGAATCGGCCCTTGCGCATTCCGCCTGGACGCCATCGACTGCAATTCGTTTATACCGGTCTGAGTTTCACGGCGCCGGAGAAAGTCCGCTTTCGCTATCGGCTGGAAGGGGTGGACAGCGAATGGACCGAGGCGGGCGGCAAACGAAGTGCGGACTACGATTATCTTTCCCCAGGCCGATATGCCTTTCACGTCCTGGCCTGTAACAATAGCGGGGTTTGGAATGACCAGGGAGCCTCGGCGACCTTTGTGCTGATGCCATTTTTTTGGCAGACATGGTGGTTCCGGACCTTCCTGATGGCTCTGGCGCTGGGCACGGTTGGCGTCGGGGTCTGGCTGGATACCCGCCGCCGGTTGCGGCGCAAGATGGAGGCACTCGAACGCCAGGAGGCGATTGAACACGAACGCGCCCGCATCGCACGCGACATCCATGACGAATTGGGCAGCCATTTGACCCGCATCACCATGCTCAGCGAACCCGTCCGCCACGATCCGGAAGTTCCCGATCCTGGGACAACAAATGTGCGGCAGATTCACGACATCGCCCGGGAGTTGACGACCACCATGGATGAAATTGTCTGGGCGGTCAATCCCCACCACGACACCCCGGAAGGATTGGCCAGTTACCTGGAACAGTTTGCTTTGCAGTTCCTTGGGGTGGCGGGGATTCGATGCCGCCTGGACCTGCCGCTGGAATTGCCCCTCTGGCCGCTGACGGCGGAAACACGCCACAACGTGTTCCTCGCCTTTAAAGAGGCGTTGCACAACGCTGTCAAACATTCCGGCGCGACCGAAGTCCGCGTCGCCCTGACGGTGAACATCGGCGTGCTCGCCCTGTTGGTCGAGGACAATGGGCGCGGCATCAATCCGACGGTCGCCAACCCGAATGGCAATGGACTGTTGAACATGCGGCGGAGGTTGGAACAAATCGGCGGCCGATGTGAGGTTGTCAGCGCGCCCGGCCAGGGCGTGAAAATCAAATTTATCGTTTTGCTGCGGGAAGCCCCTCAGGGATTCCCACCCGGCTGTCGTAGGAATTAACGACTATCCAAGCAGTCAAAAATGAGGGAAGATCGCAATTGATGATTTCCGTTTCCATCATTGAGGACGATCCATCGGTTCGAAAGATTCTGGCGAGCTGGGTTTCCGATGCCAGGGGTTTCCGTTGCGCCGGCGTCCACGCCAACGCTGCCCGCGCCCTGGCCCAGTTACCATCGGAAAAGCCTGACGTAGTGCTGGTCGATATCAATCTGCCCGACCAAAGCGGCATCGAATGTGTCTGGCAACTAAAGCCGTTGCTGCCCAGGACACAGTTTCTCATGTTGACCATGTATGAGGACGCTGAACACATCTTCAAGGCGCTGGAAGCAGGCGCCACGGGCTATTTGCTTAAGCGGAATTCACGCGACGAGGTACTGGTTGCGGTGCGCCAGGTGCATGAAGGTGGTTCGCCCATGCCCAGCTTCATCGCGCGCAAAGTCGTGTCATTCTTCCAGCGCGTCCGCCAGCCGAGCCGGGAGGACGTCCAAAGCCTTGCTCCGCGCGAGAACGAAATCCTCCAACTGCTGGTGCGCGGCTATTCCTACAAGGAAATTGCCGACCTGTTGGGCATTAGCATCCCCACCGTCAACACCCATATCCATCGCACCTATGAAAAGCTCCACGTCCACTCACGCGGCGAGGCGGTGGCGCGCTACAGCCGCATGACTGAGCCTCCCGCTCCCTCGTCAGCCTCGGACGCCGGCGTGGCCCGTCAATAAGGGTGCATCTCCATTTCCAGCGGGAACATTGACAAAGTGGGATTTTGGAACCCTCGCCCCGCGCCTGCGGGGAGGGAGAGCGTTCCGAGTGAGAACACAACCTCCTCACCCCAGGCCTCTCACCCACAAGTGATTGGAGGAGAGGGAGATAAGCAACAGCAACTGCGGAGAGAAGCCTCTGTCAATGGTTTTGACGACATGACAGGTTTGCGCGGGTGGTGGTAATGTTTCTGGGAATGGCACAACTTAACTTCCATTAACTCAACAACTAACACATATCTCTATGAAAAAAATTGTATTGTTCTCGGCAGGAATGCTGGCGCTTACGTTGTTAAGCGGTCGCGTCCATGCGGACACCACGCTATTGTACGGCACCTATACTGATTGGACGTGTTGGAACGGCACTCCTGGTGCCTCCAGCTACACAGTTCAAGCCGTTTCCAATTTCAACTACGGCAATTTGACGGTCAACGGCGTTGGCGACACCAACCTCGACTCTAACAGCTCATCAGTTATCGGTGAAACAAGCATGACGGGTGCGCTCGAAATCAGTCCCGTATCACCTTTTAGTTGGTGGGGCCCCACAGGTGACATAACTGCTCAAGGAGGACAATCAAATGCGTTTTTCGTGGCAATTGATGGGACGAATGGGTCAACAGCCGGGCTGGCATCCCACTCAGGCTCGTACATAGTGGATTTTACAATGCCGGACGACAGCTTGGGCGGGTCGTATTTCCACATGGGCATTTTCAAAAACTACTCCGGCGGATGGGGTTGGAATGATGCGTCTTCACAGATAGACTTGGGACCCGTAAGCACCCCGTCTGGAACTGAGGAAATGTATGAGGCCATCATTCCCTACGATCTGGCCGCGTGTACTTTCGGTTACTGGGACACAGGCTTCTTAGCGGACACCGATTACTCCGGGACAAATAATTGGTATATCACAAGCTGGTCAGTGGTTATCCCACCCCCCCCGTGTCAACAAGTTGTTAACACGCTGTTCGCAACCAGTAACGACTTCGCGCAGTGCGCCGCGGCGAGCGGCGCTTCGGTACAGACAGACGGTACGTGGTACGAGACCAACAACTTTATCATCAATGGCGATGGCAACACCAACGCTGGCGGCGGCACCGGCCTGTCTGGCTCTCTGTCCGTCACTTGGGACCAGAGCATGACCAGGTATGGTAACATAGTGGAACTCCCCCAGGAAGACGGCAATTCCGCATTCCTGCTGGACGTTGACACGGCGAGTTCTCTGTCTGTGTCTGCCTACGGGAACATTTATATAGATTATACCCAGCCGGATACCACCGGTGGCGGAAGCTATTTCCAACTGGGCGTCGGTTTTGTATGGCCCGGCTCCGGCTGGTATGATTCGCAGCAGTTCTTCTCGAGCAAGGTTGAAGACTTGGGTTACGCGGATCAGAATGGGGATGAACTGAATAGGGCTACCATCCCGTACACCCTCGTCGCTGGCAGCTATATGAGCTGGGACTTCGTTACCGAAATCTGGGTAAATTCCGATTACTCGCCCGCGAATCCGTTCCACATCGCGAACATCAGTGTCAGTTCCTCCGCGGCTCCGACTCTCAGCATCAGTTCGGATGGGACAACCGTGACCATCAACGGTACAGGTGGCATAGGAGGCGATACGTACACCGTGTTCAAGACCACGGATCTTACGAAGCCGGTTTCCCAGTGGAGCATAGTGGGAACGCCGGGCCTGTTTGGCGGACCGTGTGGCTTCAGCGTTACAGACACCATGGACCCGAACGGCTCGGTCTATTATTGTGCGCAGGCCGGGCACTAAGGCAGATAATGCAACAGCCGATGAATAATGGGAAATACGTCGTCTTGAGGTGATGACGGGAACACTTGCCCTGCGGCATAAGCCGCAGGGTAAGTGTTCCGATTAATTTCAGAGAAATAGTAATGACGTTATGAGCAACAAGTCAGATGAGAAAATCCTGCCAGCTTTCACGAAAGGATCAGGCGATGAAGCTTTTACACTGATTGAACTGCTCGTAGTCATTGCGATCATTGCGATTTTGGCGGCCATGTTGCTGCCGGCTCTGGCCAGGGCAAAGCAACAATCCCAAGCCATCAAGTGTATCAGCAATCTCAAACAGTTGGCTGTGGGTTGGAACATATATCTTGGTGACAACAAAGAGGCGCTTCCTGTCAACGGCAGCACCGATTACCAGCCTGGCACTACTGGGCCCAATCCGACCCCCGGCAGCAACCCGCAGTGGTGTCCGGGCCGGGTGGATGGCCGGTCGAGTTCGTGTAGTCTTAGCGTGTCGCCGTCGGGTCAGCAAACGAATCTCAACTGGGTCAAAGCAGGTCTGATATATTCTGGTGTGGCCAATCCGGACGTCTATCGCTGCCCGGCCGACCCCAGTACCTATAACGCTCAGAGTATTTACCCGGCTGGCGGCGGCGGGCAGCCCCGGGTTCGGAGCATGTCCATGAATGCCTGGCTTGCCCCAGATCCAGGCGCCGCTCAGGGAATGAGAAATACACATTATGTCGTCTTTAACAAGACGGGTGATTTATGCGGTCCAGGCGCCGCAAATATTTTATTGATGCTGGATGAGAATCCGTGGAGCATCAACGACGGCTTTTTTGATGATACTCCGGGCGACACCTCCTGGTACGATCGCCCGGCTTCCTACCACGGCGGCGCAGGAGGCCTTTCCTTCTGTGACGGGCACGCCATAATTAGGAAATGGAAGGATCCGGTGATTTTGACAAACACTGAGTGCGCGGGCAATTTTATCGGCACAGTCACGCCGGATTTGACTTGGTTCCTTGCCCTCACCACCGTCAGCAATGTATCGCATTAGCCTTGCTACATGCTTGTTGGTCTGGCTCCACCTGCGGTATCCCAGTTGGAAGCAGTGGAACCTGTCTGACAAATCTCGCTCGTTTTTGGGTCGTCATTCCCCATTTGAGATTCGCAATTCCCGATGCAATATTGGAGCGTATGAATTACATGTCTCGCGCAACCAGACTGTTCTATTGCGTGCTATGAAAAAACACCCAAATCAGTTTCTGTAAAATCAATGCCGGCGGAGGGCGGGATTTTGCGCTATGCGCGGCGGTTAAGTTCGGTTCATATGTGCCGATAAAATCTGCGCCAGAGGAGCCAGGCATTTTTTAAACATGAAAATCAACTCGATATGCAACAAAATCCATCGCCCAAATGTAAATTAAATCTCCATGTTTACCCGTTGCGAGCCGCAGTGTGCGCGGCTTTGGCGCTGGTCGTTGCGCTGGCCGGAGTGGCCCGCGCCCAAACTCTCTCGAACATCGGCACTACCGCCCCAAGCCCTGGCTCCAATGACATTTCCCAGTTCAGCACAACCGGGAACACAACGTTTCCCGATGGCTTGAATTACTATTCCAACAACGGCAATCCGGCGGGACAGACCTTCACCACCGGTGCCAATGCCACCAATTTGGTGTCCCTGGCCATCCAGACGGCCGGTCTCAATACCGGCGGCGGCGGCTACGGCATTCCTTCAACCGTTACAAACTATTATCTTCGGATTTACTCTGTTTCCGGCAGCACAGCAACGTTGATCCACAGCTTCACCAATCTCAACCCGGGATTCACCGATGGGGATTGGTTGCGGTGGAGCGATCTTTCTATCGCGCTGGCCTCAAACTCGACGTACGCATTTTCGGTCAGTGATTTGCCGGGCGGCAGCAGCAGTTGGGTCGCCTTCGCGGTTGGCAGTGGCAACCCTTATTCAGGTGGTCAGATTGCGCTGATCCCCACTAATGGCGGCACGATGACCTTCGGCAGCAGCCATGCTTATGACGCCGTGTTTGATTTGGGAATGTCCGGCAACGCGCCCACCGCGGGAACGCCGGTTGTTTCTCCGCAGAGCACAATCTTTGGCGGCGTGATGGTGACTTTGACCGAAAGCGCGGGGGGCGCGGGGACGCTTTCTTATCAGTGGCAAACTGACGGAGGCGGAGGCGGCAGTCTGACGAACCTCCCCGGCGCCACCGGCGCCAGTTTGATGGTGACTCCATCCAGCGCCGGCGCCTTCAAATATGATGTCGTTGTGACCAACAGTTATGGCAGTGCGACCAGCGCTGTTGCTTCGGTAACGGTATTGACACCGGCCCCTGGAATTCTCTCGGACATCGGCCCCACGGCTCCGACTCCCGGGGCTCATGACATTTACCAGCTTTCCACCAACGGCGATCAAACTTTGCCCGACGGGCTGAACTATTTCACCGACAACAGTCCATCCGTCGGTCAGACAATCACCACCGGGGCCAGCGCGTTGAATCTCGTGTCTGTGGCCATCAAGACGGCGGGATTGAGTAGCGGCAGCGGCTACGGCACGCCATCCAGCACGCCGACGTATTACCTGCGCATTTATTCGATGAGCGGCAGCACGGCGACGTTGCTCAACACATCATTCCGCGCGCCGAATCCCGGTTTCACCGATGGTGCCTGGCTGCAATGGAGCGGGCTGAACGTACCGCTGGCAGCGAACAGCACCTACGCGTTTTCCTTCGGCATCCAGCCGACCGGCGGCGGTAGGGTGGCGATGGCTGTGGCCACGAACGCATACGTCGGCGGCGAAATCGCGATCATTCCCATCAGCGGCGGCACAATCACCACCGGCAGCAGCCACAAATTTAAAGCGGTTTTCGATCTTGGTTTGCTCGCCACCAACTCGCCCGCCGTTACGCCGTGGCCGATGCCCACCGTCGGCATGAATCTCGGAAACACCCTGGAGTTGGGATGGAGCCCTCCAGACCAGCCGCTATTCAACGCCGCCGCCGCCGCCGGGTTCAACGCCATACGCGTCCCTTGCGCGTGGGACTCCCACGCCACCACCAACAACGCCACCAACTACCCAATCAATGCCAGTTACATGGCGCAGGTCAAAGGGGTGGTTGACGGGGCCATAGCTGCGGGAATGTATGTCATGATCAATGATCACTGGGACGACGGCTGGCTGGAAAACAACATTACGACAAATGTCGATCCAACCATCAACGCGAAGATGAACTCATACTGGACACAGATCGCCACCGCGTTTTCCGGTTATGGCAATTCCCTGCTCTTTGCTGCGGCCAACGAACCAAACGTGAACAATCCCGCCGAGATGGACACGTTGATCGTTTACTATCAGACTTTTGTCAACGCAGTTCGCGGCGTCGGCGGCAATAACACCAATCGCTGGCTGGTGCTACAGAGCGTCTCGGACCCGACGTGGTTGAATTCCCTGCCGACGGACCCAACCACCAATCGTCTGATGGTCGAATACCATAACTACACGCCCTGGCAGTTCACGCAGATGACCAGCGACGCATCATGGGGCAATATGTTCTACTTCTGGGGACCGGCTTACCATTATTCCGGAGACGCAACCCGCAACGCCACTTGGGGCGAAGAAGGCAGCATGGACTCGGGATTCCAACAACTCGACGACCTTTATGTCAGTAAAGGCATTCCTGTAATGATAGGCGAATTCCAGGCTGATTCGAAGACATTCCTTACAGGAACGGAGGCAGCCTATAATAGCGCTTCCGCGCACTATTGGAACAAGTACCTTCCAGACTCCGCTCGAGCCCACGGACTCAGCCCCTTTTATTGGAGCACCGATGATAGTCCTTTTGACTGGGACACAGGCGCGATCACCAGCCAGCAAGTTGTGACTGATTTGACCGGTGGAGCCGCGCCTCCGCCTCCGGACGGCGCCCCCTACCCTGCGTCCAGCGTCACCGCCACGGCCGGCACTGGCCAGATCACCTTGTCCTGGACCACCGGCAGCGGAGCCACCAGCTACGATCTTTTCCGGGCGGCGGAATCCGGCAACGAAGGCACCAATCCGGTCGTCACCGGCATAACCGGCGCGTCCTATACCGATACCGGTCTCAATAGCGGCACCACTTATTACTACCACGTGGCCGCCGTCAATAGCTCCGGTTGGGCAGGTTTTGCGCCCGAGGCCAGCGCGACAACTTCTGGCGCCAACCCGGACCCGGCGCAATTCAGCTTCGAAACCGACCTGCAGGATTGGGCGGCAGGAAGCACTCCAATCGCTGGAGTGGCGATTTCAACCGCGCAGCACTTTGCGGGCAAGCAGTCGCTTGCTGTGAACTTCAACGGCACGGCAGCAGGCACATCGTCCGTGTCTGTGAATACCACGGGTGTAAATCTGGATGTAACCGCCGGCGCGACGATTACCTTCCATGTTTGGATCCCGGGCGGCAGCAAGGTCACCACGCTCCAGCCATATCTGGAGGACTACAAATACGCATATACCAGTGCGTGGGATGGGAATCTGACTGCCAACGCTTGGAACACGGTCACCATAACGGTGCCGTCAACCGCCGAAACGCCATTGCAGGTGCTTGGCATTGATTTTACGACAAGCGCCGCCTGGTCAGGCTCCTGCTACATCGATTCCGTTGCCTGGAATATCCCTTCGCCAGACTTCAGTCTGTCGGCCAATCCGACCAGCCTGACAGTGAACACCGGGTCGAACGGCGCCAGCACAATCACCGTGGCTCCGCTCAATGGCTTAAACGGCTGTTTTACGCTGGGCGCAAGCGGCCTTCCGAGCGGCGTAACAGCGACTTTTGGCACGAACCCGACTGTCGGAACGAGCGTATTGACGCTCACGGCCTCCAACACCGCAACCACCGGCACATCGACCGTGACAATCACCGCCGCGTGCGGATCGATCATCCACACGACCACCATTGCCCTCACCCTCCCCGCCAACACGCCGCCGACCCTGCTCCCCATCGCCAACCAAACCGTGAACGTGGGCCATACGGTGGCCTTCTCCGCCGGTGCCACGGACACCAACCAGCCGGCGCCGCCGCTGACCTTTGCGCTGCTGACCGGCCCGACCAACGCCACGCTCACACAAGTCAATAATACCAATGCCAATTTCTCGTTCCGTCCGCTCGTGACACAGGCGAACACGACGAACAATTTTACGCTGAGAGTCTCCGACAACAACACGCCGCCCCTGAGCGCCACGCAAAGTTTTTCCATCATCGTCAATCCGATCACATTGCCGACACTCTCCGCGTCCGCGGCAAACCCGGCCAATGGACATTTCAGTCTGATCGTCAGCGGCATGGGTGGCCCCGACTATGCAGTCCTCTATTCCACCAATCTCTTGAACTGGAGCACGATCTTTGAGACCAATTCGCCGCCGATGCCCTTCACTTGGTTGGACACCAACGCCAGCCTGACGAACCCGGCTTCCTACTACCAGGTATTGCTGGGTTCCCCGCTGCAATGAATGAGCGTGGGTTCCTTGCCATCTTGCGCAGATTGTCCGCCGGATCGTCAAAGGCTTCTTGGTATTGGCGATGCTGGTTGTTCTCGGGGTTGGGGCGCTGTTGGTCTGGATCTGGTATCCATCACCGCCCGGGCGCGCGATTCAGCGGGGACAGAGTCCAGAACTCCTGACATATGAGTCAAGCAAAGTGTCCGCTTTTTACCTCAAAACGCCTCGCGAATGGAGTAGTGCAGGCGCAGTTTGGAACCTGGAAAAGCGGTTTCTGTTTGGTTGAGTTCCTCAC
>Ga0224554_1000063_pt1 | contig 98668 bp, 96 predicted proteins | sample 714S22024metaG_FD_180666 | JGI IMG/M metagenome (GOLD analysis project Ga0224554, IMG submission 180666) | Peat soil microbial communities from Stordalen Mire, Sweden - 717 S2 20-24 | ecosystem: Environmental > Terrestrial > Soil > Wetlands > Peat | place: Sweden: Norrbotten County, Stordalen... | reverse complement strand
CCAGATTCCCGTCCGTGCGGTCAAAAATCAATCCGTGCGGCCATTTTTCGATTTGTGCGGCTAAAACCCCCGTTTTTAATAGGTTTTGACGATTGCAGGTGGGCAAAAAGAGACAGTTTTAATTGTAGGAGCCGACGTAAGCAGGCTCTAATCTTAAAATGAGTCTCGTCACCTCGACTCCTACGGACAAATTGGACGGCGGCGGGACGCAAATTCTTTTTGGATGATTTTCCAGCCACTTCGTAGCTGGCTGATTTCCGGTGTCCCTTTGGGACAAGTGCGGACAAAATTACACGAAGGCGAAGTGCGTAAAATCATTTTAGTCGGGCAACAGCATCTCATTCTGAATTTCAAGCAGCACCTTCAAGGTTTTCGCCCGTGGGTTTCTGCGCTTGGCTGGGTCAATGTTCAGCCAGTCATTCACCTGACCCCAGTTCGCGGTTGTGCCGCGCATTATCAGACGGCGCAGCACTTCGGTTTTCTTGCCGCGCTCTTGGGCGCACAGCTTTATCAGCGGAGCAAGCGGGCTGGGTTTTGGCTTGGGGAGTTTCATAACGAACTTAATTTTCCGCCTCCCGCTGGCGTTGTCAATAGTATCATATACTATTTCAACGCTTCCGCCGCGCTGCCGCATTTTATGCCGGGCGCACAAATCTCAAAGCATCCAGCCGTTTCTTCACGCCGACTTTGGGATTTTTTGCAGGGCGTATTCGTAATACTCGACGGTGTGCGCTCATTGCAGGTTTGCCAAACCTTGAACGAGAAAGCAGAATCGTAACAGATGGACATTAAATTCAATTGCGTCGGTTGCGGCACTCATATCGTGATTGATGAGGCTGGCGCGGAAATGTCCGCGCAGTGTCCAAATTGCGGTGCGAGCCTAAACGTGCCTAAAGCTTATTCGGTTTGCTGGCCTGATTGCCCACAGAACATCTACGAGCAAATTCAGCGCAGCGTCTTGGAAGGCATTGAAAAAGGTGAGACGATGCGCGAGTTGACCAAGCGGGTGCAAAATGAATTCACAGGCGTGGACAAAAAACGTGCGGGTATCATTGCCCAAACACTTTCAAAGGCAGTTTCCGGTGCGGCACATTTCAAAGAGCTTAAAGACGCCGGGTATCGGACAAAAAGATGGGTAACGTCGGACGATGAAGACGTGCGTGATTCGCACCGCGCCTGCGAACGGCAAGGCGCAATTCCGATGGATAAACCATTCGTCAACGGTCTCATGTATCCCGGCGACCCCAAAGGTGACGCGAGCGAATGTGAAGGCTGCCGCTGTTATTTGGAAACCGGCACAGATGCAGCCTCCGAAGCTGACCGGATAAATGACGAGGAAATGGACAACGACCCTAAACATTTTAATCCCCGGTGACTCCTCAAATGGCTTTAAGTAAATCACCGAGAAATCCATCTGACTCGGTAAATAGGCGGTAGCAATAATCCTCTGGGGCGAAGGGCTGTTTCCCAATTGCTCGAATTAATTCGTTTAGAACATCACAGTATAAAAGCGCAAGGTTTCTTAATTCCTTTGGCGAGACATTCGCAGTTTCAAAAACCTTGCTTATAGAAATGGAGTGGTCACGGTGTGCGACGAGATTATTGCGAAGCACGGCAACTTTTTGCCAGATAGATTTCGTTGTATTGATTCGTTTTTTTAAGGACTTCTTTTGGTCTGGGCTAATCAATGATAATTGCCGAGCCATAGAGATGCAGCGATACACAGAAACGGGATTGTCTGCATCCTCAAGCAGCTTGTGCAGTGATAAAATCAGCATACTGAAAAGGGCGGGCTTTACGAAGTGAAAAACTTTCGGATGTTTCTCGAAAACTTTCTCGTATTTTTTCTTCTGGCGTGGACTTGTTAATAAATAAAGCAACTCGAACGTGCTGATCGCATCCACGATTATCCACCCAGCTTCGGTCAAATACCTTTCAAATTGATCTTTTGATGGGGGTTCATTCATATTTCGGCCAATTTAACTTCGCGCGCAATTAAATCATTTTCACCGCAAATGATTCGCCTCGTCGGCAAAGCCGGCGACGATTTCATCGCGGGTCTTCAAGTTGCGGATGTTTGAAATTTGCGTCATGGCATCACGACATTTTCGCGGGCAAAATGTTCGTCTTGGGCGATGGCTTCGGCGATTTTCCGGCGCGCCATGAATTCAAGGCTGATAGCGTCGGTCAAACTGAAACGGCGTTCGCGGGTTTGACGGCAACGCGCGGCGGCGGCTTGGTAAAGTTCTTCATCAACAAAAATGACTGTGCAACGCGGCAGCAGGTCGTTGAGAAAAGTTTCGACAGCCTGCCAACCGAGCCGGCGTTGAATGAGCGCCCAAGTTTCATGCACGACGTAATTCGTGGTGAGAAGCGTCCAATTTTCTTTTTCAGCGCGTTCAAACGCAGCCAGCGCATGGGGATGAAATGAATCAGTTTGATCAAGACAGGCGTAAAAACCGGAAGTGTCCACGAACACGGCCTTCATGCGTCCGGGTCGCACCAAACTTTGTCGTGGAGAACCAAGTCATTCTGTTCGGCTTGGGAAAGCGGCTGGAATTTTCCGGCAAATTCGCGCAGCGGGCGCGGCTTTCTGAAAGTTTGCGGCGAGCCGGTCGGCAGCAGGCGCGCGACGGGTCGGTGATTTTTTTCAATCACAATCTCGTTACCGGGCATCAGTGATTCCACCAACTCGCCAAGCCGCGATTGGGCATCCGTTAATTCAACCGTTTGCATATTAAAAGAATGTCACGCAATTTATCTCCGCGCAAGCGGTCTTTCGGCGGTTTTACAAATGCGGCGGTCTGCCGACGCGCCGCTACAAACAAAAAATTTTCACCTCAAATGATTCGCCGCGTCGGCAAAGCCGGCGACGATTTCATCGCGGGTCTTCAAGTTGCGGATGCGCACGTAGGATTCGCTTTCCACTTTGGCCGTGAACGCCGCCTTCAATTCCTGCGCACGCTTGAATTGCTTGTCCGGCTTGGCGGGCGTGAGCGGATACTCGACGGCAAATCCGGCGGCGCGCAAGTCCTGGATGAGTTTCAGCGACGATGCGCGGAGGGTTTCGTCCTCGATCAAAACAAAAACGTCCACGTGCGAGTCGAATTTCGGCAGCAAGCCGCGCGCCTTGAGGATTTCCAGCAGCACCACGTCGCCCATGCCGAAGCCGAGCGCGGGCAAATTCACCTTGCCGCCGCTGATGAGCTTGACGAGGTTGTCGTAGCGCCCGCCGCCCGCGATGGCGCGGAACTCGCCCTTGGCATCGAACGCCTCGAACACGACGCCGGTGTAATACGCGAGTCCGCGAATGACGCGGTAATCAATCTTGACGAAACTGCCGAGACCGCGCGCGGCGAGATTTTGCAAAATATTTTCCAGTTCCGCCGTTGGCTGGCCGGATTCGATAAACTGGTTCACGTCCGCGATGGAAAATCCGAGCGCGGATAATTTCTTTTCCGATTCTTCCTTCGGCGTGCGTTCGAGTTTGTCAATGATCTGGAAAAATTCGTATTGCGCACTGGCATCACTTTGGACTTTGGACTTTGGACTTTGGACTTCGTAAAAATTTTGCCACGCATTGCGGCTGCTCAAGCGGATGACGAAATCCTGCTCGGTCAGGCCAAACGCGCGCAGCGTGTCAATGAGCAGCGCGATCAACTCCGCGTCCGCCGCCGGATCGTTTTCGCCGATGAGGTCGGCGTTGAACTGGAAATGTTCGCGCAGCCGGCCTTTCTGCTGGCGTTCGTAGCGGAAGAGCTGCGGCAGCGCGAACCATTTGATGGGTTTTTTGTAATTGCGCTCGTGCGCGGCGACCATGCGCGCCAGGGTAGGGGTCATTTCGGGACGAAGCGAAACGGCGCGTTCGCCCTTGTCCGTGAAGTTGTAGAGCTGGCCGACAATTTCCGCGCCGCTCTTCGTCGTAAAAAGTTCGAGCGGTTCGAGCGGCGGCCCGTCGTATTCGCGGAAATTGTAACGCTTGGCGGTTTCGCGCCATTTGTCAAAAATGAACTGGCGCGCGTCGGCGCTCCAAGTGTCGGCGTGCGGCAGCGGTTCGGGATAAAAATCTCTGAATCCGGGCAATCGTTCCATGCCCAAGAAGGTAAGAAATTTTGTTGAATCGTTAAACAGTTAAATTATTAAATCGGGTGAGAAATCCGATTTAACGATTCAACCCATCACGATTTTGCAGGCAGCTTCAAGACTTCCGCACGCATTTCCTTGCCGGCCTTGAATTTGACCATCGAGCGGGCAGGGATGGGCACGTCAGTTTCCGGCTTGTTCGGATTGCGCCCGACGCGCGCCTTGCGGACTTTGACTTCAAAGACGCCGAAGTTTCGCAGTTCCACCTTGTCGCCCTTGGCGAGGGCTTCGGTGATGTAGTCGAGGGTTTTTTGCACCACGCCAAAAACCTCCTGCTGGCCGAGGCCGGTTTCGTTGCTGATGCGGATGACAAGGTCGCGTTTTGTGAGGGTCATATTTTTTAAGGTTGATTTGGTTTAATCACCGAACCAGGCGAATCATCCAAAAACCATCGGCGACTAAACTTACTTTCTGGTTTGGTGCACTATTCAGTTTTAAGGCAAACTCTGTCAACACTAATTTGAAGCCGTCCGCATCCAATCAAAATCGAGAGTGCAGCCCGCCTGTTCACTTTCGTAATTATAGTTACACAATGTTTGTTATATTTAATTCATTTACGGCTTGCAAAGACGGCCTTTGCCGCGTGGCAATAATCAAAACTTCGTAAAATGGCGCTTCAGCTATTTCCCGATGCAAAACTGGCTGAAGATCGAGTCGAGCAAATCTTCCGTCGCCGTCTTGCCGACGATTTCGCCGACGGCGTTGACGGCGATGCGCAAATCCAGCGCCACCAGTTCGAGTGTCGCGTCCGCGCGCAGTGCGTCGAGCGTGTGCACCGTGGCCGCCTGCGCGCGACCCAGCGTCTCCTGATGACGCGAGTTGATCATCACCTGCAACATCCCGGCCTCGATCTCGCCTGCCCAGACCAGATTTTTGATCGCGTCCTTCAGCGCATCCATCCCCTGCCCGCTCAAGCAGGAAACGTCCACAATCGGTGGGGCGAGGCTACTGACGAGCCGTTCGTTTCGGCTCGCGAGGACGCTCGCCCCACCATTCGGCAAATTTAATTTCACCGGCAAATCGGTTTTGTTGCGGACGAGAATCCGTTTCTTGGCGGCGAATTCGGCGAGATAAATTTCATCCGCGCTTGTGAGCGGCTCGCTCGCGTCGAGAACGTGCAAAATTAATTCCGCCTTTTCCAAAGTTTCGCGGCTGCGGCGGATGCCTTCGACTTCAATCTCGTCGCGCCCTTCGCGCAGTCCGGCGGTGTCAATGAACACGACCGGAATCCCGCGAATGTTGGCCGTCTCCTCAATCGTGTCACGCGTCGTGCCGGGAACCGGCGAGACGATGGCGCGGTCATGGCCGAGCAATTGATTCAGCAGGCTGGATTTGCCCGCGTTGGGCCGGCCGACAATCGCCGCGCGGATGCCGCGACGCAGAATTTGCCCTTCGTTCGCCGTGCGCAACAGTTCGTCCATGAACGCGATTCCATTTTCGAGACGCTTCAACAATTGCGCCTTCGTGTCCGGCGAAATGTCTTCGTCGGGAAAATCAATGTGCGCCTCGACGTGCGCCAGCGTCTTCATCAAATCGTCGCGAAGTTGATTGATGTGCTGGGAAAGTTTTCCGGCAAGTTGCTCGTTGGCGGCGGCGAGCGCGAGTTCCGTGCGCGAATGGATCAAATCGGCAACGGCTTCAGCTTGTGCGAGATCAATCCTGCCATTCAGAAAAGCGCGGCGCGTGAATTCGCCCGGTTCGGCCAGCCGCGCGCCGTTTTCTAAAATTGTGTCGAGAACAAGTTTCGCGGGCAAAATGCCGCCGTGACAGGAAATCTCGACGGTGTCTTCGCGCGTGAACGTGCGCGGCGCGCGCAGCACGGCGAGTAACACTTCGTCAATTATTTTTCCGGCGCGGACAATTTTTCCAAAATGAATTGTGTGCGTCGGCGCAGCGGAAGGCTTCAGTGAACTTTTTCCGGCGGGCAGAAAGATTTTATCGGCAATTAAAAATGTTTCCGCGCCGGAAATTCGGACAACAGCGAGACCGCCTTCGCCGAGCGGCGTGGCGATGGCGGCGATGGTGTCGTCGAACATTATCGAAGTGTGAAGTGAGAAGGCCGAAGTGAGAAGGCAAAATTCGCACTTCAGACCTCTCATTGCTTACTTCTTAAACATGGCGGCAATTTCCCGCCTGATTTTCCGCGTCGCGATCCTGCAACCAGAGCCGCGCCTTCTCGTAGCTTTTCTTGTGCAAGTAATGGAGCAATTGCGGGTCAGTGTCGCGCGGCAGTTGTTTCATCAGTTCGTCAATGCGCGAAAAAATTGGCAGCAGGTTAGGTTTTGGATTTGCAGTTGGCATTGACTTGACCGCATTTTCCAATTCCGCGAGCGCGGCGCGCAGGTTTTCTTCGAGCGGCGTTTTCATTTTCAGAACGGCAGCCGGGCGGCGAATTCGGAAACGGATTTTGCGAGCGGCAGGAAATGCCCGGTCAGATACCACCAGGTAAAGAACCTTTCCGCGCCCATCAGCGCGACCACCACCAGCGAACTCATGAAATACAGTCCGAGCGCGTGCGTCGGGTCGGTCTGCATGACGCATGGCACGCCGTTGTAAAAAATTTTCACGGTCAGCATGATGCCAATGGTCCAGGTCAGCCAGGGATTGATGGTCGGGAACATATCCAGCAGCCGCAGCAAAAACAGCGGGCTTAACCCGTAGGCCATCACGGTGAACGCCTGCGTGAATTTATGGCGGCTGTGAAACGTCTCGCCGAACGACTTGATGAGAAAGGTGCAGACCGCGATGATCAGGAGCGTCAGGAGCGATTGCGCCGTTTCATAAACCACCGCCTCGTTGACGGTCAGTTTTTTTACCACGCCCGAAAGCACCTGCAACGTGCCCCAATGCATCAGACCAAAACCTTCCGCCGCCGCCACCAAGAGCAGCATCGGCAGCAGGTAAAATCCCAGGATCAACGCCGGACCGCGCCGGGCTTCGGCAATATTCCGCCACGTCGCGCCCGGGCTAAAAATAAGAAACAAAGCCTTAATCATTCACGGCCATGATGCTGTTTTGACGGCGCGCTGACAATAAAATCCGCTTTCGCCGGCGCCGCGCGCGTGTTTTACTCGCCGCGTGAATGTGAACCTCGGCATCTGGAGCAAGCTGACGAAAGTGGTCGTCGGCCTTGTCGTGCTGGCCGTGCTGCTGCTCATCGGGATGTGCTACCTGCCCGTCATCAAGGAAAACGAGCGGATGCGCAGCCAGATCATGAAAGACCAGGACCAGATCCAAAAAGAGGAAGACCGCTCCAAGGAACTTCAGGCGCAGGTGGACGCATTGCTGCACGATCCGAAAACGGTCGAACGCCTCACGCGGGAAAAACTTGGTTACGCCAAGCCGGATGAAACGGTCGTCCGGTTTGAATCAATGGGGACGAACGCGGTGGCGCGGTAAAATTGCCGCCCCATTGCTGCTTGAATCAATTCAAACAATCAAATAACTTACAGCCATGAATACGGTCGAAGAAATCGAACAGGCCGCCGAGCTACTTGCTCCGTCGGATTTTGACCGGCTGGCTTCGTGGATCAGCGCGCGTTACCACGACCTTTGGAAACGGCAGATGGAGCGCGACGCGACGGCGGGCAAGCTGGATTTTCTCTTCGATGAAGCCGCCGCCGAACGTCAGGCCGGTTCGCTTCACGACTGGCCGGCGGACAAGCAATGACCTCCAAAGCCACGCGCCGGTTTTGGAAACTCTATCAGGAGTTGCCCGAACCCGTCCGACGGCTGGCGGTGAAAAATTACCGGTTCTGGCGCGACAACCCGCGTCATCCGTCGCTCGATTTCAAGAAACTTGCCGGACACGGCGAACGCTTTTCCATCCGCGTGGGCGACCACAATCGCGCCTTGGGACACAAAATTGACGGCGGCGTGGAATGGGTTTGGTTTGGACCGCACGAAGATTACAACACGCTTGTGGGTTGAAACGGTCGTGCGGTTTGAATCAACGGGGACGAACGCGGTGAATCCATAAACCAACACCAGCATTCTCGGTAGGAGTCGAGGTAACAAGACTCATTTCAAGTCCGGGGGTTTAGCCAGAGACTCCTTGCGTCGTCTCCTACGGAATCAATCAATTAAAAATTGCAGATAAGTTACAATCAAAGCGATGAATTGTGATATTGTATCGCGTTTTATAATTGTGAAATTTCTTCTTCTGATTTTTATGGCTGGTTTGGCGGTGGCGTTCACCGCTTCAGCCCAGACGCGCACTTTGCGCATTGTCTCCTACAACATTGATTGCTCCGATAAGAGCAGCGACGGCAACATCACCAACTCCACGCACAGCCTGCCGACGGTCGTTCAGGCCATCGGACTGCACCATTTGGGAACCAATGCGCAGCCGGTGGACGTGATCGGCTGCGAAGAATTGAATTCAACCACGCTTTCCAACTTTGTCGTGCAGCTCAACCTCATTTACGGCGCGGGAACCTACGCCTACGACACGAACAAAGACACGACCACCGGCGGCGGCACGGACGGGCTGATTTACCGGACGAACACCGTGCAGGTCGTGTCCGTGCGTGTCCTGCCTGTGAAAACGAACGTGCTCTTGCAGGCCAACGGCACATACACGAACGCCCATTCCCCCGGCGGCGGGACCAATGGCGTCACCCGCGCGCCGATCGTCTATCAACTCCGGCCCGCCGGCTTCGGCTCGAACGCCGATTTTTATTTTTACGTCAGCCACGCCCGGAGTGGCACCACCGACGATACGCTGGGCGACGCGCGCTACGCCGAGGCGCAGGAAGTTCGCAGCGACGCCAAATACAAGCTGCCCGCCGCCGCGCACATCCTTTATGGCGGCGACTGGAACCTGGACAACGGCGGCGGCGAGAACGCCTACAAATGCCTCACCGGCCAGACCACCTCCGACGGCACCAATTGGAGCGACACCAGTTCCATCTGGGCCAACACCAACCAGACGCAAGCCTACGACCCCATGTCCAAAACCGCGCCGCCCACCACCGTCAATTGGGGAAATCTTTCCGGCGACAACGCCCGCTATCTCTACGACTATTCCACGGCTTCGCTGACCTCGCGCCTTGACATCCAATTGCCGAACGCCCTGATGTTCGCCGCCTACAACACCAACGGCGGCGTGCAGCTCGCGCCGGACACCGCCGACCCGTTCGACCTCTCCAACTTTCCCGCCGCGCAATATCCGTATGCGTTCGAGACCTTCGGCAACGACGGCTCCGCCACCCGCAGCAGCGCGGCCACCAATTCCAGCAACCACTCCTTGAACGACCTCGCCGGCACCGTTCCAAACGCCGCGACCGTTTATGCCGACCTTCTGGAAGCCAACACCTCCGACGACAACACCTTCACCGGCAGCGACCATTATCCCGTCTTTGGAGATTACAACGTGGTGGTGGTGCGGCCCGTCCTCGGTTCACCCGGCGCGACGGACAACCAGATACAATTCACCGTCACCGGCGCGGTGGGAAACAATTACGCCGTGGACGCCAGCACGAACCTCCTCAACTGGATTTCCATCCTCACCAACCAGTCACCGTTCACCTTCACGGACACGAACACCCTGCCCCAACGATTCTACCGCGCGCGCGCTGTGCCGTGAAAATTCCTTCTCCGCATTCATCGCGCCGAAATCGGATGAAGGCGGATCGGATGGGGAGAAGGTGGCCGGAGGCCGGATGAGGTGTTCCCCGATTCGCGAGTGAGAATAAAAAATGAATCAGAGTGCAACCGTGGCCGACTTGACTGCCTGATAATTCTTGTCCAGTTCCGGCTGCAATAAAATCAGCGCGGCGATGCGGCGGGCCATGTGCGTGACCTCCCGCGCCTCGTCCGGCGTGAGCGCGCGACCGAGCAGCTCAAATTCCCGGTAGCTCAACCACTTCTTGATGACCTGATAACCGCCGATGGTGTAGTCCCAGACCGGCGCGGGAATGTCTTTCCAGCAGGCGGACTCGTTCAGATAAACATCGTGAAACTCGAACCAAGGCAGTTTGTAATCCGGCCCGACCTCCAGAATTGAGGTAACGAGTTTTCCTTTGCCGGGCATCGTCACGCCGCCTTGTCCCGCGTGGCCCCAGCCGGCGGTGAGGGAAAGATTTAACTTTTCGTTCAACCGGGTAACGACGGCAATCTTCACGAGTTCCGGGCGAACTTTTCCAACTGTCACGTTTAAAACCGGTGTTTCCGTGTCGAGCAACGCGGCGACTTGTCTGCCCAATTCAGCGGAAGCGAGCAATGCCTCGCGCGATTTGGGCAACGGCACGCGTGGCCAGTCCTGCCGCAATGCGCCGGAATTTTCCACACGATACTCCGGCGCATGAAGCACGGCGAGCGTGTGGTAAAACAATACTTCCGGCTTGTTGCCCAAACGCAGGTCAGCGAGAAATTCTTTAGCAGCTTCGGTCAGATTGGTTTTGGGTTTATCGGATGTGAACTCACGCAACATTCCTTCTTCAACATCTTGGCGAAGCCAAAGCGGAAACATATTTACACCGCGTTCAATGACGTGCAGTGAACACATTCTTTGAGCCACTATCGGCGGATCGAAGTCCTTCCGATTGTGCTGCACGGCTGCAAGCCAAACATTTCCTTCCGTAACGTGGGGGAAATAGTCCGCGCGATTTCTATCTACTAAATTTGTTTCTGGTTCCCAATAAAGCCAGCGCAAATCAAAAGGACGGTATTGGAAACGGATGATGTTTTTTGACAAAAATCCACGCTTCAATAAAACTTCGCGCGTCGGAATGGCTTTGAAATTGGAAGTGTTCTCCATTGCCTGCGCGTTGAATTGCCGCATTTCCTCGTGGCTGACTTCGGGGTCAAAGTATTTTTCCAGCCGTTCAACCAGCGCGGCCTTTTCCACGTCCACCAGAAATTCGTCTCGGCTGGTTTTCACTCCGGGAAACGAGACAGGGAAAATTTTCGTGAGCAGCGGCCATTTGAAATAACCGGATTCCATTTTCGTCGGCAAGAACGGCAGGCCGACTTCCAGCGGCGGTTTCAACCGTGTATAAATTTTCTTCGTCGGCTCGTTGAGCGTGGCCAGCAATTCCGTGCGCTTGTCCTTGCCCCACAAATGGCGGAAATAAATTCCGGGTAGCACAGGCGACCCGCCTGTGCCGTCGGGCGACTCGCCCGACGGAACGGGTGAGGCCGCCATTTTACGAGCAACGCGCTTCTTATTTTGGACACGCCTTTCCGTTCCGCCCGGCGGGTCGCCGGGCGGGGCGGGCGAGTCGCCCGTGCTACCCTTCCGGCTCCGCACCAACGTGGCAATCGCCGTGCCAACTTGAATGCCTTCGCGGTTGGATTCGGTGGAGAACACGCTGGGGTCGGGGTCGCCTTCGGGCGTGACCTTGCCGGTCTTGAATTTGTCCCCGTTCAAACAATCCACGGTGATGGAATCGAAAACAGCCAGATACTTCTCGCGCATTCCGGTGAATGACAATCCATCGAGCCAAGAATAATTGGAAATAAAACTGATGATGCCTTCGCCGGATTTTTCCACGATGCGCCGCTCGGCCATGCGGAAGAAGCGAATATACAAATCATTCAAGCCCTGACCCTGCGGCGCAGCGGCGCGCTTGGTCGTGCGGTAGGCATTGCTCAAATCGCGTTCTTCTTCCACGGCCAGACCCGCGTAGCCGTTGTAAGGCGGATTGCCGAGGATGACGATGATCTTCTTTTCCTGCTTGATGCCGTCCGCCGCCTCCTTTTCCTGTTTGAATTCGGGAATGGCAAACGTGAGCTGCTTCTTGGCTGCTTCCGACGGCGGTTCCCAGCCAGTGAGCGCGTTGGTCAGATAAATCGCGGCGCGTTCATTCTTTGCATCGTCCAGCGGCACGGCGAGATTTTGCAGGAGCAAACCCATTTGCAAATGCGCCACGACGAACGGCGCAGGCAGAAGTTCAAAACCGAAGACCCGTTCCTGCGCGGCTTTCTTGACGGCTTCGGCATTGAGCGCGTCGCCTTCGCCACCCGCCAAAAGTGTTTCGCCAATTTTCCGCAGCACCTCGACGAGATACGCGCCGGTGCCGCAGCAGGGGTCGAGCACGAACACGCGCGGGTCGGCCAAGCCGTCGGGAATGTTCAATCCATCTTTGTCGCGCAACGCGGCGTCCACGCGGGCGACTTGGTATTGCACAATCTCCGGCGGCGTATACCACACGCCCAGTTGCTTGCGGAGTTCGGGGTCGAATTCTTCAAGGAACGGTTCGTAGAAATACTGGACGGCGTGCGTGTCCTGAAATTTCTCAAAGAACACGGGGCGTTCAACACGGTTGAGCGCGTCGGCAGTCCAGTCAAGAACTTCCACGAGACCGAGCGGGCCAAGTTTATTGCGCGTGGCGATTTGGTCAAACAACGCGGAGATCATCGGAACGTGCAACGTCCACGCGGCGGACTTCCAATCGAAATCATTTTTGCGCTGCGGCTTTTCCTTGTGCCAGAGAACCCACGCGGAAAACACGCCGTAAAATAAAGTCTGCACCAGCGTGGAGCGGAAAAAGTGTTCGCCCTTCTCCGCCTCAAACTTCATGCCGAGCGCTTCTTCCAACGCCGTGCGGACGGCGGCCAGTTGCGGCAAATCTTTGGTGGCTTCGATGCGGGCGCGGGCATCGCGCGCATACGAAGCGAGGAAGAACGCAACGTCTTTTGGATTGTTCAACGGCGCGGCGTGGAGCATCACGCGCTTGAGGTATTCAAGAAAGCGTTCGCCGAGTTCGTCCGCGGCTTTGCGCGGTTGCGCGGCAACAATCCAAAAAGATTTTTCGCCCGGCGCGAGTTGAAAGGATTCCAGCCGGATGGGTTTGCCGTTTTCGCCACGTTTCAGAAGCAGAAAACTCCGATAATTCGTGACCAGCACCTGTCCGTAATGTTTGACGTAATCGCTGACTTGTTTGGTGTCCGCGATGTCATCAATTTCGGCATTGGTGGCTTTGACTTCAATGACGCCGCGCGATGGCATCGGGATTCCCAACAGCGGAGCTTCTTCGTCCGTGTTCTTGAGCTGGTCGGGAGTGAACAATCCTCCGTCCGGCAAGCCCGCGCCGCTGTTTTTCACATGGATGAAACAGCGGACTTTGGGTTTGAGCGTATGACCGACAGCATTGAACAGATTGGCGAGCGCACCGTAGCCGGAAGTTTCCTTGACCGTCGCGCTGGAGGAGCGCATGGCGCGTAATTCTTCGAGATAAGTTTCCAGCGGGTGCATGACGTTGACGCGATGAGTTTGCGCGGGAAAGTTAGCGGGGTCAATTCTGCGTTCGCAGGCGATTTTAATTCGGCTCCTCACCCCGGACCTCTCCTCGTTCGGCGAGGAGAGGGAGAATTATTTTGTGGGACGTTTTCCCGGCGTAGGTTTGTGCCGGACGGGCCACGTCCCAACACCGGGCTGATTTCCGTCACGCCTTCAGCGCATTCAGTCACGGCTGAACGGATGGCACACGGTTTTCATATTGCCAATCGTTTCATTTTGAAAACTCCGGTCGTCCCTCCGGGACTTGGATTGCCTGCGGATTTAACCCGGCATTAAAATGCCGGGCTATTGTCATCCGTCGCCCCGCGACGGGGAGCGCGACCGTCCCGGTTGCCGTTTTCGGCGTCGCGCCGAAAACCCGACAAACTAATCGGACCAAACGGATGAATCTTTCAAAAATTTCAAAAATGCGTTTTTTTGCAAAAAAGACGTAAATTATGGCTGATTGGCGTCTTTTAATGGTTAATTGGCGTCTGGCAATGATTGCTTGGCCTCATGCAATGATTGATGGAGGCCAGGGAATCATTGAAGGAACTCACGCAGCGGCTGATGGAACCCAAGCCATGGCTGCTTGGCCTCCTTCGGCGGTTGCATGAACTCCATCAGCGGTCGAAGGAGGCCACGCAATCACCGATGGAACTCCACCGATGATTGGTGGAGGCTGAAGAATCGTTGCGTGAAGCCCGTCAGCGGCGGAAGGAGGCTGATGAACGGCTAAAAGATTTCCTGCGCGGCTGGACAAGTTGTTTTACCCGCTCACACCGTCAAAATTTCTTTTTCCTTATGCGCGAGGTGCGCGTCAATCTTGGCGGTGTATTGGTCGGTCAGCTTCTGGATTTCTTTCTCGGTCTTTTCCTGGTCTTCCTCGCTGGTCTCGCTGGCCTTGACGGCTTTTTTCAGAAGTTCCATCGCGTCGCGGCGCACATGGCGCACGGCCACGCGCGCGTCCTCGGCCATCTTCTTGGTGATCTTCACGAATTCCTGGCGGCGTTCGGCGCTCAATTCGGGGAACGCGACGCGGATGATTTTGCCCTGCACGACGGGCGAGAGGCCGAGGTTGGCTTTTTGAATCGCCTTCTCAATGGCCTGGATGCCGGTCAGGTCCCACGGCTGCACGACGAGCATGCGCGGTTCGGGCGTGGTGATGCTGGCGAGTTCGCGCAGGCGCATCTGCGAGCCATAGACTTCCACGAGGAGGTTCTCGACGAGCGAGGCGGACGCCTTGCCGGTGCGGACGGCGGAAAGTTCGTGCAGGATGACCTGCTCGGTCTTGAGCATTTTTTCCTCGGCTTCCAGCAAAATTTCATCGGATGACATAAGGCCGGCAGAGTAACAGCGAAATGGCGGCGGGTCGAATTAAAATTAAAACCTGAAGGCCGAAGTTGAAATGGGTGGCAACAGGCGACCCGCCTGTGCCGTCCGGCCACTGGCCGGGCGGAACGGACAGGACTCGGCAATGAAAACAGCCTTCCGAAAAAGTTCGGGCATCTCACCGTTCCGATCGGCGGGTCGCCGCCCGGCACAGGCCAGTGGCCTGTGCCACCCAACGGAATGACCTCCGCTGTTTCGGAATTCGGGTCAAAACAAGAAAGCCGTCACAATGAAAGCAGCGTGGCCGCCTCGACCATGGTCCGGCACGTGACGGTGCGCGGTTTGTGGCGATAATGAAACAGCGAAAGGAGGTTGAAGCCGATGTCCTTGCTGGAATCGGGAATCATGCGCACCACCAGTTCCATGCCGTGCGCGTCGAGCAGCTCCATGATTTTGCCGAGTTCCTCCGCGCAGGCGATGTCCATGAATTCCAGGCGTCCCAAATCCACGAGCAGCTTGAAACCGGCGGGCAAATCCGCCAGCAGCGTCGTCACTTCCCTGCCTCCGCGCCGGAGCTCCTCCGCGCCCACGTTTCCGATGTAGCTCAAATACAGCAGCCGTTTTAATTTGTTTGAAGTCGCCAAAAACATGAGGACAGGCTAGGCCAACGTGGCGTGAATTCCAAGCCTGACGAAAACTGGGTGGTGTCCTAATCCAGATTCGTAATCATAATCGTAATCAATTTAGCCGGATTAGGATTAAGATTAAGATTAGGACACTGACGAAAACAGCGGGTGAAATTATTCCGCCGACAATGTCTTTTCCGCCTCCTCGTTCGTGAGGTTGTTTTTCGCGCGCAAGACTGCCAGCCTTACGACCGGCGGAAAAGTCCGATCCGATTTCATGCGCGGCTCGACGTATTCGATGACTTCAAACAGCAGCTCGTTCGCGTTTTCGTAGGACAAGCCGGCGAGCTGCGAAAGGTAGCGCGTCGCGCGGTCAATCAATTTCAGGTTGCCCGGCACGACCCAGACCATGGTGTTGCCCGTCACGCGGCCCAGCCGGACCATTGTGCAGGTAGAGAGCGCGTTCATCACCAGCTTCGCCGCCACGCGCGTCACGCCGTTCAAAAGAAAATCGGTCTTCGGGATCGGCACAAACAGCGCGGTCTCCGCCGCCAGTTCGATTTGATTGGACGGGTCAACGCCGAAATAAACCAGCGCCGTATGCGAACCGTTTTCGCGCGCCAATTTGAGCCGCCCGGAAATAAATTTCACCGATGAATCGCGGTCCGACGACGACAAAAACGCGACCGCACCGTCGCCCTTCCCCTGCGAACGAAACTTGGCCCCGTGCATGCCGATCTTGTAGCGCAACAGATCCGTCGAACTGATTTCGCCGACGACCTCCACCGTGCGCTCAAAATTTTCCGGGCTGACGAGCGCGCGGATTTCCGCCTCGCCCCACTCGACGCAGCGCGTTTTCCGTTTCAAGATGTTTTCCCATGCGGAATCCGTCCACTCGTCCGGCATAAAAAGGAACGCCCATGATTCCGCCGCCTTCAGGTCGTCGAATTTTCGGAACGCCGGCGTGCAAAACGTCGGCGACCGCTCCGTCGTGTCCGTCAGCACGTCAATCCCCAGCCGGTCGGCGAAATAGTTGATCTGGTGGCCGCCGCGATAAATGGATTCCTCCAGCGCGACGAGCCGCGCCAGTTCCGCCAGCACTTCGGGGGATTTCAAGCCGGTTTGCATCGCGGACAGCTTCTCGAGAAAAGTTCCCGGCACGGACGCCGATTCAAGCCCGATCAAATCGCGCGCGACCATTTCCAGAACCGTGAGCATCACGCAAAGCTGGATCGAAGTCGCCTGCATCCGCGTCGAGCCGGTGATGGCCATCGGCCCGGTCGTCAGGTTGATTTTTTCGATGCGCGAATCTTGGATCACTTCGCGGCTGCGCCCGATGTCCCGGCAAAGTATTTCGTCCGGGTTGTTGTAAATGAAATAAACCTTCGCGCCCGCCTCCACACCCGCCCACGCCGTGCCGATGACGAATGAGGTTTCCCCGCCTTCCGTGATGGCAAAAACGACGTCCTTCGCCGACACGCCCAAGTCCGTCATCTGTTTTTTGCCGAACGCCGCAAAATCTTCAAAGCCCTCGACGGATTTGATGAGCGCATAATCGCCGCCCGCCATCACGCTGAACGTGCGGTCCTGCCAGTTGCGTTCCTTGAGCGTTTTCCAGAAGGCGCGCCAGACGGAATCCAGCAAAATGCCCAGCCGCCCGGTCGAGCCGCAGCCGGTGAAAAAAATCCGTCCGCCGTTTTTCAGCGAGCGCAAAATGATTTCCTTGATCTCCCCTGCCCTGCCCGATTCCACAAACTCGCGGAATTTGCGGATCACGTCGTCGTCAACGTCGAACAACAATTTCAACGCCGCCGCGATGTCCTGCCTCGCCACCCCGCTCAAATTCGCCGTCACGGGATGCGACGCCTCCGTGACCAGCGCGCCGAGCTTGAACTGCCCGGCGATCTTCAAAAACTCTTCGGAACGTATTTTGGAATTCTCGCTCACAAATTTATTCGTAAAGGTTTTCCAGTGCTTCACGCAAGTTTGAAAACCGGAATTTGAACCCGGCCTCCAAAAATCGTTTCGGCGCGACGCGGCCGCCCGCCAGCGCGAGCGACGGCTCGCTTTTCATCAGCCGCGCGCCGAATTTCACCGCCCATTCCGGCGCCGGCGGACTCCACGGACGATGCAACACGCGCCGCAACTCGCGCATGAATTCCGCGTTCGTCGCCGGGTTTGGCGCAACGGCGTTAAACGCGGCGGACAATTCTTCGTGTTCAATCGCTTCAACAAACATCTGCGTCAAATCTGCGATGTGAATCCAACTGATGAATTGCCTGCCGCTGCCGACGCGACCGCCGAGAAACCATTCCGTCAGTTTCTTCAAAACCGGCAGCGCGCCGCCGTCGCGACCGAGAACAAAACCGATCCGCAGCAAAACCTTCCTCGTCTTCGGCGCGTTCACCGCGCGAAAAGCATCTTCCCATTGGCGGCAAATTTCAGCAAGGTTATCCGAACCGTTAAGCGTGTTTTCGTCACACAAAAAATCCCCGTGATCGCCGTAAAAACCGGTCGCGCCCGCCTGCACCCAGATGCGCGGCGGATCTTTTATATGAAGCAGCGCAATTTCAATGGCGCGGACGGAATTCACGCGCGACGCGGTGAGGGCATGGAGATTTTCCGGCGTGTGTGGACAATTAATGTTTTTCCCGGAGAAATTGACGATGGCTTCCGCGCCGTCCATAAATTTTATCCATTCGCCGATATGTTGTCCGTCCCACTCCGCTTCGGTGACGCCGTCGTCGCGCCCGCGCGGCGTGCGGGCCAGCACGACGACCTCATAATTTCGCGCGAGCAATTCCTTCGCCAGTGATTGGCCAAGGAATCCAGAACCGCCCGCGAGAACGATTCGTTTGCTCATAATTTATTTTGCACCGGCAGTCCGCGTTTTCCGCCGAGGCAATGGCGGCTTGCCGCAACGCGCCGGTAAATTGCGCGAAAAATAAAATGGATTCCCGGAATGTGCGCCAGCGCAAACAGCGGCCACGCCCACCAGATCCGCCGGGCGATTTGCGCGATGCCGTCCGCGCCGCCAAATCTATTTCCCTCCACGGTCAGCACGATCATTTCAGTCAATTCAGAATCCGGCTTCGAGCCGAGGCGTTCACGCACCCACGGCGTTTGCAATGTCGCCGGTTCAAAACCATGCCGCCGCAATAATTTTTCATGCCGCCGCATATTGTTGATGCAGAGCTGGCACTCGCCGTCGTAAAAAACCCAGCCGGCATTTGGTGCGGACAACGGCGAAAGTCGCGGCGCATTTCCAGCCGTGAGCGGATTGACGCTAAAATCATCATGTTCCAAATCGCCAAGCCATTTTTCGATTAACGCGCAAACCGCCGCCAGATTCAAGCGTTCGTGTTCGCGCGGATATTTTTCCAGGTTGGCGCGGGCGAGCTTGAACAACGCCGCCGCCGGACGCAGCCGGTTTTTTTGCAGATGCACGAACGCGCCGGCGAGCTGGATCAAGCCTTTGTAAAAATCCCCGTTCACGCCGTGTTTGTCCGCCAGCCACAGATCTTCCAGCACGTCGTGCGCCTCGTAAAAAAGCCGGCGGTTGAAGCAGTCGAAATAGCCGAGGTAATGCGCATCGAGTTCCCGTCCCCGGAAGGATTCGATCATCGCGGCGATGCGGGCGCTTTTGTGGCTCACGGGTTCAGGGTAAATCGAATTTCTCAAAAAACAAATAACTTGAAAACAAATCCGGCCGGGTGCAGTGTTGCGGCGAAGGGAAATTTATGAAACAAAAATTATTGGCCGTTCTTTGCGTGGGTTTGATCACTCTGGGCGGCGTCAGCACCAGTCGGGCGGACGACGCCAAAGCCGTTGCCTCGATCGCTGACGTGACCATCGTCAGACCGGGATGCTTCGTCGCCACCGTCATCGGCACGGCTTTTTTTATCGTGGCGCTGCCGGTGGCAGCCGTGTCCGGAAGCGTGAAGAAAACCGCCCACACGCTGGTCGTCGAACCCGCGCAAGCGACGTTCACGCGTCCCGTCGGGGACTTTACGGATTTGGAGTAATGCGCGAAACAGCCGTTGAGCCGCATTTCCAACGCGCTTCAAATTGACAACTCCCCTGCCCTGCGACAATCTCGTTGCATGGCAAAACCTGCATTGGGACGCGGCTTGGGCGCATTGCTGGGCGGCAACCCGCCGCTCACGCAATCCGCAACCGCACCGTCCGTTCAACCTGTTGCCGCGACCATCGCGCCGGATAATCGCGAACGCGTGCTGCGCGTGCCGCTGAATAAAATCCGCCCGTCCGCGCTCCAGCCGCGCAAGGAATTTTCCACCGAGGCGTTGCAGGAACTCGCCGACTCCATCCGCGAACAAGGCATCGTCCAGCCGCTCATTGTGCGCGAACGCGACGGATTTTTTGAGCTGATCGCCGGCGAACGCCGCTGGCGCGCGGCGCAGCTTTTGCAATTGCCGGAAGTTCCCGTCCTCACGCGCGAGGCCGATGACCGCGCCGTGCTGGAACTTGCGCTCATCGAAAATCTCCAGCGCGAAAACCTCAACGCGATTGAAGAGGCGCACGGTTACGCGCAATTGGCGGAACAGTTTCAACTCACGCAGGAGGAAATTGCACTCAAGGTCGGCAAGAGCCGCGCCGTGGTGGCCAACGCCACGCGCCTGCTGAAACTGCCGGCGGCGGTGCAGAAATTTGTGCGCGAAGGCCGGATTTCTGTCGGCCACGCGAAGGTGATTCTCGGTCTGGCCGATGAAAAAAATCAAAACCTCGCCGCCGAGCGCGTCATCAAGGACGGCTTGAACGTGCGCCAGACGGAAGGCTTGGTTGCGAAATTGCAATCGCGTGTTTCGCGCGTGGCGGCTGCAAAATCTGAAACCGTCGCCGCGCCCGGCGGCGATCCGCACGTCGCGGACGTGGAGGCGAAATTGCGCGAGGTGTTTGCGACGAAGGTGCAATTGAATTATGCGCAGGGAAAAGGCTCGCTGGAAATTTCATTTTTCAGCGATGCCGAGCTGGAGCGGATTTTGCAAATTCTGGGCGTGACAAGTGGCGAGTGACAGGTGACATGAAAACAAACGAACCTGCGAACACTTCAGACCGGCTGGAATCGTTTGGCATTTACCAACTCGCCCGCCAGTTGTTCGATGATTTTTGGGCGGATTCGGAAATTTTGATGAAAGATTACCGGGGTCGTGAATTGATGAGGCAGCAAATTCGCAGTCTTGATTCAGTCTGCGCCAACATGGAGGAAGGTTTCGGTCGCGGATTTGGAAAAGAACTTCCGCAACATTTGAAAATTTCCCGGGGTGAAGCACGGGAAAGCCGTGGTCGCTACGAGCGTTGCAGGCATCTGCTGCCACCCGAAACCATTTCACAACGCACCGCTGTTTTGAGCCGGATAATTGGCGGTCTGACCAAGACCATCCAAACAATTGAAAATCGTCCACCACGAAATCTCAATCCTGTCACCCGTCACCCGCCACTTGTCACCAGAAAATGATTCTTCCAATAGTTAAATACGGCCATCCGGTGCTCCGGCAAAAGGGCGCGGCGATAGAAAAAATCACGCCGGAGCTCAAGCAGCTCATCGCGGATATGTTTGAGACGATGCACGAACGCAACGGCGTCGGGCTGGCCGCGCAGCAGGTCGGCCGCGCGTTGCAGCTCACGGTGATTGACGTGCGCGAAGTCGGCAAAGACCGCCCGTCCACGCTCGAACTCAAGGGCCAGCCCGCCGACGTGGCGGAAATCATGCCGCTGGTGCTCGTCAATCCCGTGGTCACGCCCGTGGGCGAACCGGCGACGGGCGGCGAAGGCTGCCTGAGCTTCCCGGAAATTTTCGCGGAGATTTCGCGGCCCGAATCCGTGGACGTGAAGGCGCTGAACGAAAAGGGCAAGCCGGTTGAATTTCGCGCAGGCGGATTGCTGGCGCGCGCGGTGCAGCACGAGACGGATCATTTGAACGGCATTCTGTTCATTGACCGGATGGAGCGGAAAAAGAAGGAGGAATTCCGCGACGAACTGGACGCGCTGCAAGCGGCGACGAAGGCGGCGTTGAAGAAGAAATGAAAAACGTCACTTGACATCTCCGCTGCCCTCAATTCAAATCTTGCCAAGCCGCATGAAAATTTCAGGAAAAATTTTCGCAACCGCGCAACCGCGCAACCGCGCAAATAGCGCGAAGTGTCGTCTCTCTTTAATCTCACCTGCGGCGGGTGATGAACTTTCCATCGCAGGTGGCGTCCTTTTTGCCGCAGGTGCGTCATCACCTGCCTTAAAAACAACGCCACCAGAACCAAGTGCATCACCACTTGGGGCAAGTGCGCCGCCACTTGCCTTAAAAACCTCACCACCTGCGGTAAGTGCGCCATCACCTGCCGCAGGTGATGCGTCACCAGCGGCGGGTGCGCTGCCACTTTTCGCAGAAACAACGCCACTTGCGACAGGTGATGCGCCCATTTTGCCAAAAAACCGCCTTTTTTCGCCATTTCCGCCAGTTTTCCGGTAAAAACCATAATCCAACAACCAAATACAAACCTATGAGAAGAAATAACTACTATCCCCTCCGCCAAGCCGACCAAATCGTCTGGCTCGGCAACTTCAGCACCAAACTATCCGCCCTCGCCGCCGCGCTCGGCCTGACGGCGGCACAGGCCAATGCCGCCGTGGCGGATTGCGGCTGGCTGATTTATGTCCTGCAATCGTGGCTGCCCGCCGGACGTGCCTGGGCTTTGGCCACCACCGATGCCGCCACCGATGCCCAGACCGGCGACGGCACAGCGTTGATGGTGCTGCCCGTTTATGCCGCGCCCGCCCTGCCCGCCGGAGTGGTGGCCGTCAACACCGGCGCACTGACGCGCATTTTTGCGCTCGTCCAGTCCATCAAGGACGGCGGCAAATGTTCCGATGCCAACGCCACCAATCTTGGCATCGTCGGCAGCGCGCAGACCGGGCCGGATTTGACCACCGTGCAGCCGGTCATTTCCGCCGCCATCATGGGCAATCAGGTGAATGTGAAATGGGGCTGGGGCGGCAACAGCGCCTTTCTGGACAGTTGCGAAATCCAAGTGGATCGCGCCGATGGCAAAGGCTTCGTGCTGCTGACCATTGACACCACGCCCGGTTACACGGATACGCAACCTTTCCCCGCCGCCTCCGTGAAGTGGACTTACAAGGCCATCTACCGCTTGGACGATGCCCAAGTCGGCCTTTGGAGCCAGACGGCCAGCGTGACCGTGCCGGCGTGAGTATTTAACGAAGAAAACGAATCAGCAAAACCCAATCCGATAAAACCATGAAAACAAATGCTCGAATACTCCTGCTGGGTGTGATCACCGCCTGTTTGTCCATTCTTGGCGTGGCACGCGCGCAAACCGTTCTGTGGTCGGAAAACTTTGACGACGGCAATGGCAACAATCGGTGGTATGCCGACACCGGAGTCTGGCAAATGGGGTCACCGACAATTGGGCCATCAACCAATTCTGCCGGATACCGCACACACTCTGGGCCAGATTGTGCCACGACGGGACTGACGGCCAATTATCCGTCTGGTATGGACTCAAGACTGATTCGCATCCAGACATTTACCGTTCCTGCCGCCATCCAATTTCCGCGCCTGCGCTTTTGGCATTGGTATGATTTCAACGGTGCTGATTATTGTGTGGTGGAAATCAGAATTGGAACAACGGGTGCATGGCAGGCGGTGTCTCCCAATTACACTAGCTTCAGCGGAGACTGGACGTATGAGTCGGTTGACTTGAGTGCTTTCGCCGGACAGACGGTGCAACTAGCCTTTCATGCCGTGCAAGTAAATGGCTCTTATCCCGGCTGGTATGTGGATGACATTTCAGTCATAACTGGGACACCGGTCTTTAATAATCCCGAAGGATTCGAGATGGGGCTTGGCGACTGGTATGCTGAACAGGGAACGTGGCAGGTGGGATCATCCAAAAAGAGTGGTGGTGCTCCAACAAATTCACTTGGAGCGCAGGCGTATACAGGAACTAACTGTGCAGTCACACTGTTAAACGGCAATTACCCAAGCGGCATGGATTCCCGCTTTATCTCTCCTCCTTTTGTTCTTCCGCCCGCTTCTTTAAGCCCATTTCTGCGATTTTGGCATTGGTATGATTTCAATGGTGCTGATTATGGTGTGGTGGAAATCAAGGTTGGAACGAATGCTTGGCAGGCATTGTCTTCGCAATACACGCTCAACAGTGCTAGCTGGACGGAGCCATTTATTGATTTGACCAGTTTTGGCGGTCAAACGGTGCAACTGGCCTTTCATGCCGTGCAAGTAAACGGCTCTTTTCCCGGCTGGTATGTGGATAATGTTCAAATTTATCCCAACACAACATCATCCGCCAATCCATACATAAACATAAATATGGATTCATCCGGAACAAATGTTGTTATGAATTGGACTTGGCTGGCCGAATACACCGGGTTCACGTTGCAATCCAACACGAACCTAACTTCAACAAACTGGAACACCAGTTCGCCGGCTCCGATTGATGTAAACGGACAGAACGTCCAGACCAATCCAATCACCGGCAAACAACAATTTTTCCGGTTAAGCCAGTAATTGCGATTGGCCGGAATTTTAACCAAGCCGTTGCGGGCAACCGTGGCGGCTGTTTTATTTCAGCGCCGTCGGCGCGGCATCATTGTAGCAACCGCCCCACAGAAAAATCCAAGTTCCATCAGGAGCGGCATATTCCGTCCCTCGTAGCAGCCGATGTAAATCGGCTCTAACTTTTTGCGGGAAGATGGAGCGGATTAACATCCGCTGCTACGAAATGATTTTATCGTCCGGCGATGTCGCTCCTGACGGAGCTTGAAAAATAATTGATTCCGTTTTCTACAACGATGCCAGCCCTGACGGGCTTTCAATAAACCTTGCGCAGGTTCGACGGGAGGATGTTCAGTTCGTCGCGATATTTGGCGACGGTGAAAAATCAGATTGAAAAAATCAATTCGGCAAATATTCCGCCAATTCACGCGGAGTGACAATGCGGATGCCTGAATAAATTTTCAATGCCAGCAGGTCTTTGTCTCCGGTGACCAGATATTCGCAACCGGATTTGACCGCCGCCGCTAGAATGTGGTCGTCATCTGGGTCTCGGCAAACTTTGGGCGGCGGAGCAATGATTGTGACGGACACCGTTTGCCTGCGGACATAAGAGGCCAGCAAGCGGGCGTGGCGCGGATGGAAGCCGAATTTAAGCCGAAGTTTCTCCTCGATTTCGCCGAGAATTCCGGGTGAGGCGCAGATTTCTAAATCGCCACGAATTTGCCGCCACAACCTGCGGCACTGGCCGTCGGTAGTCAGGATGGCGAGCCAGACATTGCTATCAAGCAGGACGCGCACGCGGGAGATTGAGGATTTCCTTTTCGGTCAGGCGGGTTTTGCGCGGCAGGCGGTCAAAGGCGGCCAGCAGCCGGTCGAGTTCGCCTTCCTCGGAAAAAAGATATTCGTAAAGCCGCGCGGCTTCCTTGTCGGGAAGGCGGCGGATTTCTTCAATCATTTCGGTCATCGCCATGACTTGAATTTATTCCTTTCCGCGCCACAAGCAAGTGCGAAGGCGGCCTGACCGCGTTTCAATAAACCTTCCGCAGGTTCGACGGGAGGATGTTCAGTTCGTCGCGGTATTTGGCGACGGTGCGGCGGGCGATGGTGATGCCTTTTTCGCCGAGCATCTTCACGACTTCCTGGTCGGACAGCGGCTTGCCGGGATTTTCGGCCTTGAAGATTTCGGCGATCATGTCCTTCACGCTCGTGTTGGAAACGCCCTCGCCGCCCGCCGTCGTCTGCAGCCCGGCGGTGAAGAAAAATTTCATCTCGAAAATGCCCTGCGGCGTTTCGATGTATTTGCCGGAAACGGCGCGGCTCACGGTGGTTTCGTGGACGCCGACCACCTCGGCGACCTGCGCCATCGTCATCGGTTTCAGGTGCGCGACGCCTTTTTCCATGAAGTCGCGCTGGCGCTTCACAATTTCCCGCCCGATGTTGCCGATGGTCTGCTGCCGCTGGTGCAGACTTTTGATGAGAAATTTTCCGGCGCGGATTTTTTCGCGGATGTAATTTTTGACCTCGGCGTTGTTCTCGCCTTGTGACATCAAATCTTTATAGACGTTGCTGATGCGGAGGTGCGGGACGTTGTCATTGTTGGTGGCGACGGTGAAATCATCGCCGACCTTGGTCACAAAAACTTCGGGTGAAACATATTGTTCGGCGTCCGGCAGAAAGGCGCGTCCGGGCCGTGGTTCGAGCCGGGCGATTTTGCCGAGCGATTCCTGCACTTCGTCAACGTCGCGGCCGGTGCCGCGCGCGATTTCGGGGATGCGGCGTTTGCCGAGCGCCTCCATGAAGTCGCGGATGATGCGGTATTCGAACGATTCCTGCTGGCCTTGGCGTTCGAGCTGGAGCATGAGGCACTCGCGCAAATCTTTTGCGCCGACGCCGGGCGGGTCAAAGGTTTGGATGACTTTCAGAACCTCGGCAATTTTTTCCACCGGCAGATTGTTGGCCGCCGAAAGTTCCTCGACCGTCGCCTTGAGATAGCCGTAGTCGTCAATGTTGCCGATGATGAGTTCGGCGACACCTTGCTGCTCATCGGTCAAATCAGATTCGCGCGCCTGGTCCATCAGCATTTGCGTGAAGGAAGTTCCGGCCGTGAGCGAGTCGAACATGAACTGCCGCTTCTCCTCCTCCTCGGCGGACTGGCGGACCGGGGCGTTCGTCTGGGAAAAATTATCGCGCCATTCCTGGTCCAGTTGCACGAGCTTGTCGAATTCCTCCTGAAAATCGTCGGCGGGCGCGGCTTCGGCTTTTTCAAAGTCGGGATCAGCCGGCGCATCGTCGGCGCGTTCGGCGGGATCGGGCGTGGCGGTCGCGTCGCTGGTGTCGCCCACGTCCTCGACCGGCTTGTCCGGCAGCTCAATTTCCGAGCCTTCGACTTCTTCGAGGACGGGATTCTGCTGAAGCTCCTGTTCGACGAGCGCCTTGAGTTCGAGCATGGGCGCCTGCAGCAGCGCCAGCGACTGCTGGAGCTGCGGTGCCAGCACCATGGACTGCGTCAAGCGCGTGGAGAGTTGCAAGCCTTGAACCATTTCACGGCACCATAAACCAGACTGTGCCAAAGACAAGCAAATTTGGCATGGGTTTCGCTGTATGAGTTAAAGTTCACGGAAAAACTGGATTTTTCTGCGCGCTGAATCCATCTTTGCCTTATGAAATTAATTCTTTCAACGCACAACCTGACGCTGACCAAGGCCATCGAGGCCCATGTCGTCAAGTGCATCCAAAAACTCGACCACTTCGACCCCCGCGCCATTGACGCCCGCGTCACGCTCGAATACGACCATACGCGCGTGCCGGAGAGACAATTCATCTGCTCGATGCGGCTCGCCGTGCGCGGGCCGGATCTGTTTGCCTCGGATGTTGAAAGCGATCTCTACGCCGCGATTGACCGGGTGACCAAAAAAATCGAGCAGCAAATCCGCAAGCAGCACAGCCGGTTCAAGGCGCACAAGCACAAGGACGCCGCCAAGCTCAAAAAAGCCAAGCGCGATGCCGGAGTGTAAAAGTGATTCTCCGCGCCCGGACAATCCTGCCGGTCTCACAGCCGCCGATTGACAACGGCGCGGTCATCATTTCTGGAAATAAAATCCGCGCCGCCGGCTCCTGGGGGGATTTGAAACCGGCGGCGGACGAAAAAGTTCTCGACCTCGGCGAAGTCATTTTGCTGCCCGGTCTCGTCAACGCCCATTGCCATCTGGATTACACCGACATGGCCGGGGAATTGCCGCCGCCGAAAACCTTCACCGACTGGATTCCGCTCATCACCGCCGCCAAGACCGCGTGGAGCTATTCCGAATACGCGCACTCCTGGCTGCACGGCGCGCATCAGCTTTTGAAAACCGGCACCACCACGGTCGCCGACATTGAGGCCATGCCCGACCTGCTGCCGGAAGTCTGGGACGCCACGCCGCTGCGCGTTTTTTCATTTCTCGAAATGACCGGCATCCGCGCCCGGCGCGACCCGGGGGAAATTTTGCGCGAGGCCGTCGAAAAAATTGATTCGCTCGCGCACGCGCGCTGCGCCGCGTCGCTTTCGCCGCACGCGCCCTATTCCACTTTGCCCGAACTGCTGCGCCTGACCGCCGGACTTGCCCGAAAAAAGAACTGGCGCATCTGCACCCACATCGCCGAGTCCGAAGAGGAGTTTGAAATGTTCACGCGCGCGCGCGGCAAAATGTTCAACTGGCTCAAGCGGAACGAGCGCGACAATTCCGACTGCGGCCTCGGCTCGCCCGTCAAACATTTCGCCCGCCACAAAATGTTCGGCGAAAACCTGATCGCCGCCCACGTCAACCTGCTCGCGCACGGCGACGCCCGGCTGCTCGGCAGGCATCGCGTCCACGTCGTGCATTGCCCGCGCAGCCACGCCTACTTTCGTCATCCGCCGTTCCTGCGCGAACGCCTCGCCAGCGCCGGCGTCAACCTCTGCCTCGGCACCGACAGCCTGGCCACCACGCGCAAAATCGGCAAGCAAAAGCCCGAATTGAACATGTTCGAGGAAATGCGCCAGCTCGCCGCCAGCGACAAAAACATTCCACCGGCGGAAATTTTGCGGATGGCCACCGTCAACGGCGCGCGTGCGCTTGGCCTGGCCGGGCAAGCCGGCGAACTCTCCAAAAATGCTTCCGCCGATTTGATTGCGATTCCATCCGGCAAAGCTTCCGACGACATTTTTGAAACGGTTCTCGCCCACACCGGCAACGTGAGCGCCAGCATGATTGACGGACGCTGGGCAATCCCGCCGCGCGATTAGCGCGCTTCTTTCCATCTGTGTCCATCTGTGTTTATCTGTGGCTGAAAAATGAATCCGTTCGATGACGAATTAAATCGGCGCCTTGAAACGCTGCGCGAACAAAACTTGTTCCGCGAACTGCGCCGCGTGGATTCCACGCAAGGCCCGCGCATCAAAATCGGCGGCAAAACCTTTCTTAATTTCTCCTCCAACGATTATCTCGGCCTCGCCAATCATCCCGCGTTGAAGGAAGCCGCGATCAAAGCCGTTGAAAGATTCGGCGCGGGCGCGGGCGCGTCGCGCCTGATTTGCGGCTCGCTCGCACCGTTTCACGAACTTGAGGAAACGCTCACCGCCTTCAAAAAAACCGGGGCGGCGCTGACGTTTTCCACCGGCTACGCCGCCGCCATCGGCACGATTTGCGCGCTGCTCGGCAAGGACGACATCATCGTCATTGATAAACTGGTTCATGCCTGCATTGTGGATGCCGCGCGCTTGAGCGGCGCGAAACTGCGGATTTTTGATCACAATGATTTGAACGATTTGGAAAAGATTTTGAAGTGGGCGGACCATAAATCAAAAGCGGAAAGCGGAAAGCGGAAAGCGGAAATCCTCATTGTGACGGAAAGTGTTTTTTCAATGGACGGCGACGCCGCCCCGCTGCGCGAAATCGTCGCGCTCAAGGAAAAATACGGCGCATGGCTGATGGTGGACGAAGCGCACGCCACCGGGCTTTACGGAAAAAACCGCCGCGGCCTCGCGGAAAAACTTGGTGTCAGCAGCCAAATTGAAATCCAGATGGGCACGCTCGGCAAGGCGCTCGGCGCGAGCGGCGGCTACATTTGCGGCTCGCGGGCACTGATTGATTTTCTCGTGAATCGCGCGCGCAGCTTTATTTTCAGCACCGCCCCGGTTCCAGCGGCGGCGGCGGCAGCCACGGCAGGAATCCGTTTTGTGCAATCGAATGAAGGCAAGGCACGCGGCGATTTGCTCTGGCAGTTCGTCAGACAATTCAATTCAGAATTCAGAATTCAGAATTCAAAATTTCCGGGCGCAATCATTCCAATTTTGATCGGCGATGAAACCAAAGCCGTCGAAGCCGCAACCAAATTGCGCGAAAAAAGAATTTTCATCCCGGCGATCCGTTATCCGACCGTGGCGCGCGGCGCGGCGCGTCTGCGGGTCACGTTCACCGCTTCACATTCAGCCGACGATGTCGCAACTCTCGTTCGCTCGCTGAAACAAATCGTAAATCGTAAATCGTAAATCAAAAACTGGAATGCACCGGCTTGCAAAATTAGACCACGCACACGTCTGGCATCCGTTCACGCAAATGCGCGACTGGCTGAAGCGCGAGCCGCTTGTCATCTCGTCCGGCAAGGGCGCGGTGTTGCGCGATGTTCGCGGGCACGAGTATCTCGATGCCAACTCCTCCATCTGGACGAACCTGCACGGACACAACCATCCTAAAATCAACAAGGCGATTTCACGGCAGTTGAATAAAATCTCACACAGTTCCGCACTGGGCTTTGCAAATGAGCCAGCGAGTTTGCTGGCGGAGAAATTGGTCAAAGCCGCCAATCCAAAATTCAGAATTCAGAATTCAAAACTCGAAAAAGTATTCTTTTCCGACGACGGCTCGACGGCGATGGAAGTCGCGCTCAAGCTCGCCTACGAATTCACGCGACGCATACGCGGAAAAAAATCGCGACCAGAATTTCTTTCGCTCGACGGCGCGTATCATGGCGACACGGTGGGCGCGGTTTCGCTCGGCCATATTGATTTATTTCACAAAAGTTTTTCCGGGCTGCTTTTCAAGACCGGCAAGGTCATGTCGCCATATTGTTACCGCTGTCCGTTCAACCGCGCGAAGCCGGAGCGCGCCGACGCGCGCGAATATCGGAAGTGCAATTGGGAATGTGTCGGGCTGGTTGAGGAAAAATTCGCAGTGCAAAAGCGGAAGGGAAATTCCTATGCGGCATTTGTTTTTGAACCGTTGATGCAAGGCTCGGCGGGGATGATTCCACAGCCGGACAGTTGGCTGCGGCAGGTCATGGACATTGCGCGCAGCCATGGCGCACTGCTGATCGCGGATGAAGTGATGACGGGGTTTGGCAGGGTAGGACAGGCTTCCAGCCTGTCCAACGAGCGCGTCAGCGCGAGCATTCGCCTCGCTACGCTCGGCGCGGGCAGGCAGGATGCCTGCCCTACGTTATTTGCATCGCACCACGAAGGCGTGCAGCCGGATTTTCTTTGCCTCGCCAAAGGCATGACCGGCGGTTATTTGCCGATGGCGGCGACGCTGACGACGCAAAAAGTTTTTGACGCGTTCCTTGGCGAATACGGGGAGTTCAAAACTTTTTTTCACGGCCACAGTTTCACCGGCAACCAGCTCGGCGCGAGCGCGGCTTTGGCAAATCTGGAAATTTTGCAAAGTAAAAAATCAATTCACGCACGGCAAAACCTTGAAACAGTGTTGCGCGAAGAATTGAAAACGCTCTGGCAACTGCCGAATGTCGGCGACGTGCGGCAGGTCGGTTTGGTTGCCGGAATCGAGCTGGTGAAAAACTGGCGGACGCGCGAGTTGTTGGCCTTGCGCGAGCGCGCAGGCATCCGCGTGTGCGAGGCGATGGCGCGGCGTGGTGTGCTGACACGTCCGATTGGAAATGTGATTGTGCTGATGCCGCCGTATTGCACGACGACGGCGCAGTTGCAAAAAATGGCCGCCGCTCTGCGCGAAGCTGTCGCGGAAGTTTTTTGAACCGGCGCGCGGGGAGGCTCGCCCCACCGCGAACACTTATTTCTCGCCGAGCAGTTCCTTGATCTTCGGCTCGGTGGCGTTGGCCCAGATTCGATAGCCGGCGTCGCCGGGATGAAGATAGTCGCGCATCATGGATTTTGAAATCGAGCCGTCGCTTTCGATCAACTGCGGGCCGATATCAATGTAGAAGATGTTTTTTCCGTCATCCAGCCGGGCGAGCGCCTCGTTGACTTGAAGAATTTTCCCGCGCTGGACGCTGAACGTCTGGCCGCGCGGAAAAATGCCGAGCAGGATGATTTTCGTGTCCGGCTGGCGGGTGCGGATTTGCTGCACGATGGCGGTCACACCTGCGAGGATGTCGGCCTCGGTGTTGTCGTCCTTGTTGGAATTATTGGTGCCGATCATCACGACGGCGACCTTCGCCTTGATGCCGTCGAGCTGGCCGTTTTCAAAACGCCAGAGGACGTGCTGCGTGCGGTCGCCGCCCACGCCCATGTTGATGCACTTGCGCTGGCCGTAGAATTCCTGCCAGGTGTTTTTGCCCGCGCCTTCCCAGCCTTCGGTGATGGAGTCGCCGATGAATTCGATGTCGTAATCGCCGGGGTTTTCCTTCGCGCGCCGGAGCACGAGCGCCTGGCGGTTGGTGGCCGAACCGGTGGTGCGCGGGACGGGAATAATCGCCGTGTTCGCATGAACCGCCGTTGCGTCCGCAGGCGCGTTGGTCTGCGCGACGGAAGAAAATTGCAGCAACAAAACGGCGGCGAGGGCGAAGATGGTCTTGATGGATTTCATGCTGGAAGAATGACGATGCCGGGCGGCGGCGTCAATCCTGCGATGAACGCCGTGCGCGATTATTTCTTAACCGCGCCCAGCGGCAGGACGGTTTTGCCGTAAAGCTCGTTCAGGATTTGCGCCAGCCCGGTGTAGATCGCGGAGAAGCCGCAGAGCAAGCCTTCGTAACCGGGGAAATGTCTAAAATAATCGCTCACGCCGATAAAATGTTCGGTCGCCAGCAGCGCGAACAAAATCGTCAGCGAGCCGAAGACGAATTGCAGCGCCCGGTTCAGCCGGAACGTGCCGACGAACATGACGGCGGTGAACAATCCCCACGTTGAAAGATAAATCGCCACGGCCTTTTCATCGGGAGCGCCAATGGCAGGAATGATTTTCGGCAGCAACACCAGCGTCACGAACGACAGCCAGAAAAATCCGTAGGAAATGAACGCGGTCGTGGCGAAGGTGTTGCCCTTCTTCCATTCCATGATGCCGGCGATGACCTGCGCGATGCCGCCGTAACAGATGCCCATCGCGAGGATCATGCTGTTCATTTCGTAGAACCCGGCGTTGTGGAAATTCAGCAGCACGGTCGTCATGCCGAATCCCAGCAGGCCGAGCGGCGCGGGATTGGCGGTCGCGTCTTTGATCTGGGTCGTGGTCGGTTCGCTCATGTGAATATCGGGTTATTGGTTGATGGGAACGCGCCGTTTTTACCAGAAGCCGCGCTTCAGGCAAGCAAGAATTTTTCTAATCAAGCATTTGTTCCGGCCAGCTTGAGCAATTGATTGAATTGCGCTTCCGTCACGGGCGACACGGACAGGCGCGACTGTTTTGCCAGCACCATTTCCTTGAGAATTTTGTCGGCCTTGATTTCCGCGAGCGTGACAGGCCTGGCCAAAGCCTTTTCCGCCGCAAGATCAACACATGACCAGTCGCCTTCGTCCGCAGTTGTGTCGGGATAAAATTCTTTCACGACGCGCGCAAGGCCGACGGCGGATTTCTCATCGCCGCTGTGGTAAAAGAAAACGCGGTCGCCGGATTTCATGGCGCGGAGGTTGAGCCGCGCCGCGAAATTCCGCACGCCCGTCCACACGGTTTTGCCGTCCCTCACGAAGGTTGACCAGGAATAAGTTTCAGGTTCGGATTTTACGAGCCAATAGTTCATGCCGGAAATTTAGCCACAGATGGACACAGATAAAACACAGATTTTTCAAACAAGAGTTGTGCAAGCTTTCTTCAATTGAACTGGCGCAGAAGATTTTTTATCTGTGTTAATCTGTGCCCATCTATGGCTAAAATGAAACCGTGAGCCTGCCCGAAAATCTAAATTCAATTCAACAACGGATTCGCGCCGTGTGTGCGCGGGCGGGGCGCGGGCCGGATTCCGTCACGCTCCTCGCCGTTTCCAAAACTCATCCGCCGGAAACAATCGAGGCGGCGGCGGGTTGCGGGCTGGCTTTTTTTGGCGAAAACAAAATCCAGGAAGCCAAGGCGAAAATTCCGCTGTGCCCCGGCAAATTACGCTGGCACTTCATCGGCCATTTGCAGTCGAACAAATGCCGGGACGCCGTGGAGCTTTTTGAAATGATTCAAAGCGTGGACAGCCTGGGCCTCGCGCGGGAAATTTCCAGGCGGTGCGAATCGGCGGCGAAGACGATGCCGGTCTTGCTGGAGGTGAACTTGGCGGGCGAGGCGAGCAAGTTCGGCTACCGGCCGGAACAATTATTGGCGGAGCTGAAGGAATTGAACCAATTGACGCGAGTGGAAATCCACGGCCTGATGACCGTGCCGCCGTGGACGCTGGACGCGGAAAATTCGCGCCCGCATTTCCGGCGGCTGCGGGAATTGAAAACGCAGTGCGAGGAAATCCTCGCCGCTCCGCTGCCGCATTTGAGCATGGGCATGAGCGGCGATTTTGAGGTGGCGATTGAAGAAGGCGCGACGATGGTGCGGATCGGCACGGCTTTGTTCGGCCCGCGCGCAAAACCCCGGACGGAAAAACCGGCGGAGCCGGCCTGACCCCGGTCAGTGGCCGCGCCGGCTGTTAAGATAAAAAATGAACACGCAGATCAACGCCGAAAGCAACAGTCCCAGGATGATGGCCACCGTCAACTCGCGGACGTTTCTGCGCTGTTCGTGCGGCGGCGCCTTTGGGAAAAATAATCTGCCCAGCAGTTTCATTGCCTTTGCAGACTAGACCAGTCCCGCGCCGTCGCAAGTTTTGAAATCCAACAATCCGGCGACGATTTGGAAACAATTTTGAAAACAGCGGCGGGATTTTATTGCGCGCGGGCTTCGTCGTCCACTTGGGCGTCGCCGGTGGTAACGTCGGCCACGGTGATGGTGTCGCGCTGCGGCCCGGTGATTTTGATTTCACCAATTTTCAGCCCCCGGCGGTAAAGGGAAAGGGTTTGATCCGTTTTTGGCATTGGCCCGGAGGGAAAATTCAGCAGCACAAAGCGCCCGGCGGAATTATACGAAACGACCCGGCCCGTGATGGAATTGTCCGGCGTGACAATGGTGGGCAGCGCGTCGGGATCGGTCAGCGGCTTGGCGACCGCGGGCCGGGTCTCGGCCGGCATGGCGTTGTCCGGCACGACGGCGACGGGCGCAACCGGCGTCGGGTTCGTCACGACAATCACGGACGGAGGAGTGTTGGTCACAATGACAACAGGTTTTGTCTCAACCGGCGTGACCGGCACCGGCTTTTCCACGACAAGGGTTGCAGGCTTGGCCGGAACAACAGGTTTGACAACGACCGGCTTGGGAGCGGCCGGCTTGGCGGCAACTGGCGTCGGAGCGCCAAGAAATACGTCTTCCGGCGTGGTGCAACCGGCGGCCAACATTCCCACCGCCAGAAAACCCAATGGCAAAAATGATTTCATGCCTGAATTTAAGCGGGCAATGGCGCGCAGGTCAACCCAGAACGAATCTCTGCAAAAGGGGCGCGTGCGGCATTATTTGTTGCAGCCGCTGACGACAAGGCCGAGTGTCATCGAGAATGAACTGCGATTTGTTTTCAATTGACATTCCCCAAATTAAAGGCCAGTCACGATTGTTGCACAATTTTTTGCCATGCGGCAAGTGTGCGTTGGACATTAATCATAAAACAAAACCGCCAATGTCGCCAACGTGACCGCCGCCCGCCGTTTCATTTTGCCGCTCCTGCTCGCCGCGACAATTCCCGCCGCGCACGGCGAAAATTTGCCGCCGGAAGTTTATGTCTGGCAGCGCGCGTGGACGCCGCCGGTGCGCGCAGCCGTCGCAGACCACGCGGCCAGTTTTTCAGAAATTGCCGTGTTGCAGGCGGAAGTTTCGTGGAAGGAAAAAATCCCGCAAATCGCGCGCGTGACCGTGGATTTTTCAACGCCGGCTAAAACGCAGCGGCCAGTCGGTCTGGTTTTGCGCGTCGGGCCATTTGCGGGCGCGTTGTCTGAAAATAAACCGGCGGTGAATTTTCTGGCTGAACTCGCCGCGTCGTTAATCGCGGAAGCGCGGACAAACCAAGTTGAACCCGCCGAATTGCAAATTGATTTCGACTGCGCCGAATCGAAGCTCGACGATTACCGTGCGTGGCTCGCCGTGATGCAGCAGCGCGTCGCGCCGCTGCCGGTGACAATCACCGCTTTGCCAAGCTGGCTGGATTCGCCGGCGTTTGCAAGACTCGCGGCGGCGTCCACCAATTACGTTCTGCAAGTTCACTCGTTGACAAGACCGACGGACATCAATTCACCTTTCGCGCTTTGCGATCCGATTGCGGCCAAGCGTGCCGTGGCGAAAGCGGGCGAGATTGGCGTTCCATTTCGCGTTGCGCTGCCGACTTATACTTACATCGTCGCGTTCAACTCCGCCGGAAAATTCTTCGGTCTATCCGCCGAAGCAACACGCTCAAGCTGGCCGGACGGAACGCAGTTGCGCGAAATGTCCGCCGACCCGCTGGCGATGAGTTCGCTGGTGCAAAACTGGAACACAAATCGTCCGGCGGCGATGCGCGGGATCATCTGGTATCGGATGCCGGTGTCGGTGGATAACTTGAACTGGCGCTGGCCGACGCTCGGTGCGATTATCGCCGGGCGTGTTCCGCAGGAAAAATTTCAGGCGGTCGCGCGCCGCATCGAGCCAGGGTTGGTGGAAATCAGCCTTGAGAATAACGGCGAACTCGACATTCCCTCACGGCTCGCAGTGGAAGTGCGCTGGTCGGATGCCCGCCTGGTGGCGGGCGACGGCCTGCGTGACTTTGAACTGGCGGAACAAAATGTTTCCGCCGCGAGATTCCAAAATCAACAACCGTCATTCCGTCTGCCGGCGGGCGAAAAAATCATCGTCGGCTGGCTGCGGTTTGACACAGATCGTGAGGTGCAACTTGAAGTTAAAAAGTTTTAGCGCGGCAATTTTTCTGGCCGCCGGCGTTTCAATTTTCGCGGGCAAGATTTTTGCCTGCGGGCCGGATTTTCCAAACAACCTGCTGGATGCCGGCGACAACGCCGTGTTGCAGCCGCCCATCGCCAGCTTTCAATGCGAGCTTGAACGCATGAAGCTCGTGACGACTTCCGCGCGCGCCGTGCCGCTGGCGGACGGGCAGAATTCTGCAGCGCAATCTGGAAAAATTGAGCTGGCCGATCTTGCGTCAGCGCTGAAACAGGAAAATGTTTCCGACGAACACGCCGCCAAGATCATTTCCGCGCACCAGGCGGAGCGCGAAAAATTGAGCCGCTATTTTGCTGATATGGATCGATGGCTCAATTATCGCCCGCGGGTTTTTGATGAAAGCGACACCAACCAGATTGTTCCAATAATTCTTCCGCCGCCTCCGATAAGCGGCACCAACCAGTTTGATCCGACAAATCTGCCGCCGCCGGTAAGTGACACCAGTCAGGTCGTGCAGACAAATCCGCCGACTTTTCCGGACATTTTCGTCATGCCGGGTTTGCCGGCGGAATTTGCAGGTTATTTTGCAGGTGCGGTTGCCTGGCGTAAAGGCGACACCGCCACCGCGCGCGCGGCGTGGGAGCGGCTGCTTCAGCTTCCGGCTTCCGAACGAAAATACAAATCCACTTGGGCCGCTTATATGCTCGGCATGGTCTGCATCGCCGACACAAACAATCCCACTTTGGCCGCCGAAGATCGGGCCATTGGCTATTTCCGGCAGGTTCGCGATCTGGCGCAAAACCGATTTGCCGATTCTGCGGGGCTGGCTGCGGCCAGCATCGGGCGCGAGGCGCAAATCCAGTTGCGCCGGAAAAATTACGAGCAAGCCATCGAACTTTATCTCGAACAATTCGCCGCCGGCGACGCTGGCGCGGTGAATTCGCTGCGGTTCGCCGCCGCGCATGCTCTGGACGCAACCAATTCGACGCCCGCGCAGTTGAAAATGCTCGCGCTGAATCCGCGCACACGCCACGTCATCACGGCGTATTTGATTTCCCGGAATCCTTACACCGACCCGCGCGAGGCCGAGACCGATCCGCAGGCAAAACAGTTTTTTGACCGGACAACGGCATGGCTGGAAGCCGTTGAATCGGCAAATGTAAAAGACGTGGAATCCGCTGGCCAGCTCGCGCTCGCCGCGTATCAGGCGGGCCAGATGGAAATCGCGCAGCGCTGGGTCAACCGCGCCCGCAGCGAGCCGGTGGCGCAATGGTTGCAGGCGAAATTGTTCCTGCGCGCCGGACAAATTGACGAAGCGGCAAAGGCGCTGGCGAAATTAAGCCGCGAATTTCCGCAACAACCTCCCGGCACAAATGCTTCCGCCAGTTTCGCACAAAGTTTGTATGTGACTATCCAGCCTGTCTGGAACTATTCCATTCCGATTGGCCGCCAGGCGTTTGGCGAACTTGGCGTCCTGCATCTCGCGCGCCGCGAATATACCGAGGCGCTCGACGCGCTGCTGCGTTCCGGCTACTGGATGGACGCGGCCTACGTCGCCGAGCGCGTGCTGGCGACGGATGAACTCAAGTCGTATGTAGATCGCACTTGGCCTGCGCTCTCTGCGAATGAAAGCGAAACTGAAATCATCACGAACGACTATTACCCCTACGAACCGTTCAAGCCGCGCGAAGAAATCCGCTGGCTGCTCGCGCGCCGGATTGCGCGGGAAATTGGCGGCGATTTGGCGCGCAGATATTTTCCAACGAATTATGCGGAAGCCTACGGACAGTTGCTCTCCAATTTGAGCAACGGACGAGACACAAACCAGCCGGCGGAAATGCGCGCAAAGAATTTGTTCGCCGCCGCCGTTATGACCCGCACCAACGGCATGGAATTGTTCGGCACGGAAATGGAGCCGGACTGGGCGATTTATGGCGGCGACTATGATTTAAGTCCTGGCTTTTGGAAAGACCGCGTGACGAATTCCGCCGACACCAAAATCAATCTTGCCAGCGACGATGAAATCGGTCGCGCCTTGCGTCACGGCGTCGAGCCTGAAAAACGTTTTCATTTCCGCTATCAGGCCGCCGACCTTGCATGGGAGGCGGCGGCACTGATGCCGGACAATTCGGACGAAACCGCGCGCGTTCTCTGGACGGCGGGCACATGGCTGAAAGACCAAGACCCGCAGGCGGCGGACAAATTTTACAAGGCGCTTGTCCGCCGCTGCCGCAAAACCGCCATCGGCGATCTAGCCGACAAAATGCGCTGGTTCCCTGAACTGGATGAAAGCGGGAATCCAATACCTTACAAGCTTCAGCCCTAAATGTTGAACCTGCTGGAAAACCAGGGAAAAATGGTCGGGGCGGCGAGATTTGAACTCGCGACCTCCTGCGCCCAAGGCAGGCGCGCTAGCCAGGCTACGCTACGCCCCGATCCGTGAACATCATCACAGGATTTTTCCCGCACGCAATGAAATTTAGCCGTCGCACCACCCGGAAGTTCTGCTAGACGCTCACGCGCGTCATGTTAAGTTATTTCCGTCATGTCAACGGAAGCTTCAGCCGCACAGAAAAAAATCAACCTCCGCCGCCCCGACATCATGGAGGCGGTGCAGGCGCAGGTGCTCACCCATTACCGCAGCGAACTCGTCGAGCGCATCCGCGCCAACGGCGGCGTCATTTCCGCCGGCGAATTGAGCATCAAGCTCGCCAAGGAATTCGGCTTCTGCTACGGCGTCGAGCGCGCGATTGACCTCGCCTACGCCGCCAAAAAATATTTTTCCGAGGTCTCGCCGCACACGCCCATTTACCTGCTCGGCGAAATCATCCACAACCCCGAGGTCAACGACCAGATCAGCAACCTCGGCATCCAGATTATTTCACCCAAACCGAGCGAGGATGAACTCTCGCAATTGCAGTCCGGCGACGCCGTCATCATTCCCGCGTTCGGCACGGAGGTCGGCACTCGCAAAAAAATCGAGGCCAAAGGCTGTATCATCGTGGACACGACCTGCGGCGACGTGATGAGCGTCTGGAAACGCGTCCGCCAATACTCCAAGGAAAGCGTCACCAGCATCATCCACGGCAAGGCCAAGCACGAAGAAACGAAGGCGACAACCTCGCAGGCGCGCGCCTACGGCAGCGGCCATTATCTCGTCGTCTTCAACCTTACGGAGACTGATTACGTCTGCAATTACATTTTACACGGCGGCGACAAAAAGGAATTCCTTGAAAAATTCAAGGGCGCACATTCCGAGGGTTTTGATCCCGACCTGCACTTGCGCGCCGTCGGCGTGGCGAACCAGACAACAATGCTGCGTGGCGAAACGGAAGAAGTTCAACGCCGCTTCAAAATCGCCATGATCAAAAAATACGGCGAGACGGAGACTGAAAAACATTTCCGCTTCTTCGACACCATATGCGGCGCGACGCAGGACCGTCAGGACGCGCTGGAAAAACTTTTGGTCGAGCCGATGAACCTGCTCATCGTCGTCGGCGGCTATAATTCCTCAAACACATCGCATCTCGCCGAGATGGGCGAAGCCAAGCTGCCGACCTACTTCATCAAGAACGCCGCGAAGATGCAGTCCGACAAACTCATCGTCCATTACGAGCAGCACAAAAAACAGGAAGTCGAGACACGCGACTGGCTGCCATCCGGCAAAATCACCGTCGGCATCACCGCCGGCGCGTCCTGCCCGAACAATCTGATCGAGGACACCATCCGCCGGCTGTTTGAACTGCGCGGGATTTCCGTGCAGGAACTGCTCAAAAAATGATGATGCTTTTAATGTTGACAAATAATTCATTTTGCATCATTTTATGGCCATGAGAATGACAGTTGATTTGGACAAAGAAACCTTGCACGAATTGTTGAAAGTCACCGGCCACCGGAAAAACAGCCCGGCGGTGGCGTTCGCCGTCCGGGATTTCGTCAACCGGAAAAAGGCGCGGGATTTCGGGCGGATGTTGCGGGAAGGTGCGTTCGATTATCCCGCCACCAACGACGCCATCGAGTCGCGCGACGTTTAAGGCCGTCATGGTGCTGGTAGATTCATCCGTGTGGATCGAGGCGCTGCGCCGTGACGGCCGCCTTGACGTGAAGCTCGCGCTGGAAAATCTCCTGGAGGAATACGAGGCGTCCTGGTGCGGGCCGGTAAAATTGGAAGTCCTCGGCGGCGCGCGCGCGCAAGACCGCCAAAAGCTGGAGGTGCAATTCAATTGCATTCCCTATTATCCAATGAAAGATGAGGCTTGGGATTCCGCTAAAAGCCTCGCGTGGCGGCTGCGGGACAAGGGCTGCACCGTGCCATGGAACGACATTTTGATCGCCGCGCTTTCCGTCAAGGCCGACTGCCGCATTTATGCCGTGGATAAACATTTTCAAATGATGTATGAATCTGGCGCGGGCATCCGGCTTTACCGTCCGGGCTACGCTGGAAAATACGATCCAAATTAATTTTCAACTTCATCATGCCCCGCACCCGCCAGGAACTGGAACAAATCGAGCGCCAAATCCTCGCGCCCTACGCGCAGTTCAGCGGCGAAACCCGTGGCCGCGAATACAACGAAACTCCGGCCGCCTGGCGCACGCATTATCAGCGCGACCGTGACCGCGTCATCCACTCGCGTGCCTTCCGCCGGCTCGAATACAAGACTCAAGTTTTCCTCAACGGCACCGGCGACCATCTGCGCACGCGGCTCACGCACACGATTGAAGTCGCCGCCGTCGCGCGCAACATTGCCAGTGCGCTGAAATTAAATTCCGACCTGGCCGAAACGATTGCACTCGCGCACGACCTTGGCCATTCACCGTTCGGGCACAAAGGCGAAACCGTTCTCGCCCGTTTGATGAAAGGGCACGGCGGCTTTGAACACAACCAGCACAGCCTCCGCATCGTCGAGCAGCTCGAACAAAAATATCCGAATTTCCCCGGCCTGAATTTGTCCTGGGAGGTCCGCGAAGGCCTGGCCAAGCATCACACCGCTTTCGATCATCCCAGCCGGCGAAAGGGTTTTGCCGCCAGAAACTCATCGCTCGAAGCGCAGGCCGCCAACCTGTCCGACGAAATCACCTATTACAGCCACGACCTCGATGATGGTTTGGATTCCGGCCTGCTGTCGGAAAAAGACCTGATCCGCAGCGTCCGCATTTTCGCGTATGCCACCAGGCTCGTCAAAAAAGAATACGGCAGCCTGCCCGATGAATCGCGCCGCTACTTCATCATCCGCACCATCATAGACCTGCAAATTCACGATGTTGTTGAGAACAGCGAGCGGCTCATTCTAAAGGCCGGTGTCCAATCCGCCGACGCCGTGCGGCTCTGCGCCAAACCGCTCATCGCCTACAGCCCCAAGCGCCGCGAGTTGAATTTGGAATTGCGCAAATATCTTTACAAAAATTTGTATTACAACCCCGTCGTCCACCGGCCGAACCGGCGCGCGGTCAAAATGCTGGGGGAACTTTTCAAATTCTACCTCGCGCACCCGAAGGAGATCGGCGAAAGCTCGCGGAGACGCCTCAACAAAATCGGCCTGCACCGCGCCGTGTGCGATTACCTCGCCGGCATGACCGACCGCTACGTCATGCTCGAATACCAGAGAATTTTCGGAGAAACTTTCAAAGTTGTGTGACCGCTTCATCGCCCGCAAGTCCGGCGAGCAATTCTGAAACAGTCTTCCCCTGCCCTGGCAAAATCAATTCCGGCGCGATTTCGCCCAGCGGCTGAAGCACGAACCGCCGCAAATGCGCACGCGGATGCGGCAAAATCAATTCCGACGAACTGCGAATCTCATTTCCAAAAACAATCAAATCCAAATCCAGCGGGCGCGGCTCGTTCAAAACTGCTTTTGGCGCTCGGCCAAATTTAATTTCCAGTTCGCGCAGCTTTTTCAACAACGATTCCGGCGTTTCATTTTCCTTTGGAATCAAACCGGCAACTGCATTCACAAACGGCGGCGAGTCCGGCGGACAATTCACCGGCGATGTCTGCCACAAGGAAGATTTTAGAACCGGCGCGCTGGAAAACATTTGCAGCCGCACCATCGCGTCAAAAATAATTTTTTGCGAATCACCAAGATTTGAGCCGAGCGCAACGAAAACCATTTATGATTTATGATTTATGATTGATGATTGTCCCCGATGAAGAAGCCAAATCGTAAATCGTAAATCATAAATTCACTTCAGCCCCAGCACATCCTGCATATCGTAAAGGCCGGGCTTCTGTTTCACGACCCAGAGCGCCGCACGCAACGCACCGTTCGCAAACGTGTCGCGGCTCGACGCCTTGTGTGCAAGTTCCAGCCGCTCGCCGGCGTTCGCAAAAATCACCGTGTGATCGCCCACGACATCGCCGCCGCGGACGGAATGGATGCCGATTTCCGCCGCCGTGCGTTCGCCGACGATGCCGACGCGCCCGTGCCGCACGACTTTTTCAAGCTGCTGTTTGCGGACCGCCGCCAAGATTTCCGCCAGCGATTTTGCCGTGCCACTCGGCGCGTCTTTCTTCAGGCGATGATGCATCTCGACGATTTCCAGATCGAAATCCGTTCCCAAAATTTCCGCCGCCTTGCGCGTCAACCAGAACAGCGTGTTGACGCCGGTGGAAAAGTTGGACGCGAGGACAATCGGAATTTCCGATTTCTGCTTTCCGATTTCCGCTTTTTCTTTTTCCGAATGGCCGGTTGTGCCAATGACAATCGCCTTTTTATTTTTCGCGCATAACTCGACGATTGACGGAGTCGCGTCGTGCGAACTGAAATCAATCACGACGTCCGTTTTGGAAACGACCGCGCCCAATTTGTCGCCCTGATCAATCGTGGCGGCGATTTTCAAATCGCGAAAGTTTTTCGCGCACGAGACCAGCGCCTGTCCCATGCGGCCTTTCGCGCCGGTAATAATGATTTTTGTCATTTTTATTTAGCCACAGAGTCACAGAGCCACAGAGTTTTTCAAAATCAAAATTTTTCCTCTGCGCCTCTGTGTCTCTGTGGCAAAAATTATTCGAGAACACCGCAGCGTTTCATCGTCGTGCGCAATGCGTCCCAATTCTTCGGGTTCATCGGCACAAGCGGGAGGCGGTATTCTTCGCCGATGATTTTCATCATCGCCAGCGCGGCTTTCACCGGTGTCGGGTTCGTCTCAATGAACAAATCCTTGAACAGCGGATAATATTTTTCATGCAGGCGCAGCGCGGCGGCGGCTTTGCCGGCGGCGAACAATTTCACCATCTGCGAAACCTCGCGCGGAATCACGTTGGACGCCACGCTGATGACGCCGTTGGCGCCGACGGCCATGAACGGCAGTGTCAGCGAATCGTCGCCGGACAAAATGACAAATTTCGCGCCGGTCGCCGCGCGCAATTGCGACACGCGGTCGCAGCTTCCGCCCGCCTCCTTGATGCCGACAATGTTTTTGCAGTCGGTGGCGAGACGTTTCACGGTTTCAATTCCAATTTCAACACCGCAGCGTCCTGGAATGTTGTAAAGCACGACGGGCAGTTTCGTCGCGCGCGCGATGGCCCGAAAATGCTGATACAAGCCTTCCGGCGTGGGCTTGTTGTAATACGGCGCGACTTGCAACGAACCATCCGCGCCGACTTGCTCGGCTTCCTGCGTCAATTGGATGGCTTCGCCCGTCGCGTTTGCGCCCGTGCCGGCGAGCACTTTGATTTTGCCCGCCGCAAATTTCACTGCGAGCGCGATGATGCGGATGTGTTCCGCGCAATTGACCGTCGGCGATTCGCCGGTGGTGCCGACGGGCACGATGCCGTCCACGCCGCCCTTGATCTGGAATTTGACCAGGCGTTCGAGCGCAGCTTCGTCAATCACGCCGTTTCGGAACGGCGTGACAATGGCGGTGTAGGTTCCAGTGAACATATCTCGCCATAGATTCAGAAACTTTGCGCGCTTTGGCGAGCAGGAAATACTGCATGAAAACAGAAAGATTTATTCGGATTGTTCCTGTGAAGACTGGTTGTTCATCTGCTCCTGAAATTGGTAATTGCCGCCCTCATTTTCAATCGCCTTGATTTTCACTTCCACCTCCATCGTGCGCTCGAGCGTGCCGTGGTAATTGCCCGTTACTGGCGGCACGTCGGCGTAATCGCGGCCGTGGCCAATCTTCACATAGGTTTCGTTGATCTGGCAGTTGTGCGTCGGGTCGAGCGCGCGCCAGCCGAGGCCGGGGATGAAAACTTCCGTCCACGCGTGGGTCGCGCTGGCGATTTCCGTCGCCAGATAACCGCTGACATAGCGCGCGGGAATCTTCACGCTGCGGCACAGGCCGATGAGAAAATGCGCGTAGTCCTGGCAGACGCCGCTCCGCTTCACGATGACGTCGCGCATATGCGTGTGGACGTGTGTTGAGTTCGGCACATATTTCAGGTAGCCATGCGTGAAACGCATGAGCGCCAGCGCAGCCTGCCACACGTCGGTCTGGCCGTCGGTCGCGTCCAGCGCGAGCCGCCATGCGTCCGCCTCCATTTCAACGTAGCGGCTGCTGCGCAAAAAATCGAAACAACGTTCGGCATCCAGCGAGTCGCCGAGTTTTTCGAGCGGGCAAAGCTCCGCATCTTCGGCGATGGCTTTGGGCCAGCTGGTTTCAACCTTGAACTGGCTTTCGATGAGCAAGGAATTATGCGGCTCTGGAATTTCAAAGTGATGAATCCAGTTGCCGTAAAAATCCACATAATGCCGCAGCCGCACGGCGGGCAGCACGCGAAGCAGAAACGACTCCACCTTCTGTTCGGGAATCGAGGGCGGCTCGAGGCGCACGTCATTGAAACTATCGCGCGCGGGTGCAGCGTAGGTGTAGCGGGTGCGATGTAATATATCGAATTTCATTTGGACAACTTCAGGATGTCACACATTTCGTAAATCCAGTGTGAATGGAAATTCAGAATTTTCAATGGACGGCGGAATTTGAAATTTTCCCTGCTGGTGGCCGTGCCGGAAAAACCTCGCCAGCCGGCGCGATTCCGCCTCGTAGCTGTTGACCGGAAACGTGTCATAACTGCGGCCGCCCGGATGCGCGACGTTGTAGGTGCAGCCGCCGAGTGAGCGCTGATTCCAAGTGTCGTAAAGATCGAAGCGCAGCGGCGCGTGCGATTTGATCGTTGGCTGCAGACAAACCGGCGGCTGCCACGCGCGATAGCGCACGCCCGCGACGCCTTCGCCATTCGTGCCGGTCGGATGCAGCGGCACGCGATGGCCGTTGCAGGTGATGGCGAAGCGGTCGCCCGCCAGGCCGCGCGCCTTGATTTGCAGACGCTCGACCGAGCTGTCCACGTAGCGCACCGTGCCGCCGCCGCCGGGTTCTTCGCCGAGGACATGCCACGGTTCGAGCGCGGTGCGAAGCTCAATCTTCATGTCGCGCTGCTCCAGATCACCGATGCGCGGAAAGCGGAATTCAAAATGCGGCGCGAACCATTCGGCCGCGAACGAATAACCCGCTTCGTTCAAATCGCCGATGACCTCGCGGAAATCGGTTTCGCAAAAGTGCGGCAGCATCCAGCGGTCATGGATGTCCGTGCCCCAGCGCACGAGATTATTTTTGTAAGGCTCCTTCCAAAATTTCGCGACGAGGCCGCGCAACAGGAGATGTTGCGCGAGGCTCATGCGTGCGTCCGGCGGCATTTCAAACGCGCGCATTTCGACGAGGCCAAGCCGGCCGGTGCTGCTTTCCGGCGCGTAAAGTTTATCAATCGAAAACTCGGCGCGATGCGTGTTGCCGCTGGAATCAATCAATAAATTACGGAACAGCCGATCCACCAGCCACGGCGGCGTCTGGCCGAATTGACTGATCTGCTTGTCCATTTCCTTGAATGCGACGTCGAGTTCGTAAAGCGAGTCATTTCGCGCCTCGTCAATGCGCGGCGCCTGCGACGTCGGGCCGATGAACAAACCGCTGAACAGCCAGCTTAACGACGGATGATTCTGCCAATACGTCAGCAGCGAGCGCAACAAATCCGGCCGGCGCAGCACCGGCGAGTCCGTCGGCGTTTCGCCGCCAATGATGATGTGGTTGCCACCGCCGGTGCCGGTGTGACGGCCGTCCACCATGAATTTTTCCGTGCCAAGCCGCGTCAGATGCGCCTCCTCGTAAAGCACGGTCGTGCGCTCGACAAGTTCTTCCCACGTCTTGCTCGGATGCATGTTAACCTCGATCACGCCGGGATCGGGCGTGACGGCGAGCTTGTTCAAACGCGGATCGCGTGGCGGCGTTTCGCCTTCGATGACGACCGGCAAACCAGTTTCGGCCGCAGTCGTTTCGATGCCGGCGATGAGATCCAAATAATCTTCCGTGCGCTCCACAGGCGGCATGAAAACGTGCAAGCGTCCGTCGCGCGGCTCGACGCACAGCGCGGTGCGAATAATCCACGGCGCGCTCTCGCCCGGCGCGGGACGGCGGTTCGGATCTTCATCCGGTTTTAATTCCGGTTTTTCGTCCGGCTTGCCAAGTTTCTGTGCGCGCTGGCCCGGTCCGTAACCGGCGGCCGATGGCGCACCGCCGCCGCGCATGAATCGCTGGCCGCTCAATTCCGGCCTCAGGCGATACGGAAATTCTTTCGGCAGTTCCGGCAAATCCGGTTCCGACGGGTCCTGCTGCCGCAGCCACGGATAATCTTTTTCAGAAACCCACGGCACGGAATCCAGCGGCAGGCGCAGGCCCATCGCGGAGTCGCCGGGGATCAGCCAGAGCGTGTCGTCATCGCGCAAAAACCAACTGCCGGATACCCAGCCGTGCTGATTGCCGTGCGACACGCGCTTGATCGGGAGCGTGTAGCCAACCACCGAACCAAGCCCTTGCTGAAAAATCCGCGCGATGCGTTCGCGTTCTTGTTTATCCTTGAGATTGGATTTTTCCGGCGTGACGTTGGACGGAAAACGGCGTTCTTTCCAGGTGTAATAAAATGCGTCTTCGTAAGCGGGAATCAGATGCTTCGGATTCACGCCAATCGTTTTGGCAAGTCGTTCGGCCAGCGCTTTCGCTTCCTTCGGGCCGTGGCCGTAATTTTTTGACTCGTCAGCGATAAGTGAATCGTCCTTCCAGACCGGCACACCGTCCTTGCGCCAGTAACAACCAAGCGCGTAGCGCGGCAGCGGTTCGCCGGGATACCATTTGCCCTGGCCGTAATGCAGCAGCGCACCGGGGGCAAATTTTCCGCGCAACCGTTTAATCAGTTCGCCGGAAAGAATGCGCTTCCGGTGCGACATGGCGGTGAAATTCCATTCCGCGCCGTCGGGATCTTCCGTCGAAACAAACGTCGGCTCGCCGCCCATCGTCAGACGCACGTCGCCTTTTTTCAAATCCACGTCAATCACATGGCCGAGTTTCTCAATGTCCGCCCATTGCTCCTCGGTGTATGGCTTGGTGACGCGCGGCGATTCGTAGACGCGCTTCACCGTCATGTCGAATTCAAACTCCGTTTCGCATTCATCCACGCCGCCGGAAATCGGCGCGGCGCTTGACGGGTCAGGCGTGCAGGCCAGCGGAATGTGACCTTCGCCGGCGAGCAAACCGGAAGTCGGATCGAGACCAATCCAGCCGGCGCCGGGCAGATACACTTCCGTCCACGCGTGCAAATCGGTGAAATCTTTTTCCGCGCCGCTCGGACCGTCGAGCGATTTCACGTCCGGCTTGAGCTGGATCAAATAACCGCTGACAAACCGCGCCGCCAAACCAAAGTGCCGCAGCAGTTGCACGAGCAGCCACGCAGAATCGCGGCACGAGCCGCTGAGTTTGGTGAGCGTTTCTTCCGGCGTCTGCACGCCGGGTTCCAGGCGGATCGTGTATTTGATGTCCTTCCACAACCGCTGGTTGATGGCGACGATGAAATCGTTCGTCGGCTGTTTTTCGCTGTCAGGCATTTCCAGCCGTTGCTGCTTGGTGCGCCGTTTGACTTCACCGATCAAGTCGCGCCGCAGCTCCGTCAGGTATTTGGAAAAATTCGTCGTGAGCCAGCATTTCCGCTGGAATGGCGCGAGCTCGTGATCCAGCGCCGAATCGTAGGCGAACGGAAATTTCTGTGCGTTCGGCTCCAGAAAAAAATCAAACGGATTCAGCACCGCCATCTCGGCGACCAAATCCACTTCGACGCAAAATTCCCGCGTTGGCTGCTCGAACACGAGCCGCGCAGCGTAGTTTGACTGCGGGTCTTGCTGCCAGTTGATGAAATGCTTTTCGGGCCGGACCTTGAGCGAGTAGCTCAAAATCCGCGTGCGCGAATGCGGTGCCGGGCGCAGCCGCACGACTTGCGGGCCAAGCGTGACGAGCCGGTCATACTTGTAATGCGTCTTATGGTGGAGCGCGACGTGGATTGACATTATATTTTCAGTTCGGCCAAAATAAACTGCCTGCCGAAACCGTATCCGGCTTCGGCCCGATCAGTTACCGCACTTACAAATAATTTTCAACCGGCTCCGCGCCAAGCGTGCCGGAAAGTTTTTCCAGGTATTCCGGCGACTCAACGGCTTCCAGGGTTTTCCGCGCGCCGGCGAGGCGGGCGGAAATGCCGAGCTGCTCGGCGATGTCCTCGTGATTGGGCCGGCGCAAAAATTGGTTCAGGTATTCGACGTGGCGCTTCCACAATTTGCGGTCAACCTTCTGCTTCGCCGCCAGCCGCGCGGCATACCAGTCGCTGGCCATAAGATATTCGCGCGTGAACAGTTTCCGAAATTCGGGATGCTCCAGGCCTTTGCCCTCCCATTCGTCGTTGAGCATGATGTGCAGCAGCGCCTTCAGCGGCGGGCACGCCTGCTTGATGCTGCCGTCGTCGAAATACATTTGGGCGACACGCTTTTGCGTGACGATGATGTTGTCCATGCCGTCCGCGAAAATGTCCTTGTCCTGCAATTCGGGCCGCAGCATCGCCTCGGTGAAGACGGCGTGCGGATGATTGAAAACGCGTCCGAAGAAATAATGGATGAACCGCGCGTTGATGCGGTAGCCGAGGCGGCTGGCGAGGACTTTTTTTTCGTTGTGCTCAAAATCGTCAAGCTTGTCGAGGTAGTGGTTGGCGATGAGAAATTTCGGATCGCGTTCCTCGGGCACCATGCGGGAGAAGACTTCCGGCACGATGAGGCTGACGTCGTGGTCCATGCGCGCCTTCGGGCCAACATAGCCGGCGGCGGTGACGAAGCCGTGGTAATTCGTCAGCGCCCACGAGACGAGCGCGTTGTTCAAGTCCATGATCGGCGGCAACGCGTTGAACGGGCCTTTCGTCAGCGCGCCTTCGGAACCCGCGCCGGTGGTGGAAGGCGATTTGCCGGTCATGCTGCAAATGAATTCCATGAACAATTCCGGCAGTTCGAAATAATGAATCGGGTTGTAGCACGCGAGCGCGCGGATGCCAGGTTCCGGCCCGTTGTTGCGGCGGCCGGGCAGCACGGCGTTCACCGGCGTCGGCACGGGTTTGCCCAACGGCACTCGGCGGCGCAGGCGCGCGCCCACTTCGGCCAGATACACTTCGACCGGATGCACCAGGTCGGGACGCTTTTGCAAGTAGCGCGGATTTTTGCTCGGCTTGCCGTCCACGAGGCGCGGGTTGGCCGACGACACAAAAAAATCCGGCTTGCCGGTCGCGGCGACTTCGCGGATGAGCGACTGCATCGGCGGGGTGAACTGATAAAACTGGATGGCGCTTTCGATGAATTCCGCCGCCGCCTTCGCCGGCAGCGGTTCGTAGTTGGAAAAGAAATTGTCCAGCCGGGCGAAATCGGCCTCCGTCTGCTTGTCGTAGCCGCGATGAATCGCGTCGTCAGGGCGCTGGAACAAACGCTGTTCGCAGTTTTTGACGAACTTGAGCGTCGGAGCCTGGTCCATTTCGGAAAGATTTTCCACGCGCGACGCGGACACCAGCACGGACGCGGTGATGTCGTCCTCCTCCTGCACTTTCGCGGCGGGATGAAAATCCTTGCGCAGGCCGAACGTGCGCCACAGGCCGTCCGGCTCGAAGCCCACGCGCAGCCGCGTCGTGACGAGCGTCTGGTTGTCGCACTTCAATTCGTTGCCGGGCACGCCGTTGATGATGTCCACGGTGAAATGGCTGCGCCAGTCGTTGCCCCACGCCGGCTTGTAATAGCGCTTTACGACGAAGACGAGTTCCTTGATGTATTGCGGGACGGTTTCAACCCAGTTGTTGTAATCAGGCTTGAACTCGCGCGTGTCCGGCGTCAGCAGCTTGATGACCGAGCCGAGCGAGCGTTCCGCCGCCAGAACCTCGCGCGAATCCTTGCGCCTGCCGTCGAGGAAACGACTGGAGTAATCGCGATGAATCAATTCTTCGACCAGGTCAAAATCTCTTTTCAAATCGGCTACAAACACCGGGCCGGTGAGAATCGCATCGGTGATCGGCTTGGAAATTTCCGACTTGCCGCCGCCGGAAACCGTGCAGGGTTTGTGGCACAACAGTCCTTCAGCGGCCGTGCCCACGAGCCGCCATGCGCGGTTGCCGCCCGGTTTTTCCATGCGCACCTTGTAGCCGGAAGGCCGGATGTAGGTTTTATCCGGCTGCAATTTGACCGAGTGTTCACCGCTGTCGTTCGTCCAGGCAACCTTTTGCGTGAGCAGGTCGAAATGTGCGTCGTGCGGGATGTAGAGGATTTCCGGAAATCTTTTATCCACGCCGTAACCCTCAGGCTTCACGTCCATCATCGCGCCGTAATGCTTCACAACCTCAGCGAAAGTATGGCCCAAACGCCGGACATGGGTGTCGCCGCTGAATTCCTCGCCGAGGTCGTAGCTCGGAAACACCAGCGCGCCGCCGGCGTGTTCCTCTTCGCACAGGCCAAACAGGTTCGCCGCGTAACTGATCTGCGTCTTGACCTCTTTTTTGCAATAGCCGAAATAATTGTCGGCGATGAGCGTGACGATGACGCCGGATTCGTCGCGGCAGGTGAGTTTGAACGCGCCGCCGTTGTTGTAAAGTTCGTCGTCCTTTTTCCAGCACATCCCGTCGCGTCGCTGACGTTCCGTGGCCTGGTCAAAGTGGGGCAGTCCCGCCGCTTTTTTTGTCACCTTGACCAGATGCGGCGCGAGGATGACGCAGCCGGTGTGGCCGCTCCAATGTTCGGCGTCGAGCGCGGAATCATTTTCCGGCAGGAGCGGATCACCGCCGTTGCCGAAAATGCTTTCGACGAAATCCAAATTGCTCACGAGATTTCCCGGCACAAAGAAACGGACTTCCATCGTTTTCTCCGGCGTGAAGCCGGGCACTTCCGGGCAGACGAGCGGGCGCAACAGCAGCGAGACCAGACATTCCGCCGGCTTCGGCTGCGTGGCGGTGAACGGCAACGTCATCAGTTCGCGCGGCGGATTGAGCGCGAGCGCGAGCATTTTGGCGAAGGTGGCCACCGGCACGCCGAGCTTGTCGTCGGGAATCGGCAGGCCGCCCTCGGCGACATGGAAAATTCCCTGCGTGGTGCGCCGGTCGCTGCGCGGATTGTGCAGCACGCCCTGCTTGACGCGGTAGGAACTGATGATGTCCGAATGAAATTCGTCGCGGTCGAGCGGCAGCGAGAGCACGCGCGCCAGGCCGGGGCGATCCAGGACGAACGTGCGCGCGGGCAGCTTCGTCACCGGCGCATTTTGCAGGTAATCGTAGAGAAAAGTCTGGATGCGCTGGTCCGCCGGACAAAGGTAATGGCCGAGCAGCCGGTCTTTTTCGCGCGACTGGCCGGCCATCGCGGAAACAATTTCGGTGAATTCCGCGTCGCCTTCGATCGGCACGGGCGGACTGCCGATCAATGCGAGTTTGACATTGATGTGGGCAATAAGCTGTGCTGGCAGTTTGTCGTTCATTTCAAAATCTCTCCCAAAGTGATAAATTGTCCGGTTCCGACCGGTTCCTTGCTCGTTACGATGCCCGCTGCCGGTTGGTTGGTAAACATTTTTTTGGTGGCTCGCGTTTTTTCAAATTTTTTAAGTTGGATGTCACCTTCAGGCTGTTCCGCGCTGAAGCCCAAGCTAAAGCATGGACTTCAACAAAACATTTATTCCGCTTCTTGCAAATACCGGATGCGCTTGTGAACGTCCGTGTTGATCGAGTAATACGGCTGCGAAAGAATGAAGAGGCAATTAAAACCCTTGATGAGTCCGACAACCTCGACCTTGAGCTGATTGGCACGCGTGACTGCGCCGTAAATAGTGGCGTTGAGCGCGGGCGTGTCGCCACCGGCGGTGAGGATTCCGATGCGTTTCATAATGAAATTTCGGATTCCGAATTTCGAATTTCGAATTGGGAAGATGATTCGCCATTCGTCGTTCGTAATTCGAAATTTTGCTGCTGCTGCTCCTCCTGCTGCACCATGTGTTCGCCGTCGGGACTTTGAAACGGCTGGAAAATGTAGGCATTGAACAATGCGACGCCGATGTTGTTTAACTTCAATTGTGCGTCGTCGAGATACTGGTGCAGGCCGTAATCAAAAATTTCGTCAATCGTGCTGAACTGCAATTCGGCAAGCAGACGTCCAGTCAACTTGTCCGTCTCATTGCGGAAATATCCCTCCGCCGCGCCGGAAATCTGGCGGACGGCGTAATTCAACTCGCCGACGCAAAAACGCAGCGAACGCGGGAAATTGTCGTTGAGCAGAAGAAATTCCGCAACGAGCCGCGGATTTACTTCCGCGCCGTAAATGGATTTATACGCGTCCCACGCGCTACACGAACGCAATACGGCCGCCCATTCGAGCGCCTCGGTCTGGCTCACGCTTTTGGGCGCGCCACGTTCGGGCAGCGTTTCATAACGCACGTCGAGGATGCGCGTCGTCTTGTCGCCGCGTTCGAGAAACTGGCCGGACTGCACGAACCACCAGCCTTCATTGTGGATCAGCGTCGCGTTGGCGATGCCGTTCAAATGCAGCGAGCCGGCCTTGATTTCCTGGAAAAATTCGCTCGGACTGCGCTGCCAGACATCGCGGGCCTGCGACGAGCGGACGAAGAGATATAGCCGGTTCAATTCCTCCCACAGTTCGAGCGTGAGCTGGTCGCGCACCATGCGGGCGTTTTCACGCGCGGAGCAGATGGACTGAACGATTGAGTTTGGATTTTCAGTTTGAAAAACCAGAAATTCCGTGACGGCCTGGCCGGTCGCGCGCGGGTGCAGTTTGAAAAACGCCTCCTCGTCGCCGGTGGCCTTCACGATCGGCAGCCAGTGCGCAGCGAGGCGTTTTTCATCGAGGTTGCGGAGGTCGAGCAGCAGTTGCAGGTTCACGTCCACGAGGCGCGCGATGTTCTCGGCGCGCTCGATGTAACGGGCCATCCAGTAAAGCGAATGTGCGACGCGGGAAAGCATATTTTAGAAATTGGCCGCAGAGACACAGAGGCGCAGAGGGGAAAAATTTTCTTCTCCGTGGCTCTGTGGCTCTGTGGCAAAAATTTTATTCGTTTCCATACAAAACCCAGGTGTCCTTGCTGCCGCCGCCTTGCGATGAATTGACGACGATGGAATCCTTCCGCAACGCGACGCGCGTCAATCCGCCGGGAATGATTGAAATGCGTTCGCCGGACAAAATAAACGGTCGCAGGTCCACGTGTCGTCCTTCTGCTTGTCCGTCGCAGACCGTCGGATGCTGCGAGAAAAAGACAAGCGGCTGCGCGATGTAATTGCGCGGCTCGGCGATGATTTGTTCGCGGAATTTTTCGATTTCCGCCTTCGTCGCCTTCGGGCCGATCAACATTCCATAGCCGCCGGATTCGTTCGCGGCTTTGACGACGAGTTCGGGCAAATGTTCGAGAATATATTTTTTGTCCGCCTCCTCATTCGCGAGATACGTCGGCACGTTCGGCAGAATCGGTTCCTGGTCGAGATAGTATTTGATCATTTTCGGAACAAAATAATACATGACCTTGTCGTCGGCGATGCCCGTGCCGATGGAGTTGGCGAGCGAAACATTTCCGGCGCGATAGGCGTGGACGATTCCCGGCACGCCGAGCATGGAATCTTTCCGGAAAACCGTCGGGTCAAGAAAATCATCGTCAATGCGCCGGTAAATGACGTGGACCGGATGCAACCCTTTCGTAGTGCGCATGAACACGCGCGAGTCGCGCACGAACAAGTCGCGGCCTTCGACAATCTCAATTCCCATCTGACGTGCGAGATAAGTATGCTCGAAATACGCGCTGTTGTAGGCACCGGGCGTCAGCAGCACGACCGTCGGGTCGGCCACGCCGGCGGGCGCGATGTGTTTCAGGCACTTCAAAAGTTCCTGTGCGTAATGATCCACCGGCTGCACGCCGATGCTTTCAAACATTGCCGGAAACGCGCGCTTCATCGCGCGGCGATTCTCCAGGACATAACTCACACCGGACGGACAGCGGCCATTGTCTTCCAGCACCAGATAACGGCCGTCGCGGTCGCGGATCAAATCCGTGCCGCAAACATGGATGTAAATTCCCTTCGGCACTTCAAAATTGACGAACTCGCGGCGGAAATGGCGGCCCGACAGGACGTAAAACTCCGGGATGATGCCGTCCTTCAGGATTTTCTGCTCGTGATAGATGTCGTGCAGGAAAAGGTTCAGCGCCTTGATGCGTTGCGCGAGGCCGCGTTCGATGTGCTCCCATTCGCTGGCCGGGATGATGCGCGGAATCATGTCGAACGGAAAGATGCGCTCCGCGCCCTGCGCGTCGCCATAGACATTGAAGGTCACGCCCTGGCGCAGAAACGCCATGTCCATCGCCTGCCGTTTGGCTTCAAATTCGGCCGGCGTCAATCCCTGGAACAAATGCTGGAATTTGCGGTAATGCGGACGCAATCCTTCGTTCGCGTCAATCATCTCGTCAAAACCGCCGTTGGTTGAGTAATTTTTAATCATAGGCAGCGCGCGTCACTTTTTGAACGGCATGGACAAATCCAAACATTTTTGCTTCAAGGCAAAAAACCGGCGCAAGCTCATTCGTTGCGGTTTCCCCTGCAAATTCAAGCAACGCCGGCCCAAAGCATTTTCTTTTTTTTGCACTGCATTGTCTTAAGCAAATGCCTTGCCGGATTGGCCATGATATTTTGAAAATCTTCGCTGCGCGCTTGCCCTGCCGCCGCCGCTGGCTTAATTTTTCCGCCTTGAAAAAAAACGGACGCCCGGAAATTCCGCGCAAGACGATTTATCGCCTTTCGATTTATCTGCGCTGCCTCGCGCGCCTGCACGAGAACAGCATCGGCACGGTTTCCAGCCAGGTGCTGGCGAAGGCGGCGGGCGTGAAACCCACGCAACTGCGCAAAGACCTCGCCTGTTTCGGCACGTTCGGCACGCGCGGGCTGGGTTACGACGTGACGGAGCTGTTTCAAAAAATTTCCGAGGAGCTGGGCACCTTGCGGCCGCAGCCGGTGATCCTGGTCGGCGTCGGCAACCTCGGCCTCGCCCTGCTCTCGTATCGCGGGTTTGAAAAGGAAGGCTTTGAAATCCTGGCCGCGTTCGACGCCGAGCCGTTGCGCAAACGCGACAAGGAAATCCAGCAGCCGATTTGCGCGATGGACGAACTGCCGGCGTTCGTGAAAAAGCATAACATCAAAATGGCGATCCTCACCGTCCCCGCCGTCGCCGCGCAGGAAGTCGCCAATCTGCTGATCCGCGCGGGCATCACGGGCATCTTGAATTTTTCGCCGATTGTGCTTTTCGTGCCGGAAGCCGTCATGGTCAACAACGTGAACCTCGCCATCGAACTGGAAAACTTGAGCTACTTCACGCAGGAGTAGGACGGACGGTTCATTTCAAGTCAGGGCGATTTTCCACTGGCCGCCGCGTTTTGCCGCCAGAACAAAAACACCTGCTCCCACCAGCCCGGCGGCTGCGATTCGACGTCGTTGTGGTGCGCGCCGGCGACAAGCTGCAAATCTTTTGGGCCGCCGTAGCCCGCATCCAAACGGAGGCCGGAAGCCGTGCCGACAACTTCATCGGAACCAGCGATGACAAATTTCACCGGCCCGTGGTAGCTTTTCAAACACTCCTCCGGATTGAAGCGGTCAAGCAGCAAAAAGTAAGTTGGCAGAAACCAGAGGTGCCGCTGCGCCACCGACGCGAGATTGTGGTAAGGCACGAACAGCGCCAGTCCCGCGATTTCCGACGGATGATTTTTCGCCAGTTCGCACGCCACACCGGTGCCGATGGATTCGCTGACGATATATTTCGGCAGGCCGCCCGGCATCAATTGAAACGCCTCCTCGGCCGCCGCGACAAAACTCGTCTTGCTCGGCGAACCTTCACGTGCGCCGTAACCGGGATACTCCAAAACAAAAACGTCCACCGAAGCCGCGTCGTGAACCGGCTGCGCGAGATAGCTTCGATCAATGGCGCAGCCGGCGTTGCCGTGGACAATCAGGATGCTGCCCGCCGCCGGGCCGCGCGCGGGAATTTTCCAGCCGATGATCTGGCCGGATGGATTTTTCCACGGCAGGAAGCCGCGTTCCGCCGCCGCCTGAACCACTGCGCCGGCGGGGATTTTTTCAGGGAAATAAAGCAGCCGCCTTTGGATGGCGCAGCCGCAGATGCACAAGAGGGCATAAACGACGACGAAAGTCCGAAAGGCCAGGACAATCCACCGCCGCCAAGGCAAGTCCGGTTGAGCCATGATTATTTTTTGGAAAAAGTTTTCGCGCCGGCGGAATTGCGATCTGTCACCGGGTGTTCCCGCCAGAAAGCCAGGACTTCCCGCCACCACTCCGGCGGCTGATCCGCTGTTTCAATATGGCGGGCGCCCGGAATGACCTGGAGAATTTTCGGGCCGTTGTATCCGTCATAAAGCCGCCGGCCAAGAGCCGGCGGGATGATTTCATCCGCGCCCGCGACGATGACCTTCACCGGGCCATGATAAACTTTCAGCCATTCCTCCGGATTATAGCGGTCCCACAATAAAAAATAGGCAGGGATAAACGGAACGTGGTTTTCCGCGACCGACGCCAGCTTGTTATACGGCACAAACATCGCGAGGCCCGCCACCCGCGCCGGATATTTTTGGGCAAGATGCGCGGCCACGCCCGTTCCCAGCGATTCGCTGACGAGATAAGCCGGCAGATTTTCCGGCAGATTTTCAAAGGCTTCCTCCCCCGCCCGCAAAAGACTCGCCTCGCTCGGCGAACCTCTTCGCTCGCCGAAGCCGGGATACTCCAGAATATAGACATCCAGCGGAGCCGCGTCGTGGATTGGCAGGGCGATGTAGGCGCGGTTGAGCGCCCAGCCCGCGTTGCCGTGGAGGATCAGGACGCTGCCGACGGACGCGGAACTGGCGGGCAATTTCCAGCCCATGAGTTGTCCCGATTGGTTGTTCCAACGCACAAAACCGACTTTGGCCGCCGTTTGCTCGGCGATTTCCGGCGTCAGCTTCTCCGGGACATAAATCAAATAACGCTGCAACAGCGTGAACGAAACCAGCACCGCGGCGTAACCGATGACAAATGTCCGCAAGGCAAGCATCTTCCACCGTCGCCACGGCAATTTTAATTTTGTCGGGGAAATTTCGTCGGACACAAAATTATTCTTTCTTCGCCACTTTCACTTCGAGGTAAAGATCGCGCAGTTGCTTCGGCGAAACTTGCGACGGCGAATCGGTCATCAAGCACGTGCCTTTCGCAGTTTTCGGGAAGGCGATGACGTCGCGGATGCTTGGTGTGCCGCAAAGAATTGCAATCAACCGGTCGAAGCCGAGCGCGATGCCGCCGTGCGGTGGCGCGCCGTATTTGAACGCGTCGAGCATATAGCCGAAACGCAGTTTCGTTTCTTCCGGCGGAATGGCGAGCAGTTCCTCAAAAATGGTTTTCTGCACGTCCGGCTGATGAATGCGGATGGAACCGCCGCCGAGTTCCACGCCGTTCACCACGACGTCGTAGTGCTGGCCGCGAACTTTTTTTGGATCGGTTTTGAGCAGCGGGATGTCTTCCGTGACCGGCGCGGTGAACGGATGATGGCTGGAATACCAGCGGTTCTGTTCGCGATCAAAACCGAGCAGCGGAAATTCGATGACCCACAGGAAATTGAACTGGTCGGCAGGAATCACCAGCTTGCCTTGCGTTTTCAGAACATCGGCGCAATACAAACGAATCTTGCCGAGGATTTCGCAGGCGTTCAGCCATTGATCGGCGGCGAACAAAATCAAGTCGCCTTCCTGAATCGCGAGCTTGGTGGTGAGCGCGGCTTTTTCGGCGTCGCTGAAGAATTTCACGATGGGCGATTTCCACTCGCCGCCTTCAACCTTTATAAACGCGAGTCCTTTCGCGTCAAAACTCTTGGCGTATTCGGTCATCGTTTCGATCTGGCCTTGCGTCGCGCCGGCCATGCCTTTGGCATTGAGCGCCTTCACGACGCCGCCGTTGGCAATCGTGCCGCTGAAAACTTTGAACGTGCTCGCGCGGAAATCTTCGGTCATGTCCACGAGTTCCATTGCGAAGCGTGTGTCGGGTTTGTCAATGCCGTAGCGGTTCAGCGCCTCCTCGAACGTGATGCGCTTGAACGGTGTCGGCACGTCAATGTTCAGCGCCGTTTTCCAGACGCGTTTGAGCAAGCCTTCGATGAGCGAATAAATATCTTCGCGGTCAATAAAGCTCATCTCGATGTCAATTTGCGTGAACTCCGGCTGGCGGTCGGCGCGCAAATCCTCGTCGCGATAGCAGCGGGCGAGCTGGAAATATTTCTCCACGCCGGCGACCATGAGGATTTGTTTGAACTGCTGCGGCGACTGCGGCAGCGCGTAAAACGTCCCCGGCTCACGGCGGTTCGGCACGAGAAATTCCCGCGCACCTTCAGGCGTGGATTTGAAAAGCGTCGGCGTCTCGACTTCGAGGAAGCCTTGCTCATCCATGTAGCTGCGCGAGGCGATGGCAACTTTGCTGCGCACTTTGAGATTGCGCGCCATTTCCGGTCTGCGCAGGTCGAGATAGCGATATTTCAGGCGCAACTCCTCGTTCACCTTGTTGGCGATTTCCGGATCGTCCACCGGGAACGGCAGCACCTCCGCCATGTTGAGCACTTCGAGCGCGGTGACGCCGACTTCGATTTCGCCGGTGGGAATTTTCGCATTGTTCGTGCCTTCAGGCCGATGGCGGACTTTGCCGGTGATGCTCACGACACATTCGCTGCGCAACGCGGCGGCTTGGGTGAACAGTTCCGGCGTCAAATCGGACGGATCGAAAACCGTTTGCGTGCGGCCTTCGCGGTCGCGGATGTCAATGAAGATGAGGCCGCCGAGATCGCGGCGGGAATGAACCCAGCCGGAGAGCGTGACGGTTTGCCCGATGTGAGCCGGGCGCAGTTCGTTGCAATGATGTGTGCGTTTCATGTAAAAATTCGCCAATGCGAACGTGGATTTTGGCAGGGAACGCCGGACAATTCAAATAAAACCACGGCGCATAAAAAACGGCCGCCGTTTCGGTGTCGCGGGTGTCGCGCAGGCGGCGGCGGAATTTTTGTGAAAGCCGTGTTTTTTGTCGCGGACAATAAAGTAAAAACTTCCCTGCTTGCCATAATCAAGTCCTCAAACAAGAATGACGCTCCCGTTCCGAGCATAATATGAGCGCCGATGCCACAACAAAAAAACCCCGACACAGTGCCGCGCCCTTCACCGAGGCCGGTGCGTGGCGGGACGTGGGCAGCGGCTGGCAGCCTTTGTTCGGCAGCTTTCATGGGGCGGGCTACAGCATTGAGTGGCACGATTTTTTTGCGAAGCGCGAGTTTGACTGGGCCGCGAGCTTTCATCCGGGCTGCGTGGAGTTGTGCTTGAATTTGGAGGGCCACGGCTTCGTCGAGTGCAAGCGCAAGCGCACGGATTTCGCGCCGAGCACGGTCGGTTTTTACCATCGCAAGGACGAGCCGCTGACGGCGAAGCGCGCGGCGAACGAGCAGCATCAATTTCTCACCTTGGAATTTTCCCGGCCGTTTCTGGCGAAACATCTCGCCGGCATGGAAGGCGTCGTGCATCCGGTCGTGCGCGCGGCCATCGAAAACTGTCCGTGCGAACTGGTTTCCGGCTCGACCGTGCGGCTCAACGCCGGCCACCAGCAGATCATTTCCTCTTTGCGGCAGCCGCCGGTGTATGCCGCAGCGCAGCCGTTGTGGTATCAATGCAAGGCGCTGGAACTCGCGGTGACGTTTCTCGTCCAGCCGCCGCCGGCAGCGGAAATGTTTTGCACGCGCCAGCAGCGGCTCGCGCAGAAACGCGTCGAGCAGGTGATTTTTTTGTTGAAGCAAAATCTCGCCGAACCGCCGACGCTGGAGGAACTGGGCAGGAAAATCGGTTGCAGCCATTTTTATTTGAGCCGGATTTTTTCGGCGCAGACCGGCCACACCATCACGCAGCATCTGCGCCAGTTGCGCATGGAGCGCGCGGCGAAACTGCTCAAGTCCCGCGAACACAACGTGACCGAGGCCGCACTCGAAGTCGGCTATAACAGCTTGAGCCATTTCAGCGCCGCTTTCCACGAGACGTTCGGTTGTTGTCCGGGCTTGTATCCGCTCAAGACTCCGGCGCAAAGGCCACGCTGACCGGCGCAATCCGCCGATAATCTTTCGCCCCGCCGGGGCGCGGGATTTCGAGGGAACGGCGGAATTTTTCATTTTCCGGCGGTGTTTCTTGGAAAAAAGAATTCAGGAGTCAGAATCCAGAATCCAAAAGCGAAGGCGGGTTGTGGCGGTGAAAGCGCCGGATTCAAGGCAAAAGCAAAACCGCCAGCCAGATCATGCCACTCACTCCGGCAGCGAAATGCGCCAGGTGTTCGTCGGGTCGCCGGAATTTCGCAGGGCGGTGTTCAGGCCGGTGTTGGAAAGCTGCTGCACGCTGCCGTCGGTGAGGCCGATGTTGCCCTGTTTGATGTGGATGGTGTCCGTCCAACTGACCGGCTGGCCGGGGACGAGTTTCAGGATCCCGTCTTCCGGCTCGTTGGCGGCGGTGAGATTGCGGTCGCCGGTCAGAAACAGTTGCGGATTTTCCTCGCTGGCGTCCAGATCAACGAAGTAGCTGACGTTTTGATTTTCCAGGCGGGCGAAATTGTCGGCGGCGGTGCGCGTGTCCTGCGGGCAGATCAAAATCTTCGGCGTGCTCAATTCATTCGACATGACCAGGAAGTGGCGGAACGTGTCCGCGCCGGTGTTGAATTCCCTTGTGCCGCCGGCGGCCATCGGGACGGCCATCGGGTATTTGTCGTTGTTGTCGCCCTCCCAGATGCGGAAGGCGAGGTCGCATTGCTTGAGGTTGTTGATGCAGTTGATGCTCTGCGCTTTCTTCTTGGCCGAAGCCAGCGCGGGCAGCAGCATGGCCGCCAAAAGCGCGAGGACGGCGACGACGACGAGCAGCATGGCGAAGGTGAATCCGCTGTTTTTGGATTTCATGGCGCGCATTATTGCGCGGGGGAATTTTTATTTCAACAGTTTTTCTTCGCGGCTGAAAACCGGCTTTGTCCGGCCGGCGGCAGTTGTTTTTTTCCCGAGATAAAGCGTTTTGCGCTTTACCTTTTTCCAAAAGCTGCTTGTCTTCTGTCGTTCAGCCAATCTTAAACAACACATTGCATGAAAAAAAATATTCTCCTCACTTGCGCGCTGGCGCTGGCCGGTCTCGCAGCCTCGATTCAACCTGGCAACGCGCAGCCGGTGGCGGCGACCCCCGCCTACACTTCGGCAAGCAAAACCAGTTTCACCGAAGTCACCTCGCAGCTTGACCCCGGCGGAAATTTTTATCTTTACCTCGGCACGGCGCAATGGCTGGAGCGGCTTTCGGGCAAGGTGGATGGCTGGCGGAGCATCTTTACCTCCATGCCGGACCTCAAGCCGGATGACACGGCAAACATCAACAAGGCTTTTGACATCGTCACGCGCCTGATCAAGGACAGCGGCGTCGAGGACGTGAGCGGCTTCGGCTTGAGTTCGATTGAGATCGAGAAGGGACTCTACCGCAACAAGGCGTTGCTGCATCATTATCCCGGCACCGGCACGGGCTTCCTCTGGAAACTGGGCGGCGGTGCTCCGCATCCGCTGACCGGCCTCGATTTGTGTCCCGCGAACACCGCGCTCGCCATTTTTTCCGACGCTGACCTGCCGCTGCTCTGGAGCACCGTGACCAATGAAGCCGCCCAGTCCGGCATTCCGCAGGCGAGCGCTTTTCTGCAACAGCTTCCCGACCAGTTCGAGCAAAACACGCAGGTCAAATGGGACGCGTTCATTAATTCCATCGGCGGCGAATTCGGCCTCGTCGTCACGCTGAATGAAACCAACACCGTGGCGATTCCCCTGCCCGCCGGCGTCGTCCAGATTCCCGAGCCGGGAATTCTTATCGTCGTGAAAGTCAACGACGACACGATTTTCAACCGCATAGACCTGGAATTGAAAAAAAACCAGCAGATGAGCCAGCAGATCGTCAGCGTTGACAATGCCGGGCTCAAAATGCGGACGATGCCCGTGCCGATTCCAATGGCGATCAACCTCCGTCCCTCGGTCGCGAGCAGCGGCGGCTACCTTTTCATCGCCTCGTCCGACTCGGTCATCCAGGAAGCGCTTGCCGTCAAGTCCGGCGGCGAACCCGGCTTGAAAAGCACGGCTGAATTCAAGCGCCTCTCGCAAGGCATCCCCGACACGGGAAATCAATTCTCCTACGTCAGCGCAAAATTCGGCCAGGCCGTGATTGAAATCCAGAAACAGGTCATCACCGGCGCCGCTGCGGGCAATGGCGGAGGGCAGCGGATGGCTTGGATGAATTCGTTGATGAACCCCAGCCGCGCCACGTTCTCCTATTCCGTGGGCATGAACACGCCCGACGGCTGCCTGACCGTCGCCAACGGGAGCCAAAGCGCCGCCAACCTTGTTCTCATTCCCGCCGCCATCGTGCCCGGAATGCTGGCCGCCATTGCCATTCCAAACTTTGTCAAGGCCCGGAGCGTTTCGCAGGAAAACGCCTGCATTAACAATCTTCGGCAGATAGACGCCGCCAAACAGCAATGGGCTTTGGAAAATCAAAAAAAATCCACGGACATCCCGACCGAGAATGATCTCAAGCCTTATATCATGCTCCGTAACGGACAATTCCCCCGCTGCCCGCAAGGCGGCACCTACAGCATCGGCCCCGTGGGCCAACCGCCGACGTGCAGCGTTCCCGGCCATGTGCTGCCTTGATGGTTGACGGATGGCTCCGGCGTTTTGGCGCGCAAAATCATTGGTGATTATGCGCGCCATTAGCTTTTTTATTTTCCCCCTGGTTACATTTAAGAAAGAATTTCGAAAATTTTGAATGACAATCGCGCCGTTTGGTCTCATAAACGGAGCGTGTAGGCAGTTGGCTGTCAGGCCAGCAACAAGGAAGGCTTGAGCCGCTGCAAAGCTCCGTAACCAAAATGAAATGCGTTATGAAAAAAATGATGGAAGCCATCACCGAGGTCATCCGTGATCCCAACCACCCGTTCCGCAAAATGGAACACCAACCCAAGAAGTCGCTCAAGAACCGCTACGAGCGCCGGAAGGTGAAAGAGTATCTTCACCTGACCGACTGGCAGACCGAAGAAGCCGTGTGAAAAATTTCGGGCAAATTGAATGAAGGAGCCGCGCGCGGGCGCGGCTTTTTCTTTGGGGGCGGAGTGCCTACTGGCAGTCCGGGCAGATGCCGAAGAATTCAAGCTTGTGCGTCACGGCCTTGAAACCGTTCGCCGCCCCGATGCGCTGCTCGATTTCAACCGGGAAACATTCCCCGATCTCCACGACTGCCGAGCAGCGCGTGCAGACCAGATGATGGTGGTGGCCGTCGTCGCCTTCGCCGACGAGTTCAAACCGCGCCGCGCCGTCGCCAAAATCAAACCGCTTCACCATCCCCATTTTTTCGAGCAGGTGCATGGAACGGTAAATCGTCGCCAGGTCACATTCGCCTTTTGGGAGCGCGGCCAGGATTTCCCTGTTCGTCAGCGGATGCGGATGCTTCCGCAAAATTTCCAGGATCGCCGCGCGCGGGCCGGTGATTTTGTGCGCCTGCCCGCGCAAACGGCTTTTCAACGCGGATAATTCTTGTTGCTTGTGCGAGCGGGAATGAATGTGCGGCTTCACGGCGATTTCAAAATCTCATTGCCGGTTTCAAAAAGCAAGTGTCCGCTGGAGCGTTAAAAAATCAAACCGTTGAACCGAATTTCGATTCAACGGTCTGACGATCAACGATTCAAAAAATCATTTCATCAACAGCATCTGGCGCGCGCGTTTGATGGCCGTGGTGAGGCGGCGCTGGTAATGCGCGGGCATGCCCGTGTATTTGCGCGGCAGGATGCGCCCCTGGTCGGTCACATACTGCTTGAGCAGGTTGGTGTTCTTGAAATCAAGTGCGTCCTCGGTGAAGTCAATCTTCGGCTTCGGGCGCGGCGTGCGGTTTTCCGTGGGGCGGCGGTTGCCGCGCTTGTCTTTTTCGGTATTCGTCTTGCGTGGCATAATTATTTGATCTCCTTGTGCAACGTGTGGCGGCGCAAAAACGGGTTGAACTTCTTGAGCTCCAGTTTCTCCGGCTTCAGTTTTTTGTTGCGCGTGGTGGTGTAGCGGGACGGCGGCTTGCCTTCCTTGCGCGCCTCGCTGCATTCGATGGTGATGATTTCGCGTGCCATAAATTATTCCTTTTCCTTGACGACTTTTTCCTCCGGCTGCTCGTCTTCGTCGGTTTCAACCTCCGTGATGCCCAGGTTGTCAACCGTGCCAAGCTGTCCGAGCCGGCGCTGGCGCAACGCCCCTTCGCGCTCCAGTTGCGCCTGCGCGTCCACCGTGAAGCGCGTCCATGGAATCGCCTCCAGCCGCGCCTTGGGAATCGCTTTGCCGGTCAATTCACAGATGCCGTAGTTTTTTTTCTCAATGCGCTTCAGCGCCTCCTCGATTTCATAAACCGAGTCCTGGTCCGCCGAAAGCAGGCTCAACGCAAAATCCCGGTCAAAATTGTCCGTGCCCGAATCCGCCATGTGGAGGCTGTAACCCGCCATCTCCTGCGCGGAATCCTTCGCCAGCCCGTTCATCTGCGCCATCAACTGCTCGCGCAACTCCAGCAGCCGGTTGTAATACTTCTGCCATTCGCCCTTGATTTTCTTCGCGTCAACCGCCGTCGCACTGGCTTTTGACAATGGCCGGCCAAGAATGGAGGCGGATGTGGCGGACACCTGCGGCTTGCGGCGCGGCGCGGACTTTTTAATTTCTTTTTTCTTCGCTGTCACAAATAAAAATGATTTCCAGCTTTAATGCCGGTTTGTCAAGAGCGCGGGAATGTATCAGACAAAGCCAAATACGCCACACAAATTTTCAAAAAAAAACGAGCGTCTTCATCTCCAGAAATGCTTGGGATATTTCCGCGCCAGCTCGGATTTAATCTTGGGATAATGCTCGCGCCAGAAGCTGGGCATATCCTGCGTCACTTGAATCGGCTTCATCCCCGGCATCAGGATGTGAACCGTCACCGGCACCCGGCCCGTCGCAATCTTCGGCGTCTGGTTCACGTCGTAAAGCTCCTGAATCCGCAGCGAGATGAAGGGCGATTTGCCTTTTTCATAGACCACCTTCGGCGTGCGGTCGTTCGGCAGCGATAATCTTTCCGGCGCGTGCTTGTCGAGCAGCTCCTTTTGCGCCGACGAAAGCCACGACATGACGACCGGTTTCACTTCGCGTTCCTTGATGTCTTTGTAACTCACCGCGCCAAGGCAAAGCTGGCCGATGATATGCACCTTGTCATCGTCGGTGAAGGGCGGCAGTTGCAATTCAGGACAATTCGCGCAAAGAAAATCCAGCCGCGCGAGCCATTGCTCGACGGCATGGTCCCAGTTCGGCAGCGGCAGCCGCCCGGCGACAATTTCCTCGGCCAGAATCCTCGCCGCGGCGTCGGCAGGAGGTGGGTCAACGCGTTTGGCAGACAACGCGAGTCCGCGAAACTTTAACAATTCGGCGGCCACGACCCGTTTCTGCTGCGCATCGAATTGCACATGCAGGTCGGACTCGATGTCGCCGGGGAAAAAATCGCGCAGCCACGCGGAATCAATCGCCGTGGCGAGTGAAAGAATTGTGTTCACTTCCCTGCCCTCCACCTCGCGGACTTCGGCAACCACGATGAGTTCGCTGTGGCCGACCACGCTTTCGCGGGCGAGCACCCCGCGCCGGTTATGGACGAGTTCGCAGCGCAACGTGCCTTGATCCAGCCGCCGCGCCACACGGTCGCTGAAGCCGATGAGAATGCATTTCTGCAAAGCTTCGTCTTTTATTTCGCGTGGTTTGGTGTCGAGGCCCTCGCTCTTGGCGATGCGGAGGAATTGTTCCAGCAGCGGGCCGACCTGCCTGACCGTGACGGCGTGAATGCCAAGCTTGCGGCAGGCTTCGAGGCGAAACTGATTTTGCGCGGCATAATTCCACGCGCGCATGAGAATCCAGAAATCGGACGTGGCCTTTTCGCCGAGCAAATCCTCGCGAAACTGGCTGGTGGTCTTGTCCACGTTGCGCAACAGGAGGTCGCGGCCCTGCGTCAAGGCCGCCACGAGGCAGGCTTGATGGACACAACCGAAATCCTGCGCCGCCAGCAGCATCCGGGCGTAACGCGGATGCAACGGAAAGGCCAGCATCTTGCGACCGATTGGGGTGATTTGTGTGGGACAGGCTTCCAGCCTGTCAACCGCAACGGAGAAAATATTATTTTCTTTGGACAGGCTGGAAGCCTGTTCCACTTTATGCAACGCTCCCAAGTCCGTCAGCAATTCCTCGGCATGAGTGAGTGAAATCTCGTCCGGCTTCTCCAGCCAGCGGAATCTCCTCAAATCTTCCACGCCGGCGGCCTTCAATGTCAACACGACCTCGGCCAGATCGAGCCGTTTGATTTCGGGCAATTCCTGCGCGGGACGATGCGAATGTTCCTCGCGCGACCAAAGCCTCATGCAAACGCCCGGCGCGGTGCGTCCGGCACGGCCAGCGCGCTGGTCGGCGTTCGCCTGCGAGATTTTATCAATCAACAGCGTGTTCAAACCACGGTTGGCGTCGTAGCGGGGAATCCGCGCGAGGCCGGAATCAATCACCAGCCGCACGCCGTCAATCGTCAGCGAGGTCTCGGCGACGTTGGTGGCGACGACAACCTTGCGTTGCTCGTAACGAGCCACTGCCGCGTCCTGCGCTCGCGGTTCAAGTTCGCCGTGAAGCGGCAATAAAATGAAACCTTTCGACCCCGGCGCATGGCGGATGGCTTCGAGCGTCTGGGAAATTTCAAATCCGCCCGGCATGAAAACCAGCACATCGCCTTCGCCACCGGAATTGACGTAATAACTGAAAGCTTCGGCGGCCTGTTCCCAGACGGGGCGCTTGTCGTTGTAACTCGGCTGCGCGGCGTAATTGATTTCGACGGGATAAACACGACCTTCGGATGATAGAACGCTGCATGAAAAAGTAGGACAGGCGTCTCGCCTGTCAGACGAGCGCGTTGGCGCGAGCATTTCTCCCGCCTCGCTTCGCTCGGCGCGGACAGGCGAGACACCTGTCCTACTTTGATTGAGATACTTCTCCAACTCCGCCGCGTTCAGCGTCGCGGACATGACGACGAGGCTCAAATCCGGCCGGTGTTGCTCCTGCAAATCAAGCGCGCGGGCCAGCGTGATGTCGCCGTAAAGATGCCGCTCGTGAAATTCGTCGAAGATGAGAACGGAGACGCCCTTCAATTGCGGATCGTCAATCATCTGCCGCAGCAGGACGCCCTCGGTGACGAAGCGGATTTTGGTTTTGGCCGAGGTGACGTTCTCAAATCGGATCTGGTAGCCGACCTCATCGCCGAGTTTGACACCCAATTCCTGCGCAACGCGCGCGGCGAGCAGGCGGGTGGCCAGTCGGCGCGGCTGGAGAATCACCACCTGCCCGTCTCCCAGCATTCCGTGGCGCAAAAGCATCTGCGGCACCTGCGTGGATTTGCCGGAGCCGGTCGGCGCGGACAAAATCAGCCGGCGGTCTGATTTCAACCGCGCGATGATGTCGCTCTCGATGTCGTAAATGGGCAAACGTTCGGGCATGAACTCGCGCAGCGTAGCGGTTTGCGCGCGGGGAGAAAAGAACGGTCGCATTTCCAGTTCCGCCTTTGCGTTGACTTTTTAAGAGAAGGATGGCTTAATGAACGCCATCATGGCAGAAGTTAAATCAGAAGACACACTGGTCATCATCAAACCCGATTCGTTCTGGCGCAACCTGAACCGCCGGGTCGAGACCCGCTTGAATGCTCTGGGGTTGACGGTGGTGGCGGAATGCACACTTGCCGGTGGCGCGAATCTGCCGGAGGAGAAATGGCAGGAGTTTTATTTTCCATCCATCGGTAGCAGGCCACCCTGTCTGGAGGGAACGTCGAAGTATATGGCTTACGGCCCGGTGAAGGTCATCCAATTACGGGGAGAAAACGCCATCCAGAAGGTTCGGAAGGCCGTGGGCGCAACTCGGCCGGCACAGGCTGGTCCCGGCACAATTCGCGGGGATTTCTGTCCCGGCGCCGTGGAAGCGAACGCCCCCTACCGGCTGAAATTCCAGCAACCAGGCGACGACCAATTCCTGTTCAACATGATTCACGCCTCGGATTCGGAGAAGAGTTTCGCGCGGGAAGTCCTGTTTTTTGACAAGCTGAAGGCTCCCCGGACGACAGCGTGAAATATCATAAAGCGCCAGAGGACTGGCGCAGCCCAAGCCGCTCCGCGCAATTCAAAAGCGTTAGAAACTCGCGCCAGAGTCTTGGAGTGCGGCAGCCCTCTGCCGCTTTTACTCCAGCCGTCCAACTCAAAATCATTTAAGCCAGCACCCAGCCTGGCTTGATGTCCTCGTCCAGACCGGTGGCGGGAACTTTTTGCGCCAATTTTCGCTCGGCGAGGATGCCGATCATCGCGGCGTTGTCGGTGCAAAGGGATTTTTCCGCGAGGTGAAGTGCGAAGCCGTTCTTTTTACAAGCCAGCGCGAGTTCATGGCGCAAGGCACGGTTGCAGGTGACGCCACCGGATGCGGTGACGCAGCGGACGCCGTTTCTTTTGGCCGCGCGGATGGTTTTGGCGACGAGCACTTCCACAATGGCGGCCTGAACACTGGCGCAGAGGTCGCGGATTTTTTGCGGATCATCCAGCAACGCTGGATTATCCCGTAAAAAATAGCGAACGGAGGTTTTCAGCCCGCTGAAACTGAAGTCATCGCTCGCGTCATGAAGCATCGGGCGCGGGAAATCGAATGCCTTGGGGTTCCCCTGCTCTGCCAGCCTGTCAATTTCCGGCCCCGCGGGATACGAAAGGCCCATCATCTTGCCGGTCTTGTCAAAACATTCGCCGGCGGCGTCGTCAATCGTCGAGCCGAGCACGCGGTGTTTCAATTCGCTTTCCACCAGAACCAAAATTGTGTGGCCGCCGCTGACGATGAGCGAGACGTTCGGCTGAAAATTTGAAAAATCTGCAATGGGCGGATTCCCGGAAATCCACGGTGAATACAAATGCGCCTCGTGGTGATGAATTCCGACGAACGGTTTGCGCAAGGCGAACGCGACGGCTTGCGCGGCCTTCAATCCCACCAGCAGCGCCATCGGCAAACCCGGCCCTTGCGTTGCGGCAACGGCATCGAGTTGTTCCACCTTAATGCCCGCTTCGCTCAAGGCGGCACTGGCGACGGGCAGAAGATTCTTCAGATGCTCGCGCGCGGCAAGTTCCGGCACCACGCCGCCATATTCGGCGTGCAAGGCAACCTGCGACGAGACGGTGTTGGACAGAATTTTCCCGTCGCGCACCACGGCGGCGCTCGTTTCGTCGCAGGAAGTTTCAATTGCTAAAATCGTCATCCGTTGAATTGTTGAATTGAGACCTCTGCAAAAGATGTAGCATCGAGGCTGTGCCTCGACTTCACCTTTACAAAATACAGTGATTCCGGCCACAGGCCGGACGCTACACCGAGCTTCGCGCGGCTTTTGCAGAGGTCTCAATTGTTAAACCGGTTCAACAATTGAACGATTTAACCATTTAACAAATTTATTTCTCTGCGACTTTTTACGTTTTTGAAAGTTCGCCGTAAAGCAGTATGCCCTTGAGCAGATCGTCCGCGCGGTCGAGCTGGCCGTCACGCATATTTTCGAGCCGCGCGCGATCCTTCTTGTCGGCGGATTCGAGACCGCCGGGCGTGCGCTTGACCAGCAACGCGGTTTCTTCGTCGTCGGTCATCGGCACCAAGATGTCCGGCGTGATGCCGTGCTCGTGAATGACCTTGTGGCTGGGCGTGTAGTATTTGGCGACGGTAAGCTTGAGCGCTCCATCGGCTCCTTTGTTGATCGGTAAAATATCCTGCACGGAGCCTTTGCCAAAAGTTTTTTCGCCGAGAACCACCGCGCGATGCAAATCCTGAAGGCAGCCAGTGACGATTTCCGCCGCGCTCGCGCTGCCGAGGTTCACCAGCACGACCATCGGCTCGCCTTTCAATTCATCACCGTTGCCGTCGGCGCGGTGGACGGAGTTCTCCTTTGGATCGCGGCCTTCGGTGGTGACGACAAGCTGCCCGCGCGGCAAAAATTTTCCGCAGACATTGACGGCTTCGTCGAGCAGGCCGCCGGGATTGAAGCGCAGGTCAATGACCAGCGCCTTCATGCCCTGCGCCTGTAATTTTTGCAGCGCGGCCTCAAGCTCGTCGCCGGTTTTGTCGCCGAATTCCGTGATGCGAACGTAGCCGATCTGGTCCGCGCCGAGTGGAAATTCCTTTTTTCCGTTGATGTCCTTGACCATGTCCATCTGGATGATGGCGCGCGTGAGCGTGAAATTCTTTTCCACGCCGGTTGACGTCCGTTGGATGGTGAGGCTGACCTGTGTTCCCGGCTCGCCGCGCAGTTGCTTCACCGCGTCCTCCAAGGGAATTTTCCCCACGGCATGGCCTTCGATTTTAACGATGCGGTCGCCGGACAAAATGCCTGCGCGAAATCCCGGCGAATCGTCCATCGGCGCGATGACGGTGACGAAGCCATCCCTCATCGCGACGACGAGGCCGAGGCCGCCGAACTGCCCTTCCGTGTCGTCCTTCAACTGCTGGTAATCCTCCGCGTCCATGAATTCGCTGTGCGGGTCAAGCGAACCGACCATGCCCTTGAGCGCGGATTCAACCAGGCTGTGGTAGGTCAAATTCGTGCCGTCCACATAACTCGTGCGGACTTTTTGCAGCACGTCGGCGAAAATTTGAAGATCCGCGTCCGGCGAATCCTTTTGATCCGCCTCTCGCGCCGCCGAACTGAAATAGAATATTCCCGCGCCAATCACCAAGTTCATCGCGAGCAAGACCGTGACCAGGCCGAAAATTAAACGTCGTTTCATAACATAAAAACTTTACCACGAAGACACCAAGACATAAAGTTTTTGAAAAAGCTCTTTGTGCCTTGTGGTTAAGAAACTCGTAACAGTGTTTCGACGAACGGCAAATCGCCCGGCACGGTGACTTTCGGATTTGGCGATGCGCTTGGAACAAGTTGAACCGGCTGGCCGATCAATTCACACGCGGCCGTGTCGTCCGTGAAAATTAAATTTTTTGCGCGTGCGGCGGCAATCGCGCGGCGGATGACCCCGACGCGGAATGTCTGCGGCGTTTGCACCGACCAAAGCTTTGAGCGGTCGAGCGTGCGCAAAATCGTTTTGCCGTCGCCGGATTCCTTGATCGTGTCCGTGATTTGTTGCGCCGCAACCGCCGCGCCAGTTTCGCGCGCGGCGGCAATCGTCGCGGCGATCAAGGCTTCACTTGCGCAAGGACGTGCCGCGTCCTGAATCGCCACGATTTCAGCTTTTGACGACAATGCTTCCAGGCCGTTCCAAACCGAGTCCTGCCGTTCCGCGCCGCCGACGACAATCCGAAACGGTTTTTGGAAATGAAATTTCGCCGCGAGTTCCGTGAAGTGCTTCTGCATCCCGTCGCGTCCGACGAGAATGATTTCGTCCACGCATTTCGCGTCATTGAATTTCTGCCAGGTGTGCGCGATGACCGGACGGCCGGCGATTTCGAGCCACAGTTTGTCCGCGCCCATGCGGACACCTTTGCCGGCGGCGACGAGGATGGCGGCGTTCATGGTAAAAGTCCAAAGTCCAAAGTCCAAAGCCTAAAGTCAAATTCGCGCGCGACTTTGGACATTGGACTTTAGACTTTGGACTATTTCAACCGATTCGCCAGACAATGCGCGCCTTGTTCAAATCGTATTGCGACATCTGCATTTTTACGCGGTCGCCGACGGTGAGGCGGACGAAGCGTTTGCGCATCTTGCCGGAAATGGTCGCCAGCACCTGATGCTTGTTGTCCAGCTCGACGCGGAACATCGTCCCGGCCAGCACGGTCTGGATGCGACCCTCGACTTCTATGTGTTCTTCCATTAATTAAAACAACTGTAACAAATTCCGAATGATGAAAGCGAACAAAAAATCCCGCGCACAAATGACGCGGGGCGACGCTCGCTGGGAACGCCGCCCCGGTCAAAGTAATTTTCGGAAATCAGTAACGGTCACGACCGCCGCCGCCACCGCCACGGGGACCGCCGCCACCGCCACCGCCGCCGTATTCACGGCGCGGACCGCGATCACTGCGCGGACGCTCTTCCTTCGGGCGCGCGATGTTGACCGTCAACGCGCGATCACCGAGTTGCGCGCCGTTCATGGCTTCAATCGCCTTTTGGGCTTCTTCAGGGGTGGACATGGTCACGAATGCAAAGCCGCGCGAACGGCCGCTCATCCGGTCCATCATCAGATTCGCCTCGACGACCGTGCCATGCGCGGCAAACGCCTCGTGAATCTCGTTTTCAGTGGTGTTGAAGGAAAGGTTTCCCACAAACAGTTTAGTGCTCATTTTATGTCTCGCTGTTCAAGACCAACCGCTTTTCTCGGACTGTTCCCGACTACCGGGTTTCAAATCATCACCGAACCACGTTCACCTGAAGATTTACCATGACCTGAATAAGCCAGCTTATCCAACAGACAAGGCGACTCTAGCCCGACCGGAAATAATTGCAAGCCAAATTTAAGCAATCGCCGCGCGCAAATCCGTCGTCAGCCAACGCCGTTATTTTCAACGCATCTTGCGCCCAAAAAATTCTATTGACTTACTGTTTATATCGTGTATAAACAGTAAATACAAATGCCGCCCGAACGCAAAACATTTTTGATCGGTCCGATTTCATCCGCCGCCGACGGCGCGCTCTACCAGCAGATCGTTGACCAGATCAAGCGTGAAATTTCCGAAAACCGGCTCAAGCCCGGCGCGACCCTCCCCTCGTTCCGCGCGCTCGCCGAAGATTTGCTCGTCAGCGTCATCACCGTCAAGCGCGCCTACGAGGAACTCGAACGCGAAGGAATTATTTTCCGGCGGCAGGGTTTGGGAACTTTTGTCGCCGAACACGGTCACGACCGTAATCGCGAAGCCAGATTAAATTCCGCGCAGGAACTTTTTCGGACCGCCGCGCGCGAAGCCGCCGAAGCCGGGTTGAAACCGTCTGAAATTCTCGAACTCGCCCAAAAAATCATCAAAGGAAAATCATGAACACCAACGCCATCGAAATCCGCGGACTCGTAAAAAATTATCCAACCTTCAAACTCGGCCCGCTTGATTTGACCGTGCCGCGCGGCGCGATTTACGGACTCATCGGGCCGAACGGCGCGGGCAAGACCACCGCCATAGATTTGATTTTCGGCATGGGCAAAAACGATGCCGGCACCATCCGCGTGCTCGGCCTCGACCACCGCGCCGACGAAGTGGAACTCAAACGCCGCGCCGCCTACGTCAGCCCCGATTTGAATTTTGCCGTCTGGGGCAAAGTCGGCAAAGCCATCCGCTTCGTGCGCGGCTTTTATCCGAATTGGGACGACGCTTATTGCGCGCAATTGATGAAAGCGTTTCATTTGAGCGATGCCAACAAAATCGCCACGCTCTCCTTCGGCGCAAAAACGAAATTGAGTTTGCTCCTCGCCCTTTCGCGCCGCCCGGAAATTTTGATTCTCGACGAACCGACGACCGGCCTCGACGCCGTTTCCAAACAGGAAGTTTTCGGTGAACTGCTCAAAGCCGTCGAAACCGGCGAACGGACAGTTTTAATTTCGTCGCACGGCCTGTCCGACATCGAACGCTTCGCCGACCACATCGGCATGATTAAAAATGGCAAACTTCTGCTCGAAGGCCGCACGGACGAAATCGTTGACCGCTTCCGGCTCGCCGAATTTTTCAGCGACAACGGAACGCAATTTCAAAACCGCGACGGCCTGATCATTTTGAAACAAAACGAAAACCGCTGGCACGCCCTGCTCGACCAAAAGAGCGGCGCGCAAGACTGGCTGCAATCCAAAGGCGCAAAAGAAATTTCCCTCACGCGCGTGACGCTGGAAGATTTGTTCGTCGCGCTCGCCAAAGACGAGGAGACAAAATGAAACCACTGATGCTCGACCAAATAAAACGCCGCTGGTTCTTCTGGACGTTGTTCTGTCTGGTTCACTTCATTTTTGGATCGTTCAATTACGAAATGTTGGGAAGCATCTTTATTTTCCCGGTCGCATTTATACTTGGACCGAATATCTGGCTGATGGACTTGCAACGTGGCTATTCCCGCGTTGCGCTCACGCTGCCCTACACCGCGAGGCAAATCGGCAGGACATGGTGGTGGATTTCAGTCGGCTTCGCGGCAATTTTAATGGTTGTCTTCAGTTTTTTGGGCATGACATTTCATGTTTTGTCGCCGGGACAAGCGTTCCCGTTTGCAAAATGGCTTGAATATGTGACGGCCAATGCCCTTCTATATGGATCGCTTTTTTGGTTCTTCAGCGGAAGCGTTTTGTATCTGCCATCCATTGACTGGCAAAAAAGGATTCAGCGTTTGTTGGTCGGCGGATTATACATGGCAATGATTGGCGGCTGCGTCTATCTGCTTTTTAATATGCAGAAAAGTCCGGTCGAGATGGCGGCGTTTTATATCTGCACCCTGGCCATGACCATTCTCGGCTGGCTTCGTGCAGAATCAATGATTGCTGACTATGGCGAATATCGCAACGCCTCGCAACAGCCGAAAAATTCACGCAGGCAATTCAAATCACCGGACGGTTTTGGCGGAATTCCATTTATGTTTGCGAGGGCTTTTATAGGCGTTTGGAGTTTCGGGATTTTACTTTTGATCGTCATAAATCTTTTGGATTTTGTTGTAAAACATCAATTTGACTGGCATTATTTGACGAGAAGCATGGATAATGACGGGGCTTTCTTTCCTTTCTTTTTTGTCTTTATTTTTATGTCTTCCGCATTTTCTTTTTCTTTGAACCATGCCATGCGTTTTCTGCGGACGATGCCGATCTCAACCGCAAGACTGGCGGCCACGCTTTTGTCTGTTCAGATTTTGCCAATGCTCACCTTGTGTCTGGCTTTCACGGCTCTCGCGTGGAAAGAAACCGGGTCAGCCGAATGTGTTTCATTTTTCAAAATTGAATTGCTCGCCGTCGCTCCCGTCAGTGTTTTCATTGCCGTTTCAATTTGGAACACGCAGGCGAATTTCATAAAAACCGTTCTTCTGGTGATTGCGATTCTCGCGCCACTAACGCCCGCGTTCTATCAATTAACCTGCATGGACGGCCGCGGTTTGCCGTTTTGGTTCGTAGTTCCATTTAGCGGCGCGATGACGGGCATTTCTTTTTGGTCAACCTGTAAAATTATTGCGCAGAGCAGCAGCGCTTACCGTCCTCGCCAAGATCAATTCAGCAATCGCTGGCAATGGGGCGCGGGACGGTGAACTTCCATGCCGTAGGACAGGCGTCGCGCCTGTCTCCATCTTTCCGTCTCGGGTGAGCGTCCGTCGCCGTTGATTTGAGACAGGCGCGACGCCTGTCCTACACCGTCCGCCAGTCCAACACTTTCAACTGCACCGCGCGGCGGCCATTGAATTCATTGATTTGCGGCGCGAACGCCAGGTCAAATTTTCCGACCGGCAAAGATTTTTCGCCACCGTTCCACCAGACCGCTTCGTGCATCGCCGAACCGTCGCTCACCCAAAGTTTGACGTGCTGTTTTTGCGCGCCCATGCGCTGCAACGGTTTTGCGTGCGACAAGTTGCGCGAACAAAATTGCACCGCCGGATTCCCCTGCCCCGTCGGTTTCAGTTTTTCCAGTTCGGCGAGTGATTCAAAATTGATTTCGTCCAAGCCAACCTCCGCGTCGAGGCGTAGCGGCGGCTGCAAATCTTCCGGCTTCAATTTGAGCCGCGCCAAATCGTTTAGTTTTTGCCGCAGCAAATCAATTTTATCCGGCGCGATGCTCAAGCCCGCCGCCATCGCGTGTCCGCCGTGGCGCAACAGCAAATCGTCGCACTCGCGCAGCGCGGCGGCGAGATCGAAGCCCGCGATGCTGCGGCCCGAACCGCGCATCTCGCCGTTTTCGCCGCCGATGATGATTGTCGGACGGTAAAATTCCGACAGCACGCGCGACGCGACGATGCCGACGACGCCGATGTGCCAGAGCAATTGTCCCTCGACGATGACGAAATCTTTTTGCGCGTCGAACTTCGAGCGCACCACACCAATGACTTCCCCGACAATGCTTTTTTCAATTTTCTGTCGCTCGCGATTCCGCAAATCAAGATTTTGAGCGATCGGCATTGCTGCTTCCAAATTTTCGGTGAGCAGCAGATGCAAGGATTCTTCGGCGGTTTCCAAACGCCCGGCGGCGTTGAGGCGCGGCGCAAGCTGAAAGCCGACTTCGTAAGCGCCGATTTTATCCGGCGTTTGCGCGACTTTTTTCAAAGCGAGGATTCCGGTGCGTTTGGTTTCGTTGAGTTGCCGCAAACCGGCGGTGACGAGAATCCGGTTTTCGCCGGTCAGCGGAACCAGGTCCGCAATCGTGCCGAGCGCGACCAAATCGAGCAGCGGTTTCAAATCAAATTCCGTCGCGCCGGGCAGATTGGTTTCGCGCCCGCGCTTGACGAGCGCATGAGCGAGCTTGAAGGCAAGACCGGCGGAGCAGAGTTCGGTAAAGGCAGTTGATGGTTGAGAGTTGAGAGTTGAAAGCTGCGGGTTCACGAGCGCGACGGCGGCGGGTGCGGGATTGGAAACTTGATGATGATCCAAAACAATCACGTCAACGCCGCGCGAATTGAGCGAAGCTATTGTCTCAACGGCGGTTGACCCGCAATCCACGGCGAGCAAAAGCGTCGTCGGAAATTTTTTGAGGCAATTTTCCACGCCGTCCGCGCTCAAGCCGTAGCCTTCGTCCATCCGGTTGGGCAGATAAAAATTCACCTGCCAGCCTAGTTCGCGCAGGACTTCAACGAGCAGCGCGGTGGAAGTCACGCCGTCCACGTCGTAATCACCAAAAATCACGAGCAGCTCGTTTTGCGCGCGCGCGCGAAGCAATCGTTCGACGGCTTTGTCCATGTTTGGCAGCAGAAACGGATCGGCGAGATTTTTCAGGCGCGGCGAAAGAAAGTTTTCGATGGCGGACGGCTCGCTGAAGCCGCGATTGAGCAGGCATTGCGCGAGCAGCGGCGAAATTTTCAACTGCGACGCGAGCTGGCCGGCGAGCAGCGGTTGCGGCGGGGCGGGCGTCCAGCGGAATTTCATTTTTTATTTAACCACGAATGGACACGAATTAACACGAATGAAGACAAAAAACGAGCCAAAGCTGTTTTGACTCGTGTTCATCCGCGGTCCGGTTTCTTCTCGCGCCGCGCGGCGGTGACGGACAGCGCGATGGCGATCAAAAGAATCGCTGCCACGACGAGCAGTGAAATGCCCGTGGAAACTTCCAGTTGAAACCGTTGCGGCGTTTTGCCGTGCGGGTCGAGCAGCATTTTTGCGCCGACGAAAACGAGGACGACGGACAGGCCGAATTTCAGGTGGCGGAAATAGCCGAGCGCGCCCGCGAGCAGAAAATACATCGAGCGCAGGCCGAGGATGGCGAAGACGTTCGAGGTGAAAACGATGAAGGCTTTCTGCGTCACGGAAAAAACCGCCGGCACGGAATCCACGGCGAAAATCAAATCGGTCGTCTCGACCAGCAGCAAAACGAGCGCGAGCGGCGTGAGCAGAAACCGCCCGTCCAGCCGCGTGAAAAATTTTGGCCCAAGAAAATCCGGCGTCACGGAGAAAAATCTCCGCGCCAGGAGCAGCGCGGGATTTTTTTCCGGCTCGACCGTTTCCTGGCCGGAGAAAAGCATTTTGATCCCGGTGAAAACCAGGAACGCGCCGAACACATACAGCACCCACGCGTAACGGTGGATGAGCGCCGCGCCGACGGCGATCATCGCGCCGCGCATGACGAGGGCCCCGAGGATTCCCCAAAACAGGACGCGGTGCTGGAATTGCGGCGGCACGCGGAAGGCGGAAAATATCAGCACGATGACGAGGATGTTGTCGAGCGAGAGGGAAACCTCGATGAGGTAGCCGGTGGTGAATTGAACCGCCTCTTCGCGTCCGCGCCAATGCGCCATTGCCCCGGCAAAAACCATCGCCAGCGCGAACCACAGCGCGCTCCACGCGAGGGCCTCCTTGAATTTGACGACGTGCGATTTGCGATGAAACACGCCCAGATCAAGCGCGAGAAAAATCAGGATGCAGACAATGAAGCCCGCCCAGTGCCACGGCGTGATTTGAATCAGGGCAAGCATGGTTGAAACACAGCCGTCGTTCTGTTCCCAATCTTAATCGTCATCTTAATCCTAATCTGAAAGTGATTAAGATTAAGATTAAGATTAAGATTAAGGATTACGAGGAAAAATCAGACTTTCGCCGACGCGGAATTTTGCAGCGTCACCTGCGACACCGCGCCGATGTTCGGGCGTTCGCCCTTGTGCCACCACAGCACGATGGCGCTGGCGATGTAAATGGACGAATAAGTGCCGGTGACGATGCCGATGAGGAAGGTGAACGCGAAATCGTTGATCTCGCCCCGGCCGCCCCAGATGAACAGGCAGGACGTGGCGATGAACACCGTGCCGCTGGTGATGATCGTCCGGCTCAACGTCTGGTTGAGCGCCTGGTTGATGACTTCCTTGAACGTGCCGCGCACGCCGAGCTTCAAATCTTCGCGGATGCGGTCGAAGATGACGATTTTGTCGTTGATGGAAAAGCCGATGATGGTCAGCACCGCCGCCACCACGGTGGCATTAAACTCGCGCCCGGAAATTCCGTTGGCCAGGCAATAACAGCCAATCGTCAAAAGCACGTCGTGAAGCACGGCGACCACGGCGGCGACGGCGAAGGAAAATTCGTAGCGGAACGCGACATAGACCAGTATGCCGAACATGGCTAGCAGCGAGGCGACGATGGCGGAATCGCGGACGTCCTTGCCCACCTTCGCGCCCATTTGCTTGTGGTCAACGGCCTTGAACTTCGCCTGCGGAAATTTCTCCAGCAGCGCCCGCTCCACCTTGTCCGCCGAGCCGCTCGAAGTCGTCACGCTCAACGTTTCACTGCCGCCGGAAACATCCTTTTGAAACTGGATTTGCGGATCCTTTTCGCCGGTGGCCGTGACGGCGGAACGGATTTCATCCACGCCAATTTTTTGCGCATAACTGAACGTCGTGCTGTCGCCGCCCAAAAAGTCCACGCCAAACAGTTTCGTCCCGCGCTCAATGCCATAACCAAGCGATATGACAATGAACAACCACGAAATTACAAACAGCGGCGTGGCGATTTTCATGAAATTCACCTTCGCCGCATTGATCAGGTGAAACATCCCCAGCGATTTCAAAATGTTCCGGTCGAGCAGCAAATCAAATATCAGCCGTGTCACGACCAGCGCGGTGAACAGGCTCGCCGCCACGCCAATGGTCAGCGTCACGCCGAAGCCCTTGATCGCGCCCGTGCCCATGAAAATCAGGATGACCGAGGAAATGAGCGTCGTGACGTGCGAATCGAAAATCGTCCCGAACGCGCGCGCGTAACCGGCGGCGATTGCGCCGCGCAAAGATTTGCCCTTGGCCAGCTCTTCCCGCAGGCGCTCGTAAATCAGCACGTTTGCGTCCACCGCCATGCCGATGGTCAGCACCACGCCGGCGATGCCCGGCAACGTGAACGTCGTGCCGATGGAACACATGACGCCGAGCAGGATGATGATGTTCGTGATGAGCGCGACGTTCGCCGTGAGGCCGGCCACCCGGTAATAAATCAGCATGAACGCCGAAACCAACGCCACAGCCCAGAGAGCCGCATGGAGGCCGGCCTTGATGGAGTCCGCGCCCAGCGTCGCGTCAACGTCCTCGGAAGAAATAATTTTGAGCGGCGCACGCAACGGATTTTGCAGGACGCTGGCCAGTTGCTGCGCTTCCTGTTCCGAGAAAGTGCCGGTGATTTCGCCGTTGCCGGTTTCAATCGGGGAATTGATGTTCGGCGCGGAATACAACTCGCCGTCCAGAATGATGGCCATGCGGTGGCCGACGTTCGCTTTTGTGGTTTCGGCAAATCTGACCGCACCGTCCTCATTGAGCGTAAAGCTGATCTGCGGTTCACCCAACTGCCCGCGCACCATCATCGCATTTTTAATGATGTCGCCGGCCAGTCCGTTCACCGGTTTTTTGCTGACAATGACTTCTTCAACCTTGGGCGGCCCGTTGGGAACCGGCTCAACGTGCTTGAGATAGACATAACCGGGCGGGATTGGCTGGTGGTCGCGGATGATTTTGTCGCTGTCATCCCGCACCATGCGGAATTCCAGATACGCGGCCTTGGAAATGTTCGTCATGGCGATGTCTTTCTCCGCCTGCGACAAGCCGGGCAGCTCGATCAAAATGCGGTTGTCGCCCGCCGGCTGGATGACCGGCTCGGCCACGCCGACGGCATCCACGCGCTTGCGCAAGACCTCGATGGCCTGCGACAACGCGCCGCTCACGTCCGGCGCGCGGGCCACATGGTTCGTGTCATTGACATCCTGCATATGGGCGAGATAGTTCGTGTCCATCTCCACGAGGAACGACGTGCCGCCCTGCAAATCCAGGCCGAGCTTGATCTTGCCCGACGCGTCGCGCTGCAGCCGGTTCAGGATGTAAATGTTCGGCGACACTTCGTTCGAGGCGAGGATGAAGGTGAAATACGGCTGGAGGTCGTTCGTGCCGATGGCCTCCTGCAAATTGTCAAACTCGCTGTTGGTCGCCGCCGCCTGGAGCGGCGCGAGCCGTTGCAGGATGTTCGAGAACGTGGCGTCAGGATTTTCGGCGCGCGAGGAAAATTCCTGCACAAGGTCGCGCGAGGTCGGCGGGTAGATTTCGTAAAGCGACCAGACGACGATCAGGATGACGAGGATCCATTTCCAGCGGTTGTCTTGCTTCATGACGTTTTAAGATTCGGTCGCCGTGCTGGCATCGAGGATTTGCACCACGGAAGCCTTGGTGACTTCCATCTTGGCGTCGGCGGAACGGATCGAAACGGTCGTGTCCTTGACCGTGATGACGACGCCGATGATGCCGCTGGCCGTAATCACCTTGTCGCCCGACTTGAGGGTTGAGAGCAAGGCCGCCTGCTTTTTGCGCTGCTGGCTCTGCGGACGGATCAAAATAAAATAAAAGGCGACGACCACCAGGATCATCGGCGCAAAGCCCAGCCAGTTGGGCGGCGCGGACTGCGTGGTTCCGGTGGTTGCCGTTTGGGTTCCAGTGGTTGCCGTCGTCGTTGCCGCCTGTGGCGCGGCGGCGGGGACCTGCGCCAATATAGTGTTCCAGTGCATAATTTGAAAAGTGGCCGGACAATGTAAGAAAGCTGGCGGAAATGGCAAGCGCAATTGCCGGGAGATTTGGCTGCCCGTTTCCGCCGGAAGAAATTTTTTCCCGCTGCCGCTTCAATCGCCAGTGGACTTTGCGGCCAATCTCCATTAAACGTGTCGGCGCAACCGCATCAAACCGCGCGTGAAAACACTGCACTCATATCTGACCCGCCAGGTGCTCGCCTCGCTGCTGCTCACTGTGGCGGTGTTCACGTTCGTCCTGCTGCTGGGCAACGTGCTGCAAATCCTCCCGCTCATCATCAGCACCCGCGCGCACCTCGGCCTCGTCCTGCAGGCGGTCGGGCTGCTGGTTCCGTTCGTCTGGGTCTTCGCGCTGCCGATGGGACTGCTCACAGCGACGCTGCTGGTTTTTGGCCGGTTCAGCGCGGACCAGGAGCTCACCGCCGCGCGCGCCAGCGGCATCAGTCTGCTTTCGCTCATCACACCCGTCCTGCTGTTGAGCCTGTTGTGCTGCGCCGTCAGCGCGTGGATTAACATGGAGCTTGGCCCGCGTTCGCGCGTGGCCTGCAAAAACCTGCTCTTCCAGTTGCGCGGTGAACTGGTGAACGTGCAACTGCCGGAAGACCAGTTCATCCGCGATTTTCCCGGCTACATTTTTTATGTGAAAAAAAACAGCGGCGGCAACCTGAAGGACGTGATGGTCGGCGTGCTCGACAACGAATCCAACGTGTCCATGACCATCACCGCGCCCAGCGGAAACTTTGAGGTCAACGTGACGAACAAGGAAATGTTCCTGCATTTGAACCAGCCCCGCACCGTGACCAAAAGCGGGGTGGTCTGGGCCACCAAAGAATTCACCTCGGCCAATCTATACCCGACCAATTCAGCGTCGGTCGGGAACAATCATCCGAAAATCAGCGACATGACCTTCGGGCAGTTGCGCGATGAAATGGGCGCGCTGGAACGGCAGTTCGCCCAGCCGCCGCCCGGTGCCACGAACACGGCTCAATTACGCGCGCAGTTGCGTGAAATGACGGGCCAGCGGAAAGATTTGACCGAGCCGGTGCGCGTGGAAATGAACCGGCAGATCGCCTTTTCATTCGCGTGCTTCGGTTTTACGCTCGTCGGGATTCCGCTCGGCATCCGGATGCACCGGCGCGAGACGAACATCGGCGTGGCCATTGCGCTCGGCCTCGTGCTGGTTTATTACAGCTTCATCGTCCTCGGCTCGGCGCTGTCCGCGCGGGCGGAATTCGCGCCGCACCTGATCGTCTGGCTGCCGAATTTTATTTTCCAGGCCGTCGGCGCGGTGCTGCTCTGGCGCGCGAACCGGGGGATTTGATTTCAACCACCCAGACACCAAGGCACAAAGAATACTTGAATCTAATTTTTGCAGGCTTGGTGTCTTGGTGTCTTGGTGGTTAATTTGTTTTCCGCCTGAAAACTTTCCCAATCGCCGCCTGGTCAACCGGCTTCACAATCAATTCGTCAATGTTGACGTGCGCCGGGCGGCTGGCGACCCAGACGAGAATTTCCGCGATGTCTTCCGCCGCGAGCGGATGGGTTCCTTCATAAACTTTTTTCGCCTGCGCCGCGTCGCCCTTGAAGCGCACGAGCGAAAATTCCGTTTCCGCCAATCCGGGGTCAACTGTCCCGACGCGGATGCCCGTGCCGAGCAATTCGAGCCGCAGCGCGCGGGTAATCTGCAATTCGCCCGCCTTCGCCGCGCAATAAACCGCGCCGCCCTCGTAAGCCGCGTGCCCGGCCACCGAGCCGATGTTGATGATGCTCGCGCCCGTCCCGCCATCGCGGGACGCGGGCATGAGCGGCAGCGCCGCGCGCGTCACGCGCAAAATGCCGAGGACGTTCGACTGGATCATCGCCTCCCAGTCCGCGTCCTTGCCTTCGGCGATAGTGTCCAAGCCGTGCGCGCCGCCGGCGTTGTTGATCAAAACATGAAGACTTTGGGCTTTGGACTTTGGGCTTTGGACTAATTTTTCCGCCCATGAAATGAATTCCTCGACGCTCGCGGTTTTGGAAACATCCAGTTCGTGAAAATGCGCTTCCGCCGCGCCGGATTTTTTTGCCGCCGCCGCGACTGTTTTCAAACGGTTCACCCGCCGCGCGCCGAGCAGCAGTTTTGCGCCGGCCGCGCCGAACGCCATCGCCGCCGCCGCGCCAAAGCCGCTCGACGCGCCGGTGATGAGAACCCATTTATTTTTGAGCGATGCCATGGCCAGAAATTTTCGGAAGCTGCTTTCGGCGGCGAAGACTGGTGGAGCCTAGGAGGCTCGAACTCCTGACCTTCTCATTGCGAACGAGACGCTCTACCAACTGAGCTAAGACCCCAGCCATTCGCGGACGCCCATGAAGCTGCCAGATAAATCCGCGTCACGCAACCGCGAAGTGATCTCGCATTGTCCTAATCTTAATCGTCATCGTAATCCTAATCGGACAAGTTCAGCGATTTCGATTATGAGCAGGATTAAGATTAGGCCGGCGAAGTGAACCTTGCAGCAATTGAGAATTGGCAACCGCCGCCGCTCCTGCTAATTTCTCTGCAATGTCCGACGCGGCCGCGCCAGCCCCAACGCCCTCGAAGGCGAATGTTTTTCTCCGCCGGCTGATCACCTCGGTGATTCTCTGGACGGTGATTCTCGCCGCCATGTTCTCCGGCAACGAGTTTGTTTCCGACGGCGTTTTCATCCTGATCATCTTCGTCTTCGCGCTGCTCGGGCTTTGGGAATTTTACGGCCTCGCCGGAAAACGCGGCCTTGCCTGTTTCAAAGGCTGCGGACTGCTCGGCGGCGCGGCGCTGATGGTCGGGACTTTTTTGAACGTCACCGGCCAAGTCGGCACGCAAGGCTCGCCCGCGCGCGTGAACGATTTTGAGACCGGCTTCCTGATTTTGTTCGTGCTCGGGCTTTGCGTGCGGCAATTCGTTTCCAAATCCAACACGGCGGGAATCGTGGCGATTGCCACGACGTTGTTCGGCCTCATGTATGTGCCGTGGCTGCTGAACTTCATCCAGAAAATATGTTTTTTCCCCGGCGTGGAAGGAAAATTTTTCCTGCTGTATTTCATCCTCGTCACCAAATTCAGCGACATGGGCGCGTATGCCGTCGGCTCGCTCATCGGCAGACATAAAATGATCCCGCGCATCAGCCCCGGCAAGACGTGGGAAGGTTTCGGCGGCGCGATTGTCGTTTCGACCGCGACGAGCCTCGTCTTCGTGCATTTTTTTGGCGGCCACATGGCGGGCATGAATCGGGTTCACGCCGTCATTCTTGGCATCGTCTTGAGTTCCACCGCCGTCATCGGCGATTTGATTGAATCGCTGTTCAAGCGCGAGGCGGGCGTAAAGGATTCCGGTGGTTTTTTCCCCGGCATCGGCGGCATCCTCGACTTGCTCGACAGTTTGCTGTTCAATGCGCCCATCATGTATTTATATTTGCGGCACGTTTTGACGCACCCGTGATTTTTGCCACAGATGGACACAGATGAAACACAGATAAAGGCGGCGGAAAAGGATTATCAACGGGCCATGTATGTTGAGTTGCAATCACGCGGCGTGAGGGTGGAGCTTGAGCCGAAAATCCAAGTTCAATTCAAAGGCGTCATCGTTGGCGATTACGCGGCTGACCTGTTGGTTGAAGATAAAATCATAGTGGAATTAAAGACCGACGCGGCCTATCAGTCCGCGCACGAAGCCCAGCTTTTGAATGAACTGCGCGGCACGGGAATCAGGCTTGGCTATCTCATCAATTTTGGCCGCGAGCGTGTTGAATACAAACGCATGGTCTTTTGAATTAAATCTGTGTTTCATCTGTGCCCATCTGTGGCTCAATAATTTTTTGATAAATGAAGAACGTTGTTTTACTCGGCAGCACCGGCAGCATCGGCACCAGCACCGTCAAGGTGGCGGAAGATTTGCCGGATCAAATCCGCCTGCTCGGCCTTGCCGCCGGCAACAATTCCGAACTCCTCTTCGAACAAACGCGCAAGCACAAGCCCGCCGCGATTTCAATTTTCGATCCCGCAAAAGCAAAGGAACTTCAAAACGCGCTCGGCACGTCAACCCAAGTTTTTTCCGGCGCAGATGGCTTGATAAAGCTGGCGACACTTCCGGCAGCGGACATTGTTCTGATTGCCATTGTCGGAACGGCTGGATTGAAGCCTGCGCTCGCGGCAATTCGCGCAGGCAAAGACATAGCTGTTGCTTCAAAAGAAATTCTCGTTATGGCCGGCGAAATCGTGATGAATGAGGCGCGCAAACACGGCGTGCGCGTCCTGGCCGTGGACAGCGAACATTCCGCAATTTTCCAATGTCTCGATGGCAAGCCGACCAGTTCTGTCCGCAAACTTTGGCTGACCGCTAGCGGCGGCCCGTTCCGCGACAAAACACTTTGGCCAAAAGAAAAATTTTCCGAGATCACCGTCGAACGCGCGCTCAAGCATCCATCGTGGGTCATGGGGAAAAAAATCACGATTGATTCCGCGACGCTCTTCAACAAGGGGCTTGAAATGATCGAGGCGCGCTGGCTGTTCGACATCGAGATGGCGCGCGTCGGCGTGGTCGTGCATCCGCAGAGCATCGTGCATTCGATGGTCGAGTTCGTGGACGGCTCGCTCATCGCGCAGCTTTCGACGCCCGATATGTGTCTGCCGATTCAATATGCGCTGACGTATCCCGACCGTGCCGCGAGCGACCGTGTGCAGACGAATTTTCCAAAAATCGGCACGCTCACCTTTGAAGAGCCGGACGTGGAGCGGTTTCCAGCAATTGAACTGGCGCGGCGCGCGGGCGAAACCGGCGGCACGTTCCCCGCCGTGTTGAACGCGGCGAACGAAATCGCAGTCGAAGCGTTCGTGAACCGAAAAATTAATTTTCCGCAAATCACCGAACTCGTCCGCCGCACGATGGACGCGCACAAAGTGGTTTCGCATCCGACGCTGGAACAAATTCTCGAAGCCGATTCATGGGCGCGCAAGGGCTCCGTAATTTGAAATGGCGGAAAGCCCATTCGTCGCTATAATCTTACGACTGATTTTACATGACAATCTTGAGATACATTTTCGTCGCCCTGGAAGTGGTGTTGCTTTTCAACCTGCTGATTGGCGTCCACGAACTCGGCCATTTTCTGGCGGCCAAGTGGCGCGGGCTGAAAATTGACCGCTTCGCCATCTGGTTCGGCAAGCCCATCTGGAAAAAGAAAATCAACGGCGTCGAATATGCGCTGGGCTGGATTCCCGCTGGCGGCTACGTCGCGCTGCCGCAAATGGCCAGCATGGAAATCATCGAGGGCAAGGGCGGCGAGCCTGAAGAGAAAACCGTCGAACCTTTTGCGGAGCGCGTGGGCGGCGACTTGAAGGAAACCAAAATTGATGCGCTGCCGAATGTTTCGCCGCTGGACAAAATCATCGTCGCGTTCGCCGGCCCGCTGTTCAGCTTTGGGCTGGCGATTGCGTTTGCCTTTTTGGTCTGGGGCGTCGGCAAGCCGGGCAACGAGGCGGACAATTCCACGCAAGTCGGCTGGGTGGACCCCACCGGCCCGGCGTGGAAGGCGGGATTGCGTCCGGGCGACACGCTTTTGGAAATTGACGGTTATCCGGTGAAACATTTTTCGCCGCCCGCGCTGGACAGCGTGACCTGGCGCATCGTCACCAGCGAAAACACGAATCTCACCATCCGGTTTTCGCGCGCCGGACAGGAGCAGACGGTTTATGCGACGCCTTATCATCGCGATACAAAATGGTATGAGCGCAAGGCGTTGCGGCAAATTCTCATCAGCCCGGCGATGAAAGCGGTCGTCGGCGAAGTCGCCAGCAACAGCCCGGCGGCGCTGGCCGGTTTGACCAACGGCGATGAAATCATCGCACTCAATGGCAACAAGATTTACAGCCCGCTGGCGGTTCTTGCCGCCGAGGACGCGATGAGCAACAGCCCGGTCCGACCAATTGTGCTGACCGTTCGTCGCGGCAACTTGCGCGATCTCGACTACACATTGGTGCCGGCAAAACCCATCCAGCCGACGAACAGCAATCCCTCGCTCGGCTTCGTCGCCTGGGGACAGGAAACCAACGAGTCGCTGGATCATCCCGGTCCGCTGGAGCAGATTCAATCGAGCGTCGGACAGATTTTCGGAACCTTTCACGCGTTGTTTGCCGCAAAGAGCGAGATCGGCGTGCAGCAGCTCGGCGGCGCGGTAATGATCATCCGCGTTTATAGTAATCTCTTTGAAAGCGAGGACGGCTGGCGGCGCGTGCTGTGGTTCAGCGTGATTCTCAACATCAATCTGGCCTTGATCAATCTTCTGCCGCTGCCGGTTCTTGACGGCGGACACATCACGCTTTCGCTGATTGAAGCCATCCGCCGCCGGCCCGTGAGCGTCCGGGTTCTGAACTTCATCCAGACCGTCTTTGCCGTGCTGCTCATTTTCTTCATGGTCTATATCGCGTTTTTCGACACCGGCGACTGGCTGCGGAGCGCGCGCGCCGACCGCGACCAGCCGGTCATTTTCGCCCCGCAAAAATAATTACTCATGCGCTACTGCGAATCTCCCTATTTTTATAACCGTCGCCAGAGCCGCGAGATCGTCATCGGCGATCCGGCGAACGGCGGCTTTGTGATGGGCGGCCATCATCCCGTCGTGAAGCAGTCCATGATTACCTGCGACACCATGGACACCGCGCTGTCCGTCAAGCAGACGCTCGACCTCGTCGCCGTTGGCTGCCAGCTTGTGCGCATCACCGCGCCGACCGTTAAGGACGCGGCGAATTTGCAGAACATCGTCCGTGAATTGCGCGCGCAAGATTGCAACGTCCCGATTGTCGCCGACATCCATTTCAAACCGGATGCCGCGATGGAAGCGGTGAAATGGGTTGAAGTCGTCCGCGTCAATCCCGGCAATTATGCCGACTCCAAAAAATTCGCCATCAAGGAATACAACGACGAGCAATACGCCGCCGAACTGAAGCGCATCGAGGAAAAATTCACTCCGCTCGTTTTGGAAGCCAAGAAGCTGAAGCGCTCCCTGCGCATCGGCACGAACCATGGTTCGCTTTCGGACAGAATCATGAACCGTTACGGCGACACGCCGCTTGGCATGGTCGAGAGCGCGCTGGAATTCGCCCGCATCTGCCGTCAGCACGATTTTCACAATTTCAAATTTTCGATGAAGTCGTCGAATCCGAAGGTGATGATCGAATGCTATCGCCTTTTGGTTGCGCGATTGAATAAAGAAGGCGCGGACTGGAATTATCCGATCCATCTCGGCGTCACTGAAGCCGGCGAAGGCGAGGACGGACGCATCAAATCCGCCATCGGCATCGGCTCTTTGCTCTGCGACGGCCTCGGCGACACCATCCGCGTTTCGCTCACGGAAGATTCGCCGCGCGAAATTGAGGTTTGCACCGATTTGCTCGCGCAGATTCCTATTTTAACCGTAGGAGACGACGTAAGGAGTCTCAAATTAAAAGGAAATCAGAGCCTCGTTACCTCGGCTCCTACAGAATTTCCATTCGACCCCTTCCATTTCGAAAAGCGCGAGACGCCGGAGATTGAACTGAACGAAAATATAAAATGTGGCGGCGAACAATTAATTCGCGTCGTCGTCACGCGCGCGACTTGGGAAAAAGTCGCGCCGAAGATTCGTCCGAAAGACGACGTGAAACCGGAAGCGGTCTATGAAGACCTGAACATTTTTGAAATTGATCCGACGCAGGATTTTGAAATCAATTGCGAGACGCAATTGGTGACCGTGAAGGACGGCGTGAATCTTCCCGCCATCACCGCGTTCCGTCTGCTCGCGAGCAAATTAAAAAAACTTGGCCGCAATAATCCGATCCTGCTCAAGGATTGTCTTTTCAGCGGGAGCGCGGGCGTCCCGCCTGCATCGGTTGGCGTCTCGCCGACCGAGTGCGTCGAAGGCGCGACGCCTTCGACAGCACGCGAGACGCGTGCGCTCCTCGAACCGAAAATCGCTTTGCTCCGCGCATCAGTCGTCATCGGCTCGCTGCTGGCGGATGGAATTGGTGACGCGATTCTGGTGCGCGGCGAAGCGGGCGGCGGGCAATCGTTGCGGCTCGCGTATAATATTTTGCAGGCCGCCGGTTGCCGCAGTTTCAAGACGGATTATGTCGCGTGTCCGAGTTGCGGACGCACATTGTTCAATTTGCAGACCGTCACCGCGCGCATCAAGGCGCGCACGGAACATCTCAAGGGCGTGAAGATCGCCATCATGGGCTGCATCGTGAACGGCCCGGGCGAAATGGCTGACGCGGATTTCGGCTACGTGGGCGGCGCGCCGAACAAGATCAATCTTTACGTCGGCAAGACGCCGATCAAGTTCAACATCCCCGAAGCCGAGGCGGTGGAACGGCTCGTTGACCTCATCAAGGAACACAACAAGTGGGTCGAGCCGGAAATTGTATCAGTTGGCAACTAATCTTTATGGCGGAAGTTTTGGGAAAATCAGGTAGGTATGTCAGCCAACAAGCAGTTAAAAGACGCCGTGAAATTATTCTTCTCGTCTGCACATTGATTGGCATATTAGGCGTAATTGCCGGAATTTGCATTTCAAATGCGGTTCACTTAAACGCATTTTCAGTCTGGATAAATTCTGCAATTTCAATAATCGCGCTTGTTGCAATGTTGCTTCTGTCAAAATGGGGTGAGGAAAAATTGGATGTTCTGGACAAGCAAAAAAATTCAATGGAACGTGGTTCGGCTGGCGAAAATCTCGTAGGTAACATTCTGGCGAACTTGCCCAATGATTTTTACGTCATAAATGGCGTCGCCGCAGAATATGGCGACTTGGATCATGTGGTAGTTGGCCCAACTGGAGTATTTGTTCTTGATTCAAAAAACTGGCGCGGTGTGGTTTCATCCGATGGAAATGGCGAATTACATCTGAATGGGCAGACAACTGACAAGCCTTACGTCCGACGATTTGTTGGAAGAATGCTTGGCGTTCGGGAAAAGGTAATGACTCTCGCGCCCAATGTTGATTGTTTCTATCAAGCATTGTTTGTTTTCACGGCAGCGAGAGTTGAAGCAAAGTGGGGTTCGACAGGAAATGTCCATTGCATCCGCGATGACCAAATTCACAATTACGTTGTAGAAAAAGATTTTGGTAAACGCCTCAAGCCAGAAGAAGTTCAGCGCGTAGCCCAAGCTTTTCTTGGGCTGGCTCACATGGAAAAGGAATTCACACGCGCCGCAACTTCGCAGTCAAATTGAACCAAGGCCATTTGTTTTAGCTGACGACTTTGCCATTTGCGCGCCTTTTTATTTGACGTCCCGCAATCCGCGTATTACTTATTTTGTATGACAAAAACTGAAGTCATCACGTTTCGTTCGCCCCATTCCAAGCGCGAGTTGCGGCGGCGGTTTGGCAACGTCTCAAAAGGGTTGAACAATCTGATCCAACGCGAAATCGGCGCGCAGCAGCCGCGCGACTGGCGGGAGATTTTGGACCGGCCCGCCGGCCCAAAAATTTCCAAAAAGGTTTTTGACCGATGCATGATGCCCGAATAGCGTTTGCCGATACGAACTGGCTGGTGGCGACCTACCACGAATCACAATATAAAAAATCCGTCCAGCTTTGGACGGAAAAACCGGGCGCTTCCAATTTAGTCGTAAGCGAGGCGGTGCTGGCGGAATGCCGTTGCACTTTTCGTCGTGTAGGAAATCGGCTGGGCGCACTGGAATCCGACCTGCGCGCGCGGCTGTTCGTGGATTGCGGCTATACTTTCGCGCAGATGACCGCGCTGGCGGATGAACTGTTCCGCAAGTATGCGCCGCGCTGCAATGTCGGCACGCTGGACTTGCTGCACATCGCCGCCGCCAAGCGGTTTGGCTGCCGCTGGTTTTTGAGCTTCGACAGCAACAGCGGCTGCCGCGCCATCGCTCATTCAGAAAACTTGAAAATTTTCCCGGAATTGAACGCCATTGACAGGCGATGGATTGCAAAGTTCAAGTGAGCCGGACTTCGCGAATAAACCTTGCCGAAGGTGGATTGAAATGGCCAAACGCGATCCTTACGAAGCCTTGGAAATCAGCCGCTAAATTTTCGGCGGCGCGGTGCTTTTGCGTTCGATCAGTTCGGCGGGCAGGCGCCGGGACTGGACTTTTTCGCCGCGAATCAGATTCAGCATCGTCTCCACCGCCGCGATGCCGAGCCGGAATTTCGGCTGGCGGATGGTGGTCAGCGGCACGCGAAAATATTCCGCCATCAAAATGTTCCCAAAGCCGACGATGGAAATGTCCTCGGGAATTTTCAGCCCCTGCGAGAGCAATGCGTCCGCGCAGCCGACGGCCACGATGTCGCTGACGGCCTGGATGGCGGTCGCCTGGCAGCCTTCGTTGAGCATTTGCAGCGCGGCGTTGGTGCCGTCTTCAATCGTGCTGCCGGCCTGAAAAACCAGCTTGTCGTCCACGTCCAGCCCGGCTTCGCGGAGCGCGCGGCGGTAGCCTTCAAAGCGTTCGTGCGCCCACGGCGCGACGGGCGGGCCGGTCAGATAGGCGATGCGTTTGTGGCCGAGCTGGAGCAGATGTTGCGTGGCATGGTAACTGGCGACTAATTCCTCGGTCTCCACGCTGGCGAAAGATTTGCAAAAGGCGGCAGGCGGGCCGAGCAGCACCGTCGGCGTCTGGCGGACAAGAATTTCCTGGTAAATCCGCGCCTCGGCCTCGAAGCGATAGACCGGCGAGATGAACAGCCCGTCCACCCGCCGTGAAAGCATTCGCCGGAGGCAAAGCTCCTCGCGTTCCGGCTTGTTCAGCGAGTGCGCGAGCAAAACGTCATAGCCAAGTTCGTGCGCGCGTTCTTCTATCGCAAAAATGATGCGCGCGTAAATCGGATTTGTGATGGAGGGAATGACGACGCCGAATATTTTTGTGGTCTTCGTCCGCAATCCTTGCGCGCTGGAATCGGGAACGTAGCCCATCTGCTGCGCGAGCAATTTGATCTTCGCCTTGGTCGCGGCGGATACGTCCGGCGCGTCGCGCAACGCTTTCGAGACGGTCATCACCGAGACGCCGATTTGCTGGGCAATGTCTTTGAGCCGGACCATGATCAGAAGGCAGAAGGCAGAAGGCAGAAGGCAGAAAAAAAGAAAACTTCGCCGCGCAGATTTATTTCTTCATTCTTCATTCTTCCTTTTTCATTTACAAGTAAGCTCCGCGCCATTGCAGTTTGTGGCGCAACGCTTCAAAAAACGAGGTGTCCGCCAGATGCATCAGCCGGACGGCGCGGCGGCTGCGGCGGATGACGACTTCGTCGCCCGCGCCGAGTTCGCCGATCAACTGCCCGTCTGCGCTCAAAATGGTCGCGGGCAGCGGGCTGGCAGCCTTCACGGAAATTTTTGCGGACAGCGGCAAAATGATGGAACGGTTCGAGAGCGCGTGCGGGCAGATCGGCGTCATCACAAAAACTTCCGCCGTCGGCACGACCACCGCGCCGCCCGCCGCCAAGGAATACGCCGTCGAGCCGGTCGGCGAACTGACAATCAGCCCGTCGCAACGGTAGCGCGTGATGAGTTCGCCGTCCACGCCCACGTCCAGCGCGATGAGCCGCGAGACCGCGCCACGGCTGACGACGATGTCGTTCAACGCCGTCTCGGAAATTTTTTTGCCGTTGCCGTTTCCGCTAACCTCGATCAACGCGCGCGATTCAAACTTGAATTCGCCGCGCCAAATGTGTTTCAGCGCGCCGGCAAGTTCGCTGGAAGGCACGCCGGTGAGAAAACCGAGGCCGCCGATGTTGACGCCCAGCATTGGCGTGGGCGAACCGGCGATTTCACGCGCGACGCCGAGCATCGTGCCGTCGCCGCCGAAGACCAGCAGCAAATCCACCTCGCGCGCAAGCGCTGCGGCGTCGCCGTCAATGATGGTCTTGCGCCCTGCGCGCTGGATGAGCCGCGCGGCTTTGCGGATGGTCTCGGCGCACGCGGGCTTGTCGGGATTGCCGATGAGGCCGATGCGCTTGATTTTGTCAGCTTGTTTTTTCAATCAACACCAAAAATTCTTTGTTCCCCGCCGGGCCGAGCAGCGGCGATTCCGTCACGCCGCGCCAGGCCAGATTATTTTGCACGGCGACAAATTCTTCCAGTTCTTTCAGCACGCGCCCGTGAATGGCCGGGTCGGTGATGACGCCACGGCCTTTGTCCACTTCCGTTTTGCCGGCCTCGAACTGCGGTTTGACCAGCGCGACAATTTTGCCGTCTGTTTTCAATAATGCAATCGCGGTCGGCAGGATTTTTTTCAGCGAGATGAACGAGCAGTCAATCACGGCAAGATCGGCGGGTGAAAATATCTTTGGCATTTGCTCCAATTTCAAATGGCGCGCGTTGGTTTTCTCCATGACGACGACGCGTTTTTCGCGCCGCAATTTCCACGCAAGCTGCCCCTGCCCCACGTCCACGGCGAAAACCCTGGCCGCGCTGCGCTGCAACAGGCAGTCGGTGAAGCCGCCGGTGGACGCGCCCAGATCAATTGCGGTGAGACCGGCAGCTTCAATTTTGAAATGTTCCAGCGCGTGCTCCAGTTTGTGTCCGCCCCGGCTGACAAATTTTTCCGGCGCGTCCAAAGAAATTTCATCCTCCGCTTTGACGGAATCGCTGGCCTTGCGCGCGGTCTGGGAATTGACGCGGACCTGCCCGGCAAGGATGGCGCGCTTGGCGCGTTCGCGGCTTTCGCAAAGGCCGCGTTCAACCAGCGCCTGGTCGAGGCGAATCATGGGAATTATCATCAGGCAAATTTTTGAACAATGCAGCCATAAAGTGGCTTGCCATGCAGCCCTGACAGGGCTAGTTGTGTTTGGGCAAGTGTTGGGATAATCTTGGGCCGGACAGTTTTGAAACGCGCATGAAAATCACCGACGATTACAACGCCAAGTATCGGCTATGGGCGGCCAATCCCACGGTCGTTCCCGCGCCTGCCGCGACCCGGCTGCCGGGCTTCAAGAGCAGGCGGTTTTCCTCGCACGCGGAATTGAATGCGTGGAAACTTTCCGTGCTGCGGCAACTGGCGCAATTGCCGCCCGCAAAATGAACGAGTTGATCCTTGCCTTCAACGCGGCGGGCGTCCGCTACCTGCTGGTTGGCGGACAGGCCATGCGCCTCACCGGGATGCCGCGCTTCTCGATGGACTGGGATTTTTTCATTCCGCCGCGCGACGTGGAAAACTTCGCCAAGCTCAACGAAATCTTGAAGGACGAACTGGATATGCCGCTGCTGGCGCTGGGTTTGCGTGGTGAAAATTTCATCCAAACCTACCAGACCCGCCGGGGCATCCTGCAATTTCATCTTGGCCTGCCCGGCGTCCCGCGTTTTGACGAGGCGGAAAAGGCGGCGGCCATCCGTCACTCCGAGCAGGGAACGCCGGTGAAATGCCTGTCAGGAATCCAATTGCTTGCGGCCAAGCGCGCGGCGGATCGTCCCCAAGACCAGGCGGACATCGCGTTCCTTGAAGAACTGCAACGGCTCGGCAAGATTTCTTGAACCTGGGCGGCTTGGTTCTACGCCCTTTACCAACGGCCAAGATTTTTATGAAGCCGCCCGCGTCACACGCGCTTGGCGCTGGAATAGACGCGGTTCTGGACTTCGCGGAAGCTGTGGAGGAAAAAATTGTTGTCGGCGACGGCCTTTTCGACGAGCTGCTTTAGCAGGAACATCTCGGAACTGCTGACAACGGCGTGGACGCTGTGCTTGAAGGCTTCCATTGGCGTGAAGGTCTGGAAGGAATCGCCGAGCAGAAAAACGGTCGCGTGGCGGCGCTGGTTGACCGGCATGGTCTGCAACGCCTGCAGCGTGAGGTTTTCCCCGATGTTGTTCGCGGCAAAAAGTTCCTCGACGATGACGACCTGATAATGCACCTGACCGAAGCGCACAAGAAAGTCGCTGTGCGTGGCGGCGGTGTGAACCTTGTAGCCAAGTTCGCGGAGCGCGGTCTTGGCGACTTCCATCCATTCGGGCGTGGAAAAGGCGATCAAGGCGGGCTTGTCCTCGGTGCTGACGAAATCGAATGAGCCGGTCATGGGTTATTTCAGTTTGAGGACGGGCGGCGCGTTGGTGGCCGGCTCGACGCCGGAGCCGGGTTTCATCCGCAGTGAATTCGCCGTGCTGGAGAGTTCGCCGCGCGCCTTTTTGATGTTGTCAATGCCGCGTGAGACGACGTTGCGCTTGGTGCAATAGAGCAAGGCGGTCTCCTCGGTGATGGTTCCTTGTTCATAGGCTTCCAGGCAGGCGGCGTCAAAGGTGCGCCAGCCGAAGGGATGGTTGGATTCGATGATTTCGTAAAAGGTCTTGCCCTCGCTTTCGCCAAGGCGGATGCCTTCCTGCGTGCGGAGGTTCGACCCCATGATTTCCAGCAGCGCCATGCGCCCGCCACCGACCTGCGGCGCGAGCCGCTGGCTGACAATCCAGCGGAGCGTGTCGGAAAGCCGGATGCGAACCTGCTCCTGCTCCTCGGCCTCGAACATTCCGAGGATGCGGTTGACGGTTTCTCCGGCGTTGATCGTGTGCAGCGTGCTCAAGACGAGGTGGCCGGTTTCCGCCGCGCTCATGGCAATTTTTACCGTCTCGCGGTCGCGCATTTCGCCGACCAGAATCACCTTGGGCGCCTGGCGCAGCGCGGCGCGCAGGCCGTTGGCGTAACTGTCAAAATCAATTCCCAATTCGCGCTGGTTGAACGTGGCCTTTTTGTGCGGATGAACGTATTCAACCGGGTCTTCGAGCGTGACGACGTGGACGGACTTCAACACATTGATCTCGTTCAGGATGGCGGCGAGCGAAGTGGATTTGCCGGAGCCGGTCGCGCCGGTAAAAAGAACCAGGCCGGTTTTTTCCCGGGGAATTTCCTTGAGAATTTCCGGGAATTTTAATTTCTCCAGCGTCGGGATTTCCGTGTTGAGCTGGCGGCAGACGATGGAATAATTTCCGCGCTGCGCGAAAACATTGACGCGGAAACGCGCCTTGTCCGAAAGCGCGTAGGAGGCGTCGCATGAACCGTGGCGCAGCAAATCTTCGATCTGCCAAAGGTTGTCGCCGATGATGTTCTGCACGATGGTTTCGATCTGGAACGGGGTGAGGCTGTCAATCGGCGGATCCAGGACGACGGGCTTGAGTTCGCCATAAGCCTCGACCTGCGGCGGGCGTCCGACGGTGAACAGGACATCGGAAACTTCCGGCTGCGACGCCAGCATCGTCGTCAAAATTTGATCCAGTTCCGGCCGGCGCATAAATCAGGTGCCCTCGTCGTCCATCGGCGGATGCGCGAGCAGCCCGCGAAATTTTTTCTTGTCCAGCGACTTGTCGTAGGCGTCCTCCGGCGTGATGCGTTTCATGCGGACGTGTTCCATGATGTGGTCGTCGAGCGGCTGGTTGCCGGATTTTTTGCCAACCTGGATCATGCCCGCGATCTGGTGCGTCTTGCCTTCACGCACAAGGTTGGCGATGGCGGTGTTGAAGACGAGGATTTCAAACGCCGCAACGCGGCCCTTTTTGTCCGAACGCTTGAACAACGACTGTGCGACGACGCCCTTGAGCGCCTCGGAAAGCGTCTGGCGGATTTTATTTTGCTGATCCGCCGGGAACACGTCAATGATGCGGTCCACCGTTTTGGACGCGCTTTGCGTGTGCAGCGTGCCGAACACCAAATGTCCCGTGGCGGCGGCGGTGATGGCGAGTTCGATTGTTTCCAAGTCGCGCATTTCGCCGACGAGGATGATGTCCGGGTCTTCGCGCAACGCGCCGCGCAAACCCGACGCAAATGATTTCGTATGCACGCCGACTTCGCGATGGTTCACCAGGCAGTTTTTGCTTTCATGGACGAATTCAATCGGGTCTTCCAGCGTGATGATGTGGTCTTTGCGCTGGCGGTTGCAGTAATCCACCATCGCCGCGAGCGTCGTGGATTTGCCGGAACCGGTCGGCCCGGTCACCAGAACCAGCCCGCGGTTCAACATGCAGAACTTTTTTAGCACGGCGGGCAGCGGCGCTTCAAACTTTTCAAAATCCTCGAACGACAGCACGCGGCTGGGAATCTGGCGGAACACCGCGCCGACGCCGTTCTTCTCGTTGAAAAAGTTGACGCGGAAGCGCGACACTTTCGGGATCTCGTAGCCGAAGTCCACGTCGCCCGTTTCCTCGAACTGTTTGATTTTGTAATCCGGCGCGATTTCGTAGAGCATCGCCTTGAGCGAATCATTTTCCAGCGCCGGATAATCCACGCGCTGCATCTCGCCGTTGATGCGGAGCATGGGCGGGTTGCCGGAGGTCATGTGAAGGTCAGACGCCTTCTGCTCAAACATCAGATTGAAAAATGCATCTATTTTGGCCATAAAGTTCCTTCCTGCGCGCCATCCTAGCTAATGCCGCGCCAAACGCAAGCCATGAAAACGCTCATTGAAATTATCCGCGCCGAGGCCGCCAGCGGCGTCCTGCCCTTCGCCCGCTTCATGGAACTCGCGCTTTACTGTCCCGATTCTGGATATTACGAGCGGGAAAAAGACAATGTTGGCCGGCGCGGCGACTTCATCACCAGCGTCAGCACCGGCGAACTGTTTGGAGAGCTGCTGGCGTTTCAATTCGCCGAGTGGCTGGAAGAATTCAAAGCTTTCAACCCTCAACTTTCAACTTTCAACTTAATCGAGGCTGGCGCGCATGACGGGAAACTTGCCAGAGACATTTTGAACTGGCTCCAACTTCACCAGCCCAAACTTTTTTCTGAAATCGAATACCTCATCCTCGAACCTTCGCCGCGCCGTCAAAAATGGCAGCGCGAAACTCTGAAATCATTTGCGCCGCGCATCCGCTGGCTTTCCCGATTCAACGCTTCAACGGTTCAACGCTTCAACGGAATCATTTTCTCCAACGAACTCCTCGACGCCCTGCCCGTCCACCGATACGGCTGGGATGCAAAAAACAAAAAGTGGTTCGAATGGGGCGTCGCGTTCAATGGCAGCCGGTTCATTTGGACGCGCCTGCCGGAAAACCTTCAACCTTCAACCTTCAACCTTCAACCTTCCGGCATCACGCCAGCGCCGACATTT
>Ga0224554_1000062_pt1 | contig 98734 bp, 85 predicted proteins | sample 714S22024metaG_FD_180666 | JGI IMG/M metagenome (GOLD analysis project Ga0224554, IMG submission 180666) | Peat soil microbial communities from Stordalen Mire, Sweden - 717 S2 20-24 | ecosystem: Environmental > Terrestrial > Soil > Wetlands > Peat | place: Sweden: Norrbotten County, Stordalen... | reverse complement strand
CGCGCGCTGGGAAGAATTCGATCTTGAGGCGCGCCGGTGGAATATCCCTGCATGGCGCATGAAGATGAAAACCCCGCACATTGTCGCACTGTCCTCACAAACAATCGAGGTGCTGGAATTGGTGCGGTCGTTGGCAAGGAGCGAGGAGTTCCTCTTCCCTGGTGACCGCAATCCTGATAAGCCGATGAGCAACAACACAATTTTGCTCGCGTTGAAGCGCATGGGTTACCAAGGCCGCATGACCGGCCACGGCTTCCGAGGTTTGGCGTCCACCATCCTGCACGAGCAAGGTTATGCGCATGAGCACATCGAATTGCAACTTGCCCATGCCCCGCGCAATGCCGTTAGCGCTGCCTACAATCATGCACTCTACCTGGAGCCACGCGCCAAGATGATGCAGGACTGGGCTGACTTTCTGGAGCATGCACAGCGCAGAGGCAAGGTACTGCCCTTCCCTGGAACAGCGGCATAGCCATTCGGTCAACTCGGCCGGCAGAGAATCAGGCCATGCCCCGCAATCCAATCCCAGACGGATGCGAAGGCGGAATCCCGCTCCGGGCCTCATCTTGACGACAACGGATTCACGCCAGTGCGTCGCCCCCTGACTTCTCGGCTGACCTCTATCTGGCGGGCAATCCACTCCTCAATCTCTGCTTCAATCCAGCCGACAGCTCTGGCCCCGAGCGACACTGGCGTTGGGAACCTTCCTTCGGTAACGCGCAGATAGACGGTGCTGCGTGACAATCCGGTGCGATCCAATACGACTGGCAGTCTCAGAATCTTTCTCGGCATCCCATTACCTCATTGGTTGAGTTGCATTTGAATTACGTGCGGTTTTACCAAGCCCACGGAGCAAAGTAGCTGCCGAATTTGTCTGCAAACCCGCCGTAGCCAACTTCGTTTCCCTCGCGCTCTTGTCTGACTTTTCTCCAGGATGCACTGCACGGTTATGTTCTCTTTTATGAACCAACCTCACAGACATCCCGCCAAAAACGTTTGCGGGTCGTTGCGCGGCATGGTCATCAATGCACCCCTTTCTTACAGCGGTACGTCCGGTTTCATTGGCAAGCGACTGCGAGCTTGCTAACCAGGGGGCGAAGGCTGTGTTCTCCCTTTACGAACCTCGATTGCCGACACCTCTTCCGCTTCCCGATTCAGTTTCTTCATGTAGCCAGACAATGCTGTTGCGGTGATTCTCAAGCCGTTTTCCTCAAAAAGACCGACCAGCATCTTGAGCAGTATCCCCGTTTCCGAAGCTCTGACAGTTGAGGGAATACCGCCCGTACAATCCCGCCCATCCTGTACGAAGCGGGTTGCGACGCAGGTTCGTTTGCCTTTCCTTGAGGAACGCACGAAACTCCTCGATATTGTGCGACGAGAGTACTTGCGTCCTGCGACGAGCCTCATTCTCCATAAAACGAAATTAAACCACGTTGACGTGTCTGCTGTCAAATATGTATTATTGTGTTGGTGGAGATGGAAAAGCTGGTAAGCGTGAAGGCAAGGTAGGCGCTGGATATACCGAAACTCCCTGCGGTCGTTTTGGCATATCCACAGGCCCCAACCCAATCCGCTTCGCTACTCGGGTTTGGGCCTGCGCACCTTGCTCAGGGCTTCGCCCCGAGACCCCACAGGAGCACCGAAATGGCAACGCCAAAGCAGACGGAACATCGCCGAGGGTTGCTCATCAAACTCTTGTCCCAAAAGAAGGAAATCATTCGCCAACAAGCTCATCTCGCCGGCCTAACGGTCAGCGAATACATTCGTAAATGCGCTCTGAACAGACCAATACGTTCCCGAGTAAGCCGGGAAGTCGCCGCTGAACTCAGCAAGCTGTTTGGACTGCAAAAGCATCTTCTGATGGAGATCAAGAACCTTCCCAACGAAGAAGAACTGCGCCGTGAACTCAACTCGGTGCTATCGGAACTGCACACGGCGCTAGCCACGTTCAACAAGAAAACCGCGGAGTAAGCATGACCGCCAAAGTTCAACCCGCTCGGCAAAGCTCCGGCAGCTTCAAGCGACTACTCAAGTACCTAACAGAGGAACGCGATGCCGATACAGGGAAACCTATTTTGCGAGGAGACGTTGTAGTGTCGGACAACCTTGCAGGGTTGGACACTGTGGCAGTTCAGATGGAGGGGATTGCCTTTCTGAACCCTCGCTGCAAGGATGCGCTTTGTCATTATGAACTGTCCTGGCCTCCAGGAGAACGTCCCACTCGCCCACAATGGATCGACTGCGCGACGCACACGTTGAAAGCACTTGGATACCGAGACCATCAATTCATGCTTGTCGCGCACGACGACAGGAAGCACTTTCACATCCACATCATGGTAAACAAGGTCCATCCCGAGACCTTCAAAGCGCATACACCTTATCGGAACTGGTTGACGCTTGATGCCGCAATGCGCGTCCTCGAAGCGAAATATGGCTGGACACACACGGCGGGTCCGACACGTTGGGATGAGCAATCGAAACAGGCAGTACGCACATCACGTTCCGAGCGCAATGCGCTTCGGTCTGCGCGACAACTGCCGACCGGTGCGGCGGCAAAGTATGAGCATTATCACGATAAGGAATCACTGCAAACCTATATACGCCGGGAAATGGCCCCTCGTGTACGACAACTTCTCATCCGGGGCAATGTGACATGGGACGATCTCCACATCCTTTTGTCGAAAGCTCATCTCCGGCTTGAGAAGGGGGAATCGGGCGGATACACAGTCCTTGCCACTGACCACAACATCCGCGTGAAAGCATCCGACGTATTCCGCAACAACTTCGCTGGAAAGGTCAAACGTCAGGCGACGGAAACCGCTCTTGGCCCGTGGGCACCGGCCTCAACATACATTCAAACCTCCGCGCCACATCCGGCACAACATAGCGAACGTAACGTCACCCTGAGAGAGGAACGTAAGGCGCAACGACGCCAGGACCGCGATGCCTTGATGGCCGAATATAACCAGTATCGCAATCGGCAACGGGAGGTGTGCAGGGGCATCACCGCCGATGGGCGTAAGGACAGTAAAAACCTGCTTGAGGTTTTGCGGCAACAGAAGAAAGAGATTCGCGCATCCGCGTTGTCATGGCCGGACAAGAAAGTTCTGCTCTCCCAGGCTGCGGCCCATTCCGTCCTCGAAGTGCATTCCCTGAAGCTATCCATTCAAAAGCGTCGGCAGGAGGCATTTCCGAAGAATCTCCGCACATGGGTAGCGGACAGGGCCAACGAGGGAGATGCGCGGGCGGCCGCGCAACTTCGAGGATGGCGCTATGCGGATCAACGAAATCAGCGCCGGCTCGATGCAACCCTGGAACCAAGCGCACTGCATATCGGGCCGCCGCCCGATTGTGACAGCGGCACCGACTGGGCCGACTTCGAGCAACAACGGCTTGCGGACCAACAGAAGCAACAGGCCCTTGCCAACCAGATCGCCGCGACGCGTATCTGGACGATCAACCGGAAAACCGGCGACGTGTCGTACATGCTGAACGGCAGGGTTTCCGTCATCGACCGCGGGCGCCTTGTGACCGTACTCAACCAGGACGAAGAGGCAATTGTCTTCGGGTTGGAGATGGCCGTCCAGAAATACGGATCGCGGATCGCATGTACTGGAAGCGAAAAGTGGAAGCGGATGGTTACCTGGTGCGCGATCAGGCACGGCATCTTCGCCCAATTCACGGACCCGGAGATGCAAGGCGCCTTCCACCAGGAACAACTCCTGGCGCATCCTCTCCAACTCCGAGCTGGGCGACTGCATTCCATCGAAACCAGGCTCAGAACTGAGGGAACCGAGGATTTGATCTTCACCGACGAAACGGATGCGAGTCTGCTCCTCTCAAGTCTCCAGCCTGCCGCCCAGTCCCGGCAACTTCTCGAAATCCTGAAAACATCGCAACAGCCAGAGCCGAAGGCGAATGTAGGTGGCAAGCTGACAATCGCGCTTGTCCGGTCTTCCACGGGCCAACCGGCTTTCAAAGTATCGATTCACGAGGGGAAGCGGCAAGAGATCATCGACCGGGTTGCTCAACTCCGGCAGACTGCATATCTGGCATCGCGCAACAACTTCAGAATGCCCAGCAACGAACGTGGTGGCAGATAGCTCATAGCTGAGGAAATCCTCCATCGACTGCGAAGTGCTTGAACAATGCGCCACGGCTGATTGGAGGGAAGCTGTCCACGATCATCGCGTGAATGCGGCCGCCGTTTGAACAATGCCCTGACGACGAAACTATGCGAATGTGGATTGGACTGGCGTCTTGAGTTTATAAACGGCTGCGAAGTAGGCCACCATCACGCGAAACGTCTTGGACTTATTCACGCCGCCAAGAATTTCCCCGCCGACTCTCTCCAGTTCATCCGCAATCTCGTAGGTCAACGCAAACACAAAAGAGGTGTCGATACTTTGAAATGGAATGTTCAGCCACGGGTTGTTGTAGAACGCAAGGAGTTGCGCCTGCGCGGCTTTGCTCTTGAAATTCATGATGATGTGCTCAGCGAGCGCGTTCTGTTTCCGGATTTTCAGCACGGCAAAGAGCTGGCTAAAATGTGTCTTGGTGAATTTGGAATCCACCGTAAGCCGGACCTGAATCCGCTTCTCCGCGGGAGAAACGACTCTGCGCTTCGCTATGGTTGTGGTCTTCATCTGAGGGGCAGTGTCTTCTCCTTGTCGTGCTGTAGTATACATCAGAACTATATGTCAAGAACGAGAATGCGCCAACCGGTAGGAATCAAAAGAGCTTCCATGAGGGCAATCTCCGGGGGTAGTAGTGGATTCATTGCATGGAGAAGGGCTCGAATGAATCACGACAAATCGAACCGTGGTGGAGGAAGAGAAAAGGAGACGGGCGAGGGACTGGGCAGCGCGCTAAACTTGGCATCGCGCGAGAGCATACAGATTTGAACCTCCGACCCCCTGGTCCCGAAACAGCCACTGATGTGCTAACTTGTTGATTCGTTTAGGTTGGTAGTGCGTCTAGTTGGACCCAAATACATGGTTTTCGGCAGCAATTGGACCCAAGTTGGACCCAAGTTTTTGTCTCAGCGTTTAGTTGTTTCCGGATTGGCGACAAACCACCCAGAACTTGGATCACGGTCGGGTCAAGTCCAGTAACCTGCGTGGTGATCATCATTCAAAGGCACACTCTGCCCTTGACAGTAGCAGTATTCCGGTGCGTTCCTGAAGGCAGCGAGGAGACAGGCTATGAACAGCTGTGCGCAAGGAATGGTCACACTGGCTTTGGCGCTGAGCCCGCTGGTGTGCTATGGCGACTCGAGCTACCGGGAGACGACGCAGATGACCGGGGGCCAACTGGTGGATTCGCTGAAGAGCATCCCGTTTATGTCGAAGCAATTGAAGGGCCTGACCGATCCGATGACCACCACGACGATGGTGCACGGGAACCAGAAGGCGGTGGTGAGGAACGAATCGACGGAGATTTACGACCTGGATAAGCAGGAGATCATCCACATCGACACTGTCAGAAAAAAGTACAGCGTGGATACCTTTGCCGACATGCGAAAGATGATGGCCAAGATGCCGGACATGATGAAGCAAGCGCAGGCGCAGGCCGCGGCGGCCCAGGCGCAGGCGCAGGCGCAGCAAACTCAGATGCCGGCCAGCAATCTGCAATACAGCTTTTCGGTGTCGGTGAACGATACGGGGCTTCAGCAGGTGGTGAACGGCCTGAACGCGAAGCAGCATATTCTGAAGTTGACGGCGATCGTGACCGATCCGAGTAATCCGGGCACTAGCGTGACCTACACAACGACCTCAGAAATCTGGACCACGCCGGATGTGCCCGAAGAGATCAAAGACGCCCAGGACTTTGATATCCGCTTTGGGCAGGCGCTGATGTCCGGGGTGGACCTGTCTGCGTACCTGAACATGCGGGGCAACTCGTCGAACGCGGCGATGGCGCAAATGTTTGCCGGCAAGCCGGGCGCGGCCGAGGCCTTTCAACAGATGGGGAAGGAACTGGCGAAGATCAAGGGGACCCGGATTCTGGGGAAGACGAGCATGGGCGGATTGGGGACGGGCATGGCACAGCCGCAGGGAGGGAGTGCAGCCAGCGGCCCCGCCGAAACGGGGACTGGAGGCAACATCGTGGCTCAAGCGGTGTCAGGTCTCGGCGGGTTATGGGGCAAGAAGAAGTCACAGCCTGCCAGCACGGCGCCGACAGCGAGCCCAACGAATACGCCGCAGACTCCCGGAGAAACGACGCTAGTGGAAACCACCACGCAGAAATCAAACTTCTCGCACGATCCAATTCCGACGTCCGCTTTCCAGATTCCGGAGGGGTTCAAGCAGGTGCCTTCGCCGCTGGAGCAGACGCTGGCGAACCAATGATGCGGCCCGAACCGCGACCGGGCTGCGGATCTGCATGTTCCTGAGGCCCGGTTCTGGGCGCGCGGTCAAGGCACGGTGAGCTGTTCACCAATTGCGCGTTTCGGATCGCGTGTTGGGTCGAGTGGTGAAGCTCCGCCAGCTTGGTATCAGTCCCGGTTGACCGCCAATCCGGAAGGTGCACCATTTTTGGTAAGGTCCGGTTGGCCGACTAAACGCCCAGAATTCGCAGTTCTGCGCCTATCAGGCCTACGTGAACGACTCGGCCATCTGACACCAGTTCTCATAATTACAGGATTGCATCAGGCAAGTCTGTTCGGCTGCAAAGTTCAGAAACATGCGATCGGTTGTTGTTTCCGGACTTTACCGGGAAGGCTACGAAGCGCGAGAGTCTTGCTAACTCGGGGAATCAATATCATGCGCAAGTATTCTCGCGTGAGGATCGCGCGCAACCGGACCGCGATGGCCGAGTCACAGGGGACCTGCAGGGAGCGGCAGCGGTCGATGGCTGACCTCAGGTCGCGCAGGAATGCCACGCAGGACGGGCAAGCCTCAATATGACTGCGCATCTGTTCGCAGGTGAGCGGTTCCACCCTTCCGTCCAGGTATTCGGAAAGATTGCCGAACAGCTCTCTGCATTCATCGGGGCGTTGCCGGCCCTTGAGTCTGAGCTTCTTGGGCGTCTTTGCCAACACTTGGTTGTTCTTCGTGCGCTTCAATGAGTTATTCAGAACCAGGTTCATCTCCTTGCGCACGCTCAGACGTGCACGATGAAGGCGAATCCGGACAGTTCCCTGCTTGAGGTCGAGAATCTGCGCAACCTGCTCGGTCGTTAACTCCTCCATATCATGAAGCACGAGAACGATGCGCAGAGGCGCCGGGATGCGAAGAATTGCCTGATGCAACAGTTGGTGCTGCTCGGCATGGAGGAAATTGCCTTCGGGGCTCTCGCCCGCATCCTGCAGCAATCGTCCCAGCTCAGCCTCATCCGGCATCAATTCATCCAGTGAGAAGGTGTGGGCCGGAGCGTGAGACGGCTTGCGGCGCATGCGCCAGCAGCGGTTTCTGGTGACGGTATATAGCCAGACAGCAAGTTGCTGCGGCTCCTGGATTTTGGCCAGATGACCGAGCGATCGGGAAAGGACTTCCTGCATCGTGTCTTCCGCGTCTTCTCGATGCCCGCAGACCTTCATGCTGAAGGAATAGACCGTATTCTGCAGCAGGCCGATCGCCTCTTCGATGGCTTCAGGAGTATTTCGTTGCAGGAGTTCCGTGGCTCGGATCAGTTCAGGTCGCATCGTATGGAGTCGTCGAGAGCAAGATCAGTATATTCGCCGGCGTGGAGGAATGTAGGTTGGTTTCCGAGTCCACCGCACTGGCCATGCTAAACAGGTCTCACTTCGGGCAGTGAGCCCCGGCATTGTCCACTCTCAAAGACGACTCAATCATCTTGAGACAGATCGGAGAGATCTTCTTCAGCCATGGCTTCTCGCTTGCGCTTTGCGGCCCCGAGCACAAAGCCATCCATGCTCGCAGGAGTGCCATTGCCAATTCCATCTCGGCTCCGGGATGCTGCGCTTCCAGCCGAAACATCTGGCGATAAACCTCATCCCGAATCCGTCTGCTTTGAAGACTGGCGCGCATAGCCGGCTCACTACCTCGCACCGTAATCGGCGTCTCTCAATCCCATGGCTCGCAGGATAGCCATGCCTGGGCACCAATTGGTAAAGGCCGATTGCAAGAGGTTGAGGCCCACGAAAACCGTCAGCCACAGCCAGTAGAGCGAGAAGTAATGAGCAAGGGCAAACGACAGGAGGACCATGACACCCGCCATCAGGCGCAAACCGCGTTCAACCGTCATAACGAATCTCCTTGATTGGAATCGAATTTGGGCTCGGGCTCCGATTGATGCCGGGAGTGAACCATGAAGTAAAGTACCGGGATGGTCGGCCACGAGAGAAATGTCGAAGCGACTGCTCCGGCAATCAGCGACAGGGCGAGTCCCTGAAAGATGGGGTCAGTGAGGATAACGCTTGCGCCCACAACCACAGCGGCTGCGGTGAGCAGCATGGGCCGAAAGCGAGTCGCGCCGGCGTCAATCACCGCTTCGGCTAGCGGCATTCCCTCGCGAATCCGAAGTTCGATGAAGTCGACGAGGATGATCGAATTGCGCACGATGATGCCGGCGCCGGCAATGAAGCCGATCATTGATGTCGCCGTGAAGAAAGCGCCCAGAATAGCATGCGCCGGCATGATGCCGACGAGGGTGAGCGGGATGGGTGCCATGATGATCAGCGGCACGATGAAAGAGCGGAACCAACCGACCACAAGAACGTAGATAAGAACAAGCACGGCGGCGAATGCGAGCCCCATGTCGCGGAACACCTCGATCGTGATGTGCCACTCGCCGTCCCACTTCATCGAGTAGTGGTCGGTGGAGTCCGGCATCGACGCGTTGTAACGGGCCAAGGTGTATCCGGCCGGAAGTGTGAGATGGTCGAGCGCCTTGTTCATCTTGAGAATGGCGTAGACTGGGCTCTCTTCGGCGCCGGCGACGTCGCCCGTGACATACACAACGCGACGCAGATTCTTGTGGTAGATGCTGGGCTCGATGTTCTTGCGATCGATTGTGACCAACTCGCGTAGTGAGACCATGCCGCCGTCAGCGCCGGGCAGACGGATATTCTCAAGACCCTGTACGGAGGAATGATCGGCGCGGTCAATCTCGACGATTGCAGGCACCGGCTCGCGCGCGGTTTGATCGTGGATCAGGCCGACCTCGGTTCCCGAGGTCGCAAGCGCCAAGGCATGAGCCACGTCGGAGACTGCGATGCCGTGCTCCGCCGCCTTGACCTCATCGACGCGCACGATCAGTCTTGGCTCGGGGTCCTCGACGTACCAGTCAACATCGACAACGCCCGGAGTCTGTTGGAAGATCGACTTGATCTGCTGAGCGACCTGGGTTTGACCAGCCAGGTCGGGACCGTAGACCTCCGCCACCAGAGTTTGCACAACCGGAGGCCCAGGCGGAACTTCACTGACCTGAATGCGCGCACCGTATGCGGCACCAATCGAATCCAGCAGCGGACGAAGACGTTTTGCTATGACATGGCTTTGCTCGCTGCGCTGCTTGGCAGGCAACAGGTTCACCTGGATGTCGGCCTGATTCGGTTGGCGGCGCATGTAGTAGTGGCGCACGAGCCCGTTGAAGTTATAGGGACCGGAGGTTCCGGCATAGACCTGGTAATTCAAAACGTCTGGTTGGCGAGCCAGTTCTTCGCCTAACGCCTGTGCCACTCGCGCTGTTTGTTCGAGCGGCGTGCCGTCCGGCATATTGATCACCACCTGCAACTCGCTCTTGTTGTCGAACGGCAGCATCTTCACGCGCACCAATCCCAGGGGAACGAGCGCGATTGAGATCAGAAGCAGCACCGCTACTCCGATGAAGAACAGGACGCGATTCCGCGAGGATCGGATCAGGGGCGTCATGATGCGGCGATAGAGCCTGGTTCGCCAGTTCTCGGTCTCGGGCTCCAGTATTTTGGCCCCCTCAAGATGCCTGCCAACAAGGCGGAGGGCTGCCCATGGTGAAACCACAAAAGCAACGACGAGAGAGAAAAGCATGGCGGCCGAGGCTCCCACGGGAATGGGCCGCATGTAGGGTCCCATCAAGCCGCGGACAAAGGCCATCGGCAATACAGCGGCGATCACGGCGAAGGTGGCCAGGATGGTAGGGTTGCCCACTTCCGCCACCGCTTCGACAGCGACCTCGCTCATCGACCGGCCATGGTTTTCCCTCAGCCGGAAGTGGCGCACCATGTTTTCGACCACGACGATGGCGTCATCCACTAAGATGCCGATCGAAAAAATCAAAGCGAAGAGCGTAACGCGATTGATGGTGTAGCCAAGGAAGTAGAACACCGACATGGTAAGGGCAAGCGTGACAGGAATGGCCAGCAGCACGACGCCCGATTCGCGCCAGCCCAGGAAGATCGCGACGAGCAAGGTCACCGATAACGTCGCCAGCAGCAAATGCTCAAGCAGCTCGTCCGACTTGTTCTTTGCCGTTTCTCCGTAGTTCCGAGTGGTGGTCACAGTCACGTCGTTGGGGATGGTTACGCCCTGCATGCGGTGAACGCTTTTGAGAACGGCGTTGGCAATGTCGGTAGCGTTGGTGCCCTTACGCTTGGCTACAGTGATGGTCACGGCAGGATACTGGCGCGCTGCCGATGCGCCCGAGTTCGTCGTGCCCGAATTCGTCGTGCCATAGACCACATAGTTCGCGGGGTCGGCAGCCCCGTCGACAATCTTTTCCGCTACGTCGCGGAGGTAAACCGGCCGCCCGCTAACAACACCCACAACCACCGCTTCCAAATCTTCGCGGCTGGTGAAGAGGTTGCCGGCGTCCACCCGGATTTCCTGGTTGTTTTCAGCGAAGTTTCCTGCCTGTACGCTGGCATTTGCGGCTTCGAGATGCCCGACAATCGCCAAAGGCGACAGGCCGTAAGCGCTCAACTTTTCGGTGCTGAGCACCACACGCATCGTCCGCGGAAGACCGCCGATGATCGTTGTTTCCGACACATCGGAGATCTGTTCGAAATTGTGTTGCATCTCAGCGGCAATGGCGCGAAGCTGATAGCCGTTGTAGTGATCGCCCCAAAGAGTGAGGGCAAGGATCGGGACATCGTCGATGGAGCGGGCCTTGATCAGCGGCTGCGAGACTCCCGGCGGCATGCGATCGAAGTTCGAGTAGAGCTTGCTGTAGACCTTGATCAGAGCATCTTCCTGCGGCGTGCCGACCAGAAAACGCACGATGACCAGGCTTTGCCCCGGAGACGACGTCGAGTACACATACTCGACCCCTGAAATCTGATGCACCAGATTCTCGATCGGCAGCGTGACGCGCTCCTCCACTTCGGCGGGAGACGCGCCAGGCATCGCGGTAGTGATATCCAGCATCGGAACCAGAATCTGCGGCTCTTCCTCGCGGGGAATAATAGCCACCGCGAAGATTCCGAGGGCCAACGACGCGGAGCTTCACTTGAAGAAAGCGGTTTCGCTGGCTCCCGATTCGTCCACTGCAAAGGACGCGCGGACAGCACTGCAAGGCTTGGGATAAGGTTTCACCGCAGTTCAACAGAAAACGCGTTTAGAGCTTCTTTCAACATCGCATCCCGCCGCGAATTAGCCGTTCCGGCGGCGGCAACAAGGGACCCATAGTTACGCTGCATGTCGAACACAAGAACAATAGCGAAGAACACCGGCTGGTACAGCGTTGAGAACATCGTCAGCGCGGTTGTCACCGTCATCACGTCCATCGCGATTGCGCGTACTCTCGGTCCTACGAAAACGGGATACATCATCTACGTGGGCTACGTCGCCTCCGTTGTCGGCAACCTCGGCAGCTTTGGCATTCCTGCGGCGACCCGGAAATATATGGCCGAGTTCATCGGCATGGGCGACAAGGGGACCGCGCGCCTGATCTTCTTCCGCACTTTGGCGCTTCAGGCCGGACTCGCTTCTCTGGCCACGCTCGCCATCATTGTCTGGGTATTTCAGGATGCAAACGCGCAATTCAGGCTGGCCGCTGTCCTCATCGCCCTTAGCATCTGGCCCTCGATGGTTAACTACGTCCCGGCGCAGGCCAACGGCGCGACCGAAAACCTCGCCACAAACGTGCCGGGATCGATCGTCTCCGCCTTCGTCTATCTCTTCACGATTCTGGCAACTGTGATCTTTCACTGGGGCGTTACGGGGATTGGCGCTGCGCTGTTCCTCATGCGCAGCGCCGACTTTCTGGTTCGTTTCTTCCCTACGATGAGGCGCATCGCCGCATGGAACACGACACATGTGCTTCCCAATGGGCTACGGAAACGCATGGTCGGCTACGCGTGGCAGAGTGTCGCCACTATGTTACTGGCGTTGATCGTTTGGGAGAGATGCGAAGTCCTGCTTTTGAAAAGCCTATGCGCCGACATCCGGCAGGTGGCGTTCTATTCGATCGCTTTTACCTTCGGGAACTATCTGCTTCTCAGCTCGACCATCTTCGGGGCCGCTGCCAGTACTACAATTTTTGTTCAGCTTGGGCGCGATAAATCCAGGATGCCGCAACTTATGGCTTCTTCGTTCCGATATCTCGTCCTCACATCCATTCCGCTCCATTTCATCGCCGTAGCCCTCGCCGCTCCGGCGCTGCTCCTCCTCTATGGCACCCGGTACGCGGGCGCGGCCATGGTCGTTACCATTGCCCCGCTGCTCTGCATGCCCAAGGCATTTCTCGCGCCCATCCAAAGCCTTCTGCAAAGCGCCGAGCGCCAGAGCTATGTCATCCTAGCGACGGTTCTTGCCGGTATCGTCGATATCGGCGTAGCTTGGACGCTCATTCCAGTGCATGGAGCTGTGGGCGCTTGCATCGGCAGTGGAGCGGCGCAGATCACGGCGGTGGGAATCATGTGGGCCATCGGTATCTATCTCTACAAGGTGCAACTGCCGTGGGTGTTCCTCGCGAAGGTCGCGTCTATTAGTACGTTGGCAGCATTGAGTGCGCATTTCATCGCTGTGGGGTTGGCTCCATTGTGGGGAATTATGTTTGGCGGAAGCGCATCGCTGGTCATCCTCTTCGGGCTTTTCTATCTATTGCGTGTGCTGGAACCGGAGGACCAGGCCCGCTTTAACCTTCTTACCCGCTCGATGCCAAAATCAATTGGCAGACCAGTGGAGAACGTCATTTCGCTTATGGTTCGGCCGCGTCTCGCAGCCGTAACTCCGACCAACGTGTGAGGGGATCAGTATGCATGAAACAAGCCCGGTTATCCGGTCGAAAAAACAAATGAAACTGCCCCGACACGCTGAAATCTGGTTGATGCCGCATCTGAAGGACCGCCTGCGCAAGGCCTTGCGGACCGCGAGACCGAAGCGTGTTTGGGTCGCGATCACCGATCATTACGAGCCGCTTGGTATGAACGCATCCGTTGAAGCCGCGCTTGGCCGGGTCGCGAAGTGGCGAGACAGGTGGCCGCGCATTGCCGATGACGCTCCAAGGGACGCTGCGGGACAGCGTCCCCAGTATAGTTTCTTTTATCCGCAGGAAGAGTACCGGCGAGATCTGCTCGACGGCATCGCCGAAATGGTGCGTCTCGGCGTCGGCGATGTGGAGGTGCATCTCCACCACGACAATGAGGAGCGCGAATCCTTTATTCAAAAGATCACCGAGTACTGTCATCGCCTCAAGGACGACCACGGATTACTTCGAGAACAGGATGGCCGCACCGTCTTTGGCTTCATTCACGGCAACTGGGCTCTCGATAACTCGCTTCCAAATGGCAAGTGGTGTGGCCTCAACGGCGAAATAGCCCTGCTTCGCGATCTCGGCTGCTACGCCGATTTCACCATGCCGTCACTGCCATCGGCGACACAAGGACGCGTGGTCAACCAGATCTATTGGTGTACGAACCATACTGACTGCCGGCCAAGGTCGTTCGATCGCGGAGTCGAAGCTACGGTTGGAGGCGGCCGGCAGGGCGACCTGCTCATGATCACAGGTCCACTTGGCGTGCGCTTTGGAGAACGTGCATTGCCGCGGATCGAATCAGGAGAGGTCGCCGGCTACGATCTGCCGACACCTTCGCGCGTGCGGCGGTGGTTCGATCTGGCGCCCACCATCGGCGACGATCTCTTTCTCAAGCTCTACACTCACGGTGCAGCGGAAAGAAATCTCGAGCCGCTGCTTGGAGGGTCTCTCAGCAACCTCTTCCACTGGATTGTGGAAGAAGCGGATCGCCGAGGAGTGGAGATTCATTGGGCCTCGGCATGGCAGATGTACCAGGCTATAGATTCGCTGATTCAGCCAGCAGGCGCGGCAAAGGACCGGGGGGTAGCGTGATGTTGCTGCAATACTTCGGTTTTCAACAGGATCCATTCGGGGCCACTCCTGACCCGCGATGCTTGTATCTCAGCGGGACGCATCGCGAGGCATTGGCGTCGCTCGAGTACGGCTTCCTGAGTAATCGTGGTTTTACCGCTATCATTGCTCCTCCGGGAATGGGGAAAACGACCTTATTATGTCGTTTTCTAGAAAACGCCCGCGGGACTGCACGCACGGTATTCCTCTTCGATATCGATGCCGAGTGTGCGCCGCGTGAGTTTGTCGCTTACATTCTGCGCGACATCGGCATCACCCCTGCACAGACTAGTTCCGAAATGCACGAACAATTAACTGACGCTCTGGTTAAGGAGAATCGAGCGGGGCGGAAATTCGTGGTCGTGATTGACGAGGCGCAGAATCTGTCGGATGCCGTGCTGGAAAGAGTTCGCCTGCTCACCAACTTCGAGACATCGCGGGGCAAGCTTATGCAAGTTGTCCTCTCAGGGCAGCCGCAGTTGTCCGACAGGCTGCTTAAGGATTCGTTGGTCCAGCTTCGACAGCGCATATCGACGATCTGCCGCCTCAAGCCGCTCTCGACCGAGGAAACTGTCGCGTACATCGATTACCGGTTGAAAGTGGCGGGCTATGATGGCGAGCCGCTGTTTACAGGCGATGCGCTCAAGCTAATTGCTGAGGCCGGCGCGGGCACTCCTCGGATCATCAATAATCTGTGCTTTAACGCCTTGTCCATATGCTTCGCGTTGAATAGCAAGCAAGTGGACGCCAGCATGGTCAGTGAAGCGATCGCAGACCGGCAATTGATTCCGCATTCAGGTGAGGCCGTTGCGCCCACCGGCGAGGTTGCAGCGGAAGCGCGTGGTGAACCTAAACAACGAAAGCGGACTAAGCGCGTGCTGAAGTTCTGGATTCCAGCCGCCGCGATGCTGCTTGTCCTGTGTGCGTTGGGCGTTGTGTGGTTCAGCGGGTCTTGGGTCCCATGGTCACACGCAGCGGCCGAGGACCGGACCTCGGACCTGAAGTCTCGGCCAGAATCTGTCCCTGCGCCTGCTGCGCCAGAAACCGGGGAAACTAGGGCTCCTGAAACCGCTCCAAACAGTGCGCCATTCGCAATCACGGTCAAACCTGATCAAACACTTCAAGATATCTCTGAGCAATACCTGGGAAGCTTCGATATTCAGCGCCTACATCAAATCCAGGCGCTCAACCCGAAACTGACCGATCCGGACCACATTGAGGCTGGGCAGAAAATCTGGCTTCCGGGGCCGCCATCTGCACCCTTAGAAAAGAGCGCGACGCGTCAAACCGGCAAGAGGAGTACTCCATGAGCCGTAACTTCGAATTGATGACGCAGCTTGGACTTCATGTGGGCGTAACAGATAAACCCAAACCAGATGCGACTCATTGTGAAGGCGCGTCGGATGTTGTCCCGACCCCCAACGGCGATGCTGGCAATGCCGGTGAAGAGGAAATGGCGCGCTTCATTCTTGAGATGTTTCCGTGCGGTGGAAGTGGGCCGAAGAAATGACACTTAAAGTTCTGCGTAAAACGGACTGGCTCCGGCGGAATCTCCAGGCTGGCGATGAGACGAATCGAGTCCGCAAGGCCGATTCCGCTCCGTTGGGCTGCTTCGCGTGGGTTATCCGATGAAACCCCTTCACGTTCTGCTGGTCACCTATCATTTTCCACCGGTCGGTGGCGTAGGCGTGTTGCGCGCCACCAGCCTCGCACGCTATTTCCCCGCCGAAGGAATCCGACTTGACGTGCTGACCGCGCGCAACCCATCCGCAGTGGGCTCCGACCCCTCACTCCTCAAGGAGATCCCAGCCGAAGTCACCATTCACCGAAGTGTCACGCTCGATCTTCCTTTTGGCATCAAGAAGGGAATCAAGAGGCTGATCAGCGGAGCAAAGGCTCCGGCTGGCAAAGCCGCCGTACCTGCCGCCGGCAAGTCGACACTTATCAGGAGAGCTCTAGAGGAGGTTCTGCTGCCCGACCCACAGGTGACATGGCTTCCGATACTCACGCGCGCCACTCGTCGCCTTGTCAGAAAACGCAGTATTGATCTCGTTCTCATTACGGCGCCGCCATTTTCCACCCTCCTCCTCGTGGAGAAACTCCGCAAAGAGTTTCCCGGGTTGGCTATCCTGGTCGACTTCCGTGATGAATGGCTCACGACCGCCATTGACCTCGTCGGCTTTAGTCGCACTGAGCGCGCCCGAAGGGTCGCTCGCAATACCGAAGCAAGTGCCGTGGCAAACGCCACCGCAGTGGTTGCAGTTTCTGAGGCAGCGCGCTGCGAGATTCGTTCCCGATATCCGCAGGAACCTGAGAGCAAGTTCCTCCTCATTCCGAACGGATTCGACGCAACCAGGCTGTGCAGCTCAGCGCCTTCGCCGGAGCCCCGGCTCGGCGGTAGGATCGTCGTCACCCACATCGGTTCGGTCTACGCCTCAACCGAGCCAACAACGCTGGTGCAAGCCGTGCAATCGCTGCCGCCTGAGGTCAAGTCGCGATTCAAACTCCGCTTTATCGGCCACATCGAGGAGCCGCGCTTCCGCGATTCCTTGCTGCAACTCGGCGAGATGGTCGAGCTGAAGGGCTTTCTGCCGCAACATGAGGCTCTGGCGGCAATGAACGAGACTGATTACGTCCTTCTGGTCCAGCATGGTCACCTCAACGTTGCCGCCAAGTTTTACGATTATGTCGGGGGGGGTAAACCCGTCCTTGCGACCATCCATCCTGAGGGTCCGGAGCGCGGCTTGCTCGAGGAACTGCGTGCCGGGTGGTGGGCGGGCAGTCGCGACGTTGAAGGCATCCGCCAGCTTTTCCTAGACGCCGCGGCCCGTGGAGATTCGCTATTGACCGAGTTTCAACCGGACAAAGAGAAGATCGCGCAATACGAGCGCAAGCCTCTCGCGCAGCGTTACGCCGCGCTCCTGCACTCCATAGCCGGCACACAGCGAGCGGAAAGTTCACAAGAGTCGCCCGCCCAATTTGCTGGAAAAGGGGAGTAAACGTGCTCAAGATCGCGGTCGTCACCCGATACTTTCCCAGCTCGGCGGACCCTTGGCAGGGCCGGTCTGCCTATCAGACGCTGCGTGTCCTGGCTCGCGAGGCCGATGTGCAGGTCTTTTACCCCAACGCCAAGTACCCATCCTGGCTCAAGCCACGGAGCCGGATTTACGACAAACTCGACGCTTCCTATCGCCCGCTTGATGTGAAGGTGAACTACTACGATTTTCCTGCTCTGCCGCTGATCTCCCGGCCGCTGAATGGATGGATGGCTGCCCGTGTGCTCCTGCCTCATATCCGCAACTTTGCGCCCGATATCATTTTCAGCTTCTTTCTTTACCCGGAAAGTTATGCCGCTCTCAAAATCGGTAAAGTCCTCGCTGTTCCGGTCGTGGCCAGGAGCATGGGCTCCGATATCAACAGGATCGGCGATCCCATTTCCGCCTTGCACTCGCGCACTGTTTTGCGGGAGGCAGATTTTCTGGTCACGGTGAGTACCGACCTGCGTAGGAAAGCACTGGCCATGGGCGCCTTGCCGGAGAGGACCCGCACGATTGTCAATGGCTGCGATCTCGATGTCTTCCATGTCATGGACCGACTTGTGGCCAGGCAAAAGTTGCGCATCGATCCGGCAGCGGAGGCCGTCGTTTATATCGGGCGCATGGACGTCAAGAAAGGTCTACGTGAATTGGTCGAAGCGGCTGTGGCGCTGCATCCCCAGCGGCCTGGCCTGCGGGTGTACCTGGTCGGCGAAGGCCCGGACAGGACAATTATCCAACGCGCAATTGATACGAAAAATGCAGCCGGATACGTTTATGCGCTGCCCGGTTGTCCATTCGACGAGGTTGCAGTCTGGATGGCGGCAGCCGATGTGGTCACCTTGCCGAGTTATATGGAAGGTTGTCCCAATGTCATTCTGGAGGCGCTCGCTTCCGGCCGCCCTGTCGTGGCTACAAACGTCGGTGGCATCCCCGAGATCATGAGCGGAGAGTGCGGACAATTGGTCCCCCCTCGAGACTTCATGGCGTTGGCGCAAGGCCTGGCATCGGTCCTCGACAGAACGTGGGACTCCGCCGCCATCTCCGCGCAATGGGGCCGAAGCTGGGAAGCCGTCGAGAAAGAGTTGCTTTCCATATTCGAATCCCTTGTGCCAGCCACCACGATAAGTAAGTAACTTACCTTTGCTGCGCAATTTATTGCATATTACCCAAAAAAGATTGGGACAAGTCGTGTCTCATCAGTGGGTTTGGAATGGCCCCTGACGTGCGAGTGGATGACCAAGGGCAGCTATGCCCCCATCGATCCAACCGATCGTGGAGACTTCCGTGAAGACAATGACCCGCACCATCTTGTCCGCCATCGTCCTTGCAGGTCTGGCTGTTGCAACGCCGGCGTTCGCCACCGGCTTTGACGTCAACTTTGTGATCACAATCGATAGCGGTCCTGACGCTGGTACCTACACGTTTTCGCTGCCGGACTCCCCGACCGTGAACTCCACCGGAAGCGACGATTTCACTGTCGCAAACGTTGAGATCTCGAAAAACGGAGGCGCAGCCGTATCAGAAACCGTATTCTTTACTGAAGATCAACATCCACCGGGGTATGGAGACGGCGGAGTCGCCGTGTTCAGCGGTGGCCCGTATATTTTTAACCTCGTGAACCCCAACCAAATAGGGTACTCTGCATTGTTCACCGGCAGCCTCACCGACCCCAGTTTCGTGGGTGGCGTTTATGACGTTGAAGATGACGGTAATACTGCAGACAAGGGCACCGTCACTATCTATACGCCTGAGCCAAGAACCCTTGTGCTGTTTGGAATGGGGCTGCTTTGCCTGGCGGGCGCGATGCGGCGCAAACTGCCTGCCTTGAGGCGAGGTGCGTAATCTTTCGATTGATGGGGGCTTGCATCGCTATTTACCAGCACCTGGCGGAGCCCACTCGGCATGAAACTCGTCAGCTCGTAAAGACACGCTGCCCCTTTTCCCTTTCGAGGAGCGAATCTAAATCACGACACTACTGAATATCCGAGGCCATTGACTTCAGAGGACCGGCCGGAAGCTCGCGGACGTTCGACTCTTGCAGTTTATAGAGAAGCGACCTGTAACTAATGTTGAGCCAGTTCGCGGTTTTGCGGCGACTCCAGCCATTGGCCTGCAGCACCTTCAGGATGATCTCTCTCTCTAAACCTCTCCGTGCTGCCCTCGTAATCTCCTTCAACGAGATGGGATTGGCCAGATCAATTTCGGGAATGATTCCAGTCGGAGCGGCCGGCATCAGATCCGCTATCAGGCACTCTTCATCGCCGATCAGGACATAGCTGCGGATCATGTTCTCCAACTGGCGGATGTTTCCCGGCCAGGAATACCGCTGCATGATACCCGTGATTTCTCGCGAAAGAGGCTTCGGCTCGAGGCGATAAGATTTCGAATACATATCGAGGAAGTAGTCGATCAAAATGGGCAAATCGGCCGCCCGTTGACGCAGCGGCGGAAGATCGATGGTTACAGCATTGATGCGGAAGAAGAAATCCAGCCGGAAGTTTCCATCCTCGGCCTGATGCCGAAGATTCTCCTTGGCTGCGCAAACAAGCCGAGCATCGACTCTTCGCGATTCCTGGGCTCCCACGCGAGTAAATGTCCCATCCTGGAGAACCTGCAACAGCTTTGCCTGAATCGACGCATCCAGGCTGCCGACTTCATCGAGAAACATGGTTCCCATATGCGCCAGTTCCATACGGCCGCGCTTGGTGGAATACGCCCCGGTGAAGGCGCCTTTTTCATACCCGAACAGTTCCGACTCGATCAGAGAGGAGGGGATTGCGGGACAGGTCACCTTGACCCAGGCACACTTTGAACGATTGGAACGCGCATGCAGCAACTTGGCGAAGACTTCTTTGCCTGTCCCGCTCTCACCCTGCAGGAGAACCGGGACCGTCGTTTCCGCAACATGCTCCAGCTTCCCGCGCGCGGCAGCCATCATGGAAGATCGTCCGAAGATCACATCCATCGGCGGGAGATTACGAAGATCGACAAACTCGGTGGCGCGTGCCAGGGGCATTCTTGATCCAACTCAAAGCCAGATGCCTTTAGGTTCTGCAATTTGCGCGCCAGACTTTGTCAATTGAGTAAACATGGAGAGCCCACCCCAGAAAAAACCCCGTATTTGAGCACAAAGTAGCCAATCGAAGCCTCCGAACGGGTTACTTCAAGGAATACGGCTTACCGCGTGGTGCAAGGATTTGCACAAGTGGGCATAGATTTACCACTTCTGGTGGCGAGATTAATGCCACTTCCCTGAAAGAAATGGCCCAGATGGATGGGGATGAGCCGCGGCCGCTGCCCAGACTTGATTCTCACCCATAGTATCGATTCATCCACAAATTAGCCCGCGTTGGACAAGGAGGACCGCTTGGTCCAACCTGTTCGGCGCGGGTTTTCTCTTTTACTGGGTCGATATCGACCATTTGCTCGTGCTGTTCGGTCTGACCCGTGACGAATTCACCGACGCGGGACGGCCGCTGCCCGATGTGCAGCACATTCATCCCAGGGCGCTGGAACCGAACCTCCCACGGACTCTGTACGCGCCGGAGCAAAAATAGACCACGTGACGCCGCTTCCAGCGGCACCTGAATCCGACCAGTAAACGATGCATTACAAGATGCATGTGCACGTCCAGCATGCAGTCGGTACCGAAAACGCCGATTGCGCCTATAGCGCGTCCGGATATCCAGAGGATCGATCTATCTATAGCCGGCGATCTTGCTGCTGAGCTTTCCCGAAATAGGGTTGATAGATTTAGCTCTTCGCGGACACTTTTCTCATCGACCTCGGGTCTTTGTGACCTGCCCCCGGAAAACTCTACCAGTTGAAGCTGGAGTTCTCTCGTAATCTAAGCGGGAGGACGGAGCGATGAAGAAGAGCCGGTATACCGAAGAGCAGATCATCGGGATCTTGAAGCAGCACGAGGCTGGGGTGAAAACGGCGGATCTGTGCCGTGAGCACGGGATCAGCGCGGCGACGTTCTATGGCTGGAAGTCGAAGTTTGGCGGCATGGAAGTGAGCGAGGCGCAGCGGCTGAAGGCGATGGAGGACGAGAACCGCCGGTTGAAGCTGTTGGTGGCGGAGCTGAGCCTGCATGGCGAGGCGCTGAAGGCAGTGATCCGAAAAAACGGGTGGAGCTTGCCGGTCTAAGAGAAGAGGTGGCGTTCGTCTCGGTCGAGTTCCGGCTGAGCGAACGCACGGCCTGCAAGCTGCTGGGCGTGGAGCGGTCGAGCTATCGGTATGAGCCTCGCCCGGACCGCAACATCGAACTACGCGAGGCGCTGGTGAAGCTGGCTCGGCAGAAGCCGCGCTACGGCTATCGAAGGCTGCATGTCTTGCTCCAACGTAGAGGCCACGAGGTCAACGTGAAGCGTGTTTACCGGCTGTATTCGGAAGAACGGCTGGCGGTTCGGCGCAGGAAGCGCAAGCATCTGGTGCGGGATCGTGCCCTGGCGCCCCGTCTGATCCGTCCTAACCAGGAGTGGGCGATGGACTTCATCGTGGATGGTCTGGCAACCGGGAGGATGGTGCGGATCCTCAGCGTGGTGGATGCGTACACGCGTGAGTGCCTGGCGCTTGAGGCCGACACCAGCCTGGGCAGTGGGCGCGTGACGCGTGTGCTTGAGAGGCTGATCGAAGAGCGTGGCCGGCCGGAGAACGTGCGCTCGGACAACGGCCCAGAGTTCACCTCGCGGCGCATGCTGGGCTGGGCGGAAGACTGGAAGGTTGGGCTGGTGCACATCCAGCCGGGAAGGCCGATGCAGAATGGCCATGTCGAGAGCCTCCACGGAAGGTTGCGCGACGAGTGTCTCAACGCGCACTGGTTCCGCACGCTGAACGATGTAAGGAGTACCTTGGCAAGCTGGCGGCAGGAGTACAACTGCGAGCGTCCGCACAGCTCGCTCGACTACAGAACGCCGGAGGAGTTCCGGCAGAGAACAGGCTATGCAGATGTGGAAAGCACAGAACGCTTCCCACATCTGCACAGCCTCGACGGCGGCTGCGAGGTAATCTCGAAGCTAAACCAAAACCGGGAAACTCTGGTTATCAATGGTTGAGAAATCGGGGGCAGGTCATTTGCTGGTTCGGTTTCGTAGAGCGTGGCCGTATTCCTTGAAGTAACCCGTTCGGAGGCTTCGATTGGCTACGCAGAAGCGACACGCACAACTATTATAGAAACGTCTCGGAGACATGCCACCTCTAATTGCGTTAGCCTCCTTTTAGTGATTGAAGCTTCGCCGCCAATCTCAACTATGCGAAAGGTTCAAACAGGCTCTACCAACTCCGGCCTGTTATTCCTGACATTCCCGACAGCACGGCTCACCTTCCACGCCTTCATTTCCTCTGCCGAGAACGGTCTGAGCAAATCAACGGGCAAATGCGAAGGCTCTGCCAGAGCCATCCACCGTTCGTAATCCTTCCGTGCCACGATCACCGGCATTCGGCTGTGAATGGGCTTCAAGAGTTCATTCGGGTCTGTGGTCAATATCGTTTACGTCTGTAGCTCCTGACCGGTGGCTTTGTCCTTCCATGTGTCCCATAGACCGGCGAACGCGAACAATTCACCGCCCTTCAAGCTGATGGCATACGGTTGCTTCGTCTTCTCGTCAATCTTCTTCCATTCGTAAAACCAATCAGCAGGTACGAGGCAACGACGACGCTTCCATGGTTCTCGATACGCAGGACTCGTCGCGACCGTCTCAGCTTTGGCGTTGATCGTATTGAATGCCGCTGTACCATCTTTCGACCAGAAGGGCACAAGCCCCCATCGCGCCTGGTTCCGAACGCCGCGCTTCATGAGTCACTTCGAGCGCCAATGAGGCCGGCCTGCCCCACCATCGTGCGCCGAGGCTCCATTTGTTCGGCGCTATCGAAAATGGCGCCCCCCAGAGTCCATCGGCGATCTGAAAGAAATTCTAGCTCTACTGGCGGCTCAAAAGCCCTAAGCGCTGATCTGCGGGGGTATATTAGGGGGTACTTTACTGACATCGAAAAACATCTCTAAAAGATTCAGTCATTTGCAGGGAGACTCGAGTCCCTCACTGCCTTCGCCCGGGCGGCGCAGGCTATGGCTTGGCAGGCCATTTCAGACAGCCTGCCGCGGAGGCTGTAGCACCGAAGCTCAAAGGGCCCCGCCACAAATATGGGCACTTCGCAATGCCGTTGTACCCCGGCGCGAGCCACTCCTGCGCATCGCCTTATCTCAACGGAAAATAGCCTTGCAGCGACAAGTTGAATTTTTGCCAAAGATAGTTGTATGCGCCCTCTACTACAGGTAGTGTTTCTACTGCGATGGTCAGTTCCAATGGGTCGGATTTGCGCGAGATCGTAATGCCGAGGGTCGTGATGCTGCGGTACGCGTGCACGAGCTGTATCACACGCTGTCCAATCGGGGCTTCGAAATCGACCGTTTCGCCCATTTCAATGGTTCGCAGTTCATAACCATCAAGCAGGATGGTGTTCGTAAACCAGACGAGAGGAAGGAAGTCCCCCAACTTGGCAAGAAATGGCTTAGGGAGAATGAACCTGACTCTGCCTAGCGTTGTTGCTCCCTGGGCTGCAATCGGGTTTGCGTATAACGCTAAGGGGGAAACGGTCGTGCCGGGATCAGGAAATGCGCCGTTGACACCTGCGCCGCACTGACCGCAAAACATCGAGCCATCTTGAAGCAATTGCCCGCACTTGGGACAGCGCCTGACAGCGGCTCCGCATTGACCGCAGAAGGTTGCGCCATCTTTAAGCGGTTGCCCGCAATTCGCGCAGTCAGCCATCAACACGCCTCGAAGCGAAAAGTGGTCGGGTAGTCTCGACAATCATAAGCACATGCCCCGGGAACGTCAACGAATTGCGCACCGCATTCAGTGGTCAATTGGCTCTAAATTCTGAGAATGCCTGTCACCTTGGCCTCAGAGTGGATTCGCTAGACGGATTTCTGTGGCTGCCATAGCGCCTGCTTTCGGCGATGATAGAAGTGGCAACACCAGGAGAGCAGCGAGATCGTGAATGAATTCCAGGCAGCGCCGGGAAAAACGGCGATCGTAGTGGGTGGCGGCGTGGCCGGCATGAGCGCGGCATGCGCGCTGGCCGAGGCTGGGTTGCGCGTCAAACTCGTCGAGCGCCGCGGCTACCTGGGCGGGCGCGCCAGCTCATACCGCCATCCCGGCGTCGATGAGGTCATCGACAACTGCCAGCATGTGCTTTTCGGCTGCTGCACGAATCTGATTGGTTTCTACCAGCGCATCGGCGTCGCGGAGCGCATCCGCTGGACGAGCACGATGACAATGATCGAGCCGGGCGGGCGGCGCACGCCGCTTAAATCGTCGCGATGGCTGCCTGCTCCGCTGCATGGCCTGCCCAGCCTGCTTGCCGCCAAAGCTCTCACGCGCGACGACAAGATGGCTCTGGCGCAAGCGTTTCGGAAGTTGATGCAACCGGTTCCACAGGATTCGCCCGAGACGCTGGGTGCGTGGCTCAAGCGCAACGGGCAAACTCCCGGCGCGATCGATCGCTTCTGGCGGCTGGTAATTGCGAGCGCACTGAACGCCGATGTGGACGGGATCGCGCTGCCCTACGCCGCCAAAGTAATCCGCGAGCTGTTTCTGAACTCCGCTGAAGCAGGCAGCATGGGGATGGGCACCGTGCCGCTGAGCGAGCTTTATGCCGGCGCGGAGCAGTTTCTCCGTGAGCACGGCGGCGAAGTCGTGTTCAACGCGAGCGTGGAGGGCGCTGTGTGGGACGAGGAAACGTCGCAATGGACCCTGGCGACCCGGACGGGCGAGCAGCTTGCGGACTTTCTGGTGCTGGCGCTGCCGTTTGAGGGAACGGCGCAACTGCTGCCGCATATGCCGCCTGCGGACGGAGTCGACGCGTTGGCTGGCCAAATCGGAAAACATGAGCATGGGCCCATTTGCAGCGTGCATCTGTGGTTTGATCGCGAAATTACCGACCTCGACCACGCAGTGTTACTCGACCGTGAGATTCACTGGATGTACAACAAGAGCCGGCTGCAGCCCTGGCGCAAGACGAAGGGCACCTACCTCGAACTCGTCGTCAGCGCGTCGCAAAAATTTGCCGCCCTGAGCCGCGAAGAGGCAATTGATCTCACCGTGCGCGAGCTCGCCGAATTCTTTCCCGAGGTTGCTGGGGCGAAGTTGGAAAAAGCGGCGCTGGTGAAGGAAGTCCGCGCCACCTTTACCGTGCCGCCAGGAATCGATGCGGCAAGACCGACCGCCATCTCGCCGTGGCCGAACTGCGTGCTTGCCGGCGACTGGATTCAGACCGGCTGGCCCTCGACAATGGAAAGCGCCGCGCGAAGCGGGCATCTGGCGGCGGAGGCGGTATGCGCGGCAATGGGCGGCGCGTGTAGTTATCTGAATCCGGATCTCAAGCCAAAGGGCCTGATGCGTTTCATTCGGCGAAAACAGCAGAATAGCATGATCTTTCTTTCGCAAGATTGAGGAGGATCAATCGTGCCTGGGGACAATGTTCAAAGTAACGAGTTGCTGCGTGTGGAACGGAGTGCGCTCGGCTGGACCGCGGGTGTTTACGGTATCTACGCCGGTATTCTGGGCGGAGAACACGGGTTCTTTGAGGCTCTTCAAGGAAATACCGCGACTGCGCACTTGAGAATCTTCGCTGTCTCCTGGGAGCTACCGTTCCCCTTTGGACACGAGCCAGCGATGACCCTGATTCCCAATTTTCTGGCTACGGGAATCGCGGCTATGCTTTGCAGTGTAGTGATGATCATTTGGTCGACGCGATTCATTCGCGGAGAGCGCGGCGGGGTGGTTCTCGCGCTGCTTTCGGTGGTTCTGCTTCTCGTGGGCGGCGGGTTCGGCCCGATCTCGCTGTTGATGGTGGCCTGCATTGCCGCGAGCCGGATCGGCAAGCCGCTCAGGATGAGTCGGGGGTTGATTCCGCCGGTCTTGTGTCATGCTCTGGCGCGACTTTGGCCGTGGGTGTTTGTCGCGTCGCTGGTGTGGGTACCGGCGGAATTCGCTGCCGGGCAGATCTTTCACTTGCATAATGACCATCGGCAGATCCTGACAAATCTGAATTTACTGCTCACATACCCAATGCTGGGTCTGTTCGCGCTGGGGCTCGTCTCGGCCATTGCACGGGGGATTGAAGGGCAGAACTCCGGGAGGGTTTCGAGCGGGGCGACCTAACTTGGCGGTTGTGCGAGTGGGCAGGGGCTACTTCAATGCGCCAGCAAGTACACCCCAATGCACACCAACCCGGCGGCCGCCCACCTGCGCCGGTCGACGTTCTCTTTGAGGAAGATTTTTCCGGCAACGGCGTTGGTCACCAGCGTGAGCGAGGCCGAAGCCGGAGCGACCAGGCTCAGGTTCAGGTGATTGAGAGCGAAGAGCAGCGAAAAGAACGCCACGGCGAGAAAAAAGACGCCGGCAAAGAAAAGCGGGCTGGTGAGTACAGCGCGGATCGCGCCCCTCATGCCTGACCGCGCGCGAATCTGGTCGAGGTCACCGACTGACTTCATGGCGGCGGCGGTAAACACTTCGCCGGCCGTGGAAGCGAGGACGACGGCTCCGATCGCGGCGGCAGTAAGCCAGGGATTGGCCGTTGTTGCGAAAGGCAAAAATGAGAAGGCGAGCGTCATCATCGTTGCCCCCCGGTGACGACAGTCTCTTCCGGCAATGCTTCCTCGGCAATAGGCGCGGGGTGTTGGGTGAGGGAAGGCCCCTGCGCAACAAAGCTCACGCCGAGTGTGATGAGGACGATTCCGGCCCAGCGCTCGAGCGAGATGGCTTCATGCAGCCAGAATCGCGAGAGGAACGCGACAATGACGTTCCCGAAAGCCGTGGCGGGCAACACAAACGTCAGATCGGCCCAGGAGAGCGCGGTCAGATAGCTGGCGAAGAAACCGATCAGAAGAGCGATGCCTGCCGCGATCCAGGGCGTGAAGACAGCGGCGATGAGCGCGCCCGGATCAGCAAGCGAGATTGATGGCATCGCAGTCATGCCGCGCGAGAGGCAACTGTCCCCGAGAGGTGCGCAGACGGCAACCAGGCTCAGGATCAGGTACTGACGCGGCAAGAGTTTGTGTTGAACCATCAGTCCAGTATCTTGCAGTTCCGATGTAGAAGGCCTAAAGAAGTTGAGGGTGGACGTTCGCCGCGGCGGACGCCACCCTCGATGTTAAGGCCCGGAGATTCCCTATGCGCCTGCGCCAACAATGGGTGCGGTCGGCGTGGCCTGCTGCCTGCGCGTCTCTTTCACCATCTTGTTGCGCTGCGCGCGCAGCTTGAGGAATGCCTTGGCTTCGACGTACAGGCGAGGCAGATCGCGATTCATCATGGCCTTCCACACCACTCGGAAGGCGGCCTTGGGACGGAAGTAGTACTCGTCGTAGAAGCGGTGCACCATCTCCATCACGTAATCGGTGGGCAGGCCGGGGTACTCGATGTGCGCCATCTGGTGGCCGCCGCCGTCCTGCATGTTGTTGTTGGTGATGAAGCCGTTCTGGGCGGCGTACTCATAGAACTCAGTGCCTGGATAGGCGTGCGCGATAGAGACCTGAATGGTCTCGACATCGAGCGACTTGGCGAAGTTGATCGTGTTGCGGATGGATTCTCTCGTCTCGCCCGGAAGTCCGAGGATAAAGTCGCCGTGAATGGTGAGGCCAAGGTCGCGGCAATCCTTGGCGAAGGCGCGAGCGCGCTCGACGGTTGCGCCCTTCTTGATGTTCTTGAGGATCTGCGGATCGCCCGATTCGAATCCGACGATGAGTAGCCGGCAACCGGCTTCGCGCATGGCCTTCAGCGTGTCGTAATCGGTCGTTACACGCGATGTGCAACTCCAGGTGAGGCCGAGCGGCCTCAGTTTTTCGCAGAGCTCGATGGTGCGTACCTTTTGGATGTTGAAGGTATCGTCGTCAAAGAAGAATTCCTTCACTTCGGGGAAGTTTTCCTTGGCCCATTTCATTTCCGCGGCGACGTCATCGCTGGAGCGCTTGCGCCAGGCGTGCCCGCTCAGCGTCTGCGGCCACAGGCAGAAAGTGCATTGCGCCGGGCAGCCGCGCGTGGAGTAGAGCGCGATATAGGGATGGAGCAGGAAGGGCACGTTGTAGCGCGTTACATCCATGTCGCGCTTGTAAATCTTGGTGGCCCAGGGCATCGCGTCAAGATCTTCGATCTGCGGGCGGTCGGGGTTGTGGACGATCTGCCCGTCCTTCTTGTAGCTGATGCCCAAAATCTCGTTGAGCGGTTTGCCCTGGGCGTACTCCACGACAGAGTAATCGAATTCTCTGCGGCAAATGAAGTCGAGCGCAGCGCACTCATTCAGGGCGCGGTCGGGGTCCGTCGTGACCGGCGGGCCTACGAACGCAACGCGGATGGATGGGTTGGCCGCTTTGATGGCCTCAGCCAGGCGCTGGTCGCCTTCCCAGCCGACCGTCGAGGTAAAGAGCACAAGAAACTCGTACTCCTTGCAGATATCGATGGTTTCCTGAGCAGTCACGTGGTGGGGAGGCGCATCGAGCAGCCGTGAACCCTCAAGCAGGCCGGCAGGATACGTGAGCCAGACCGGGTACCAGTAAGACTCGATCTCGCGAGTCGCCGGCCAGCGCGAACTTGCGCCGCCATCGAAGTTCTTAAACGAAGGAGGGTTGAGGAAGAGTGTTTTCAGTGGCATGGCCATCTCCTTCATTCTACCATTCAGGCTGTTTTGTTAGACGGATCGCCCCAGAAACACGGGTCAGGCGAAAACCGCAGAATTGCAGGCCTGGCTGCGCATATAAGCCATGCGGAATCAGTCCATTGTCACGATTTCTTCCACCGCTGAATGCGGTTTGGAGGGGTTGCTCCGGGGATACCCGGCCGCAATTACTTGGCGTGCAGCTCGTTAAGCCAGTCCTGCATGTGGCCAAGAGCGCGCAGCAGGTCGAGTCGCGCTTTGCTCAGGTCGAGCCCGGCGTCGAGCGCGTCGAGGTATTTCTGGCGCTCATCGATGCGGGCCTGTTGCTCGGCGGTGGGCGAAAGCTGCGGCGGCGCGCCGGGAGTGCCGGTCGCGCCATTCCCAACTTCCAGCTGCGCAACGACGCTCTTCAACTGCTCCGTCGCGATTTGCTGCTTAAGGCTTGCGACTTCAGCCTGGGCATCGAGCTCGCGCAAACTCGCAGTGAGCTGGCTGATCTGAATGTCATTCTGTTGCTGTGCCTGCTCGGCCTCGACCTTCGCGCGCAGGGCCTCGGCCGCGGAGACCTTGGCCTTTGCGCGAACGGCAAAGTCGAAGAAGGGAACCGAAATCTGGAGACCGAAACTTATATTGTTAGGAGTGAAGTTGTTGTAGTACTTGCTGTAGCTGTTCAGCTCATTGGAGTCGTAGTTATAGACAGCGCCGAATCCGATCGAAGGGCGGCGCCAGGCCAAGTCAGCTCCCTTTGCCTCCAGCAGCTTGGAACGCGCCAGGACATTCGCGGATTGAATGCCGAGAAGGGGCTGCGGCGCTTCGTCGGCGGAGACGGCAGGAATGTCGGGAATGCTGGCGTGATCGGGGACGATGGAGCCGACGGGCAGACCGGTGAGCGTCGCAAGTTGCTTGGCAAGGGTGGCGAATCGAGTTTCAAGGTGCAGGCGGCTGAGCTTGAGCTGCGCCGCCGTCAACTTTGTTTGCAGCAGAGAGCTGAGGGGATCGATCCCGGCTTCAGTGCGCTGTTCCTCGATGGCGACAAGACGGGCCGCATTCTTTTCCTGTTCGCTGACAGCTCCAAGCTCGTTGTTTACCGTGTCCATCTCGATGTAGGCCGTCGAGGCGTCGAGAGCAACCTGCTCCTTTGCATCCTTGAGATTCAGGTTGGCGGCCTCCACGCCGGCCCGTGCAGCCTTGGTGTACTGCCGTTGCGAGAAGCTGAGAACCAGCGACTGCATCGAAGCGCTTCCTACAGAGGGCTGGCCGGTTGGGAAACCGTGAGAGTAGCCGATCTGGGATCCGATGACAAAGTTGGGGATATATGCGTCTTCTGTCTGGCCGAGGGCGGCCTGCGCCTTTTGAAGGTCGGCGTTGGCGAGTTTGACGGCGCTCGAGTTTTGCTGAGCCATCTCAACCACAGTGGTGAGCGAGACCTGCGCCGGCGCAAGAGCACATGTGCAGGCAAGCGTCATGGTTGCTAATGCCGGCGCCATGAACCCCAGCGATTTCTGTCGAAATCTCACATTCGCCTTTCGCATGAGTGTTTCAAGCCTGCGCCGGATTAAACTCTTTCGCCATTTGTGCGGCAATGGCCAGCTCGGTCTTCGCGCCCGCAGCATCGCCGAGCTGTTGTTTGAGCCGCGAAAGTCGAATGTGGGCGATGAATGCCGGTGCATCCTCGGTCATGGACGAACTCGACAGATAATTCTCAAGCATCTGTGAGGCAAGGGCCGAATTCCGATTGGCCGCAATGAGCACGCCGGCGCCGTCATAAAGGCCGACGCCGGATTTCCTATTCTTCGCCTCAGCACTGACACAATTCTGAATGGCCGCATCCAGATCGGACCACCGCTGGCGTTTACGGTAAAACTCGGCGAGCACGGTCCAATAATCAGCCGGCTCGCTTGCGACAGTCGCCGCCTGGCGATACTTATTCTCCGCAGTTGTGTAATCCTTTTGGGCCATGGCGATATCGCCGCGCAAACTCTGGGCCCTGGCCGAGTCAACCGTATCCAGTTGCGATGCAATCGCCTGCGCCTTGTCGGTACCGCCGCCCGCGATGCCGGGAGCCAGGGCATAATAGTCTCCGAGGTCCGACAAAGCCGGCCCATTCTTGGGATTCAGTTTTACGGCAGTTTGCATTTCAGACAGCGAATGCTTGGCAATTCCGTATGCGGAAAGAAAACTGGCATGGTCGGCCTGCCGACCCAGAGCGCGCCCCAGCCACATGTGGTAATCCGAATTTTGCCCGTCAAGATTGACTGCCTGCTGGCACTCCGACGCAGCCTGCGACCATTGCTGGAGCATGAACCGCACCCGGCATAGGAGGTTCTGGGCCTTTGCAGCGCCATCGCCGGAGGAAGGAAGCGGCGCGAGCAGCGCGATGGCCTTGTCGGCCTGGCCGGTCTCGAGATCTGTATTGGCTTGGGAAAGTGTCGCGGGTGAAATCTGTGCGTACATCTGACTCGCCACAGCCACCGCCAGGCACGCGAGCGGCCACGCCAGGACCATTATTGGCTGGCGCCTCACCGCTCCACCTTGATCGGTACGCCCTCTTGCAAAGCCTGCCCGTTGGTTGTGCCGATGGCGACGAGATCGCCGCTTTCGAGGCCGGAGACAATGGGTACCTGGGTTAGATTCGGGGTTCCGATCGTGACCGGAACGCGTACCAGCTCGCTGCTCATAACTTTGAAAACGAAGTATTTTCCATTCTGTTCGTGAAGGGCCTCGCGCGGCATGCTCAGAGTGTTGGGTTCGCTCGAGGTGGTCACGGTGAGTGTGACATTGGTGTCCGGCAAAAGTCCGTCCGATGATCCATCGAAGTCGATCAGCACCTCACCGACGTTTCGCGTTGTGTAGGTGACGACAGCAGATGGAAGTCGGACTATGTGGCCGTGCCATTCCATCCCCGGCTTCGCATCCCAGCGAATCACGACCGGTTGTCGGGTTGCCAGGCGCCCCAGGTCCGGCTCATCGAAGTAGCCGCGGACGCGCACATGGCGCAGGTCGGCAATTTGGAGAAGCAGGTTGCCGGCCGCAGTGTATTCCGACGGCGTAGCGTCCATGCTGTAAATGGTTCCACTGATGGGGGCGCGATACGCAGTCTGCGCTTCGATATGCTGCGCCGCGGCCAGGCCTGCTTGCGCATCGGCCAATACGGCCTGGGCGCGCGCCAAATCGCCGGACGAAAAACGATGATGCCCGCTCTGCTCGGCAGCGTTCAGGCTTGTCTCGGCCGAGTCAAGGCGAGCACGCGCCGCGATCACTTCGCCCGGCGCGGCAGCCCCCGCGGCAACCAATTTGGTAAGCGCATCAAGATCGTGTTGGGCTTGATCGCGCGTGATGCGGTCCTGTGCGATTTCGGCAGCGGAAGCCTGACGCTCCGCTTGAGTTCCATTGTGAGTGACCGCGTCCAGATTTGCCTCGGCCGATCGCACCGCGCTTTCAGCGGTGGCCACCTGTGCCCTCGCCGCCACATCGTCCAACGCGACGAGCAGTTTGCCTGCGGGGACCGAGTCGCCTTCCCGCGCATATACGGCTCTTACAGTGGTTGCGATGGGACTGTAAAACTGATAGTTCTCAACGGGCTCCACGCGGCCATTGGTGCTGATCGTGTTCACCAGCATCGCGTGTTCCACGGTCGCCGCGCGCACCGGCAGGCGCTCGCGCAGAAAGTAGCGCGCCGTGAAAAAGACGGCAACAAGGACAACAGCGGCGCCGATCCAGAGCGCCAAACGGCTCGTCTGTACTCTTGCTTGGGCCATGCAATGAACCAGAATCAGTATATAAGACTCATAACCATGGGATAAGAAGCAGAGAAATGGAGCGAGAAGCGGATCGCGGTCGCCCGTTCCTGCTCGTACAATACCGCTATGGCGGCGAACCCGAGATACACCGACGTACACGCAAAGGCGGGACTGGACTTTGCCTTTCCGGCCATCGAGACATGGCAGAATCAGTTTCCCGGATACGAAGTTCAGATTGACGATCCGGAGTTGACCTCGGTCTGCCCCAAGACCGGCCTGCCGGACTTCGGTGTCTTAACCATCCGGTACATGCCGCGGGAGCGCTGCCTCGAGTTGAAATCGCTCAAAGAGTATCTCTTCAGCTACCGGAATCTTGGCATCTTTCAGGAGAATATCGTCAACCAGGTCCTTGAGGACGTGGTGAAAGCCTGTAACCCGGTTTGGGCCGTCGTGAAGGGTGAATTCCGGCCACGCGGCGGGATCGGAACGACGGTGGAAGCGCGCTGGCCGCGGCCGTCAACGTAAGCCGGGAGCGCCGGTTGGGGAAACGCGCTCCGCTGTGATATTCCTGAGTCCTCTCGTATCTCTGCTTCGCTCCGGGGAATCTTGCCGAATTTTACCCAGCGTCCGACTCTTACTTGGAATCTAGACCCTCGCATCAGCCCAGCCACGGGCACAGTCGTCTTGCTGCTTGCGCTCAATCTCCTGAATTACATTGACCGCTATATCCTCGCTGGCGAAGTGCTGCCGATCCAACACGAATTTCACGCGAGCGATCAGCAGATGGGTGCGCTGGGCACTGCGTTCTTCGTCTTCTATATGATCGCCGCGCCTCTCACCGGTTGGCTGGGTGATCGCTACCGTCGTAAGCCGATGATCATTACTGGCGCGATCCTTTGGAGCCTCGCGACTCTGGCTGCTCTTTGGATTCATAGTTACACCACGCTCTACTTGCGCCAGGCGTTGGTCGGAATAGGCGAAGCGACGTTTGGAATCTTCGCGCCGGCGGTTCTATCGGACTTCTATCCAGAGCGCGAGCGCAACCGGGTGCTCTCGGTGTTCTACATTGCGATCCCGGTGGGTGCTGCGCTGGGGTACCTTGCCGGCGGACAGATCGGCTCACATTGGGGCTGGCGCGCGCCGTTCCTCGTTTGCGCACTGCCGGGATTTCTGGTTGCCGCGCTTTACGGCTGGATCGGGCGCGAGCCGGTGCGAGGTGCAAGCGATCATGTCGAAGCGAATCTGAAGCGCGCCACCGTGTTGGGAATCATTCGGAATCCGGCCTTCCTGACAGCGACCTTTGGGCTGGCGATGTTGACCTTCGCCATGGGTGGGATTTCGTGGTGGATGCCCGAGTTTCTGCGGCGGTTCGCGGGCATGTCGATGAGCACTGCGAGCCTGACGGTTGGCGCAACCACGGTGGTGGACGGCATCGTTGCTACGCTGGTGGGCGGGTGGATTGCGCATGTATGGCTGCGCAGGAATCATCGCGCGCTGTATTTACTTTCCGCGTGGAGCGTGGCGCTGACGCTGCCATGCGGAGTGATGCTGTTCTTTGGGCCGCACAAATGGGCCGTGCCTTCGCTGTTTGCCGCGGAGTTCTTCCTTTTCCTCAATACCGGGCCGTTGAACGCGGCCATCGTCAACTCGGTTTCAGCGCCGGTGCGCGCAACCGCCATTTCAATCAACCTGTTCTGCATTCACTTCTTCGGCGACACGTTTTCGCCGCAGGTCATCGGCGCCATCAGCGACCGCTCGAATCTGAGTATCGGTCTCGGCGCGACGCTGGTGTTTCTGGTCATCTCGTCCGCAATTCTCTTTTCGGGTGCGCGCTTCGCACCAAAGCTGGAAGCGTGAAGAATCAGCTGGCTCGCTATTTCCTTTGCAGCGTCTCCTGATCCTTCGTGTTCATAAAGGCTCGCCGGCCACCTTGCGGGCGAAGGTTTGGATCGCGGACAGGTCCGCGATCCTCATCGGCTGAAAAGCCGCGGGCGAGGAGAGGGTTGGGTTTGAACTTGGGCGGGCCGCCGTAGAACTGGCGCGAATGGCTCAAGACCATTCCTGCGCGGCCGTGCATGGGCTGAACGATCCCGCGTAGGTGCACGTCCTCGTCGCGGTATTTCCTGAGCTCGCCGACGTCGTCGCGGTCCTCGGGAAGGCTGACGACCGTGAAGCGGCATTGGTCGTCGGAGGTCTGCGGCGAGCACACGTCGAGGAAACGCGTGCCGTCGGGAAGCTCCACCACTTCATAAACATGTGCGGAGATGCAAACGTCCTTGTTGAGCATTTGCGCTGCCTGGTCGGCGGTCACGCACGGGCGGGGTTTACCTGCGAATGCGAGTGCGGGCGCGTAGACTGCAAAAACCACGATCGATGCGGTACGGCTGAGCCGCATAAGGAGTCTCCAAAGAGCTGGAGACAGCGTAGCGCGGAAGCTGCATGATGCGATGTGACGGCCGTCGCGGGGCGGAGAGCGGCGGCGAGCGGCGGCAACGCAGTTCTTGGCGCGGGCCGCGCTCAGCGCGCGCCGACCAGTTCGCCGGCCTTGGCGGACTGGCCGTAGTGGCTCTCCACGTAGTGATCGAGGATTTGCTTGAACTCCGCCACAATCGTGTCGCCGCGAAGCGTTGTCGCTAGCTTGCCGTCGACGTAGACCGGCGCGACGGGGTCCTCGAAGGTGCCGGGCAAACTGATCCCCAAGTTCGCGTGCTTCGATTCGCCCGGTCCGTTGACGACGCAGCCCATCACGGCGAGCTTGAGTTCCTCAACGCCGGGATACTTCTTGCGCCACTCGGGCATCGACGTGCGCAGGTAGCTCTGGATCTGCTCGGCGAGCTCCTGGAAATACGTGCTTGTCGTGCGGCCGCAACCGGGGCAACTCGTCACCTGCGGCATGAAGCTGCGGATGGAGAGCGACTGCAGGATCTGCTGCGCGGCCAGGACTTCCTCGGTGCGGTCGCCGTTGGGCTTGGGCGTCAGGCTCACGCGAATCGTGTCGCCGATTCCGGAGAGCAGCAGCGGCGCGAGACCCGCGGTCGACGCGATCAGGCCCTTCGAGCCCATTCCGGCTTCGGTCAGGCCGAGATGCAGCGGATAGTCGCAGCGCGCGGCGAGCTTCGAGTAAACGTCGAGCAGATCGCGGACGCCAGAAACCTTGGCCGACAGGATGATCATGTCGTGGCCGAGGCCGTAGTGCTCTGCGGCGGCGGCTGACTGGAGCGCGCTGGTGATCATGGCTTCGATCATCACGTCGCGCGCGGCGAGCGGCTCGCCAAGCTTGCTGTTCGCGTCCATCATGCGGGTTAAGAGTGATTGGTCCAGCGATCCCCAGTTGACGCCGATGCGGACTGGCTTCTGGTTCTCGACGGCGCATTCGACCATGATGCGGAAGTTGTCATCGTCTTTCCGTCCGATCGAAACGTTGCCGGGATTGATGCGGTATTTGGCCAGCGCGCGCGCAGTGGCGGGATATTTCTTGAGCAAGATGTGGCCGTTGTAGTGAAAGTCTCCAATGATCGGCACGCGCAGGCCGCGCTTGTCCAGACCCTCCACGATGTGGGGAACGGCTGCTGCGGCGCCTTCGTTGTTGACCGTGACGCGAACCAGCTCGGAGCCGGCGAGAGCGAGCGCTGCAACTTGTTCGATGGTCGACTGCGCGTCCGCCGTGTCGGTGTTGGTCATCGACTGGACGACAACGGGAACTTCCCAGCCAACGCGAACGTTGCCGATGCGGACGGTTGGAGTTTTTCTGCGCTGAATCTCAGCCATAAGGACATTTTACAGAGATCAGAGAACAGAGATCGGAAAAGCGGGAATCAAGAGAGCAAGTTAGCGAGTTAGCAGATCGGCAAGTTTTCGGCAGATCTGCGGCAAGAATTCGAAAACGAGATTTCGAGACTGTGAAACTGTGGCTGCAAGCTGTTGATAATAAAGGCTCCACAGTTTCACAGTTTCACAGTTTCACAAACAGGCATGGGGGGTGGGTCTGCGGAGTATGGGGGGTGGGTGCCGAAGGCATGGGGGGTGGGTCAAAGGCAGTGGTTAGTGGGTAGTGATTAGGGCTTAGAAAAACAGTGATTAGTGGGTAGTGGTTAGTGGTTAGAAAGGCAGGGAATCCAGTGATCTGTGGACAGTCGTCAGCCGGGGGCAGCGGAGTCGGCGGAGCTAGTGGGGTTAGCGGCGCTAGAAAAAAAGCCGACAGTCGGATTCCGGCGGCGACTGGCTGCGGGAGCGGGCGAGCGATTCTGGAGTGCACAGTTTCTGGGTAGAAGCGGATCATGGAATGAGTATGCGCCGAGAGCTGCTAATGATCGGCAAACTTAGTGAGACAGGGACCAAGGGACCTAGGGAACAAGGAATGAACGACTTAAGTCGGAGATGGCGGGGTTGTTTGGGGGGCGGAGGGCTTGACAAGGGGCGCGGCTCTTGAGAGCAGGGGCACCCCAGGCAATCGGACACCTCGGCGCTAAGCGGCGTTGATGGCAACGACTTTGCTGTCTCGCAGGTTCTTGACGTCGCGCATGGGTGGGTGGCCGAATAGACGGCTGTACTCGCGGTTGAACTGGCTCACGCTTTCGTAGCCAACTTCATAGGCGGCGCTCGTGGCGTCCATCCCATCCATCAGCATGCGCTCCCTGGCCGACTGGAGCCGTAGCTGCTTCTGGTATTGGAGCGGACTCATTGCCGTCAACGAGCGGAACTGATGGTGGAGTGTCGAGACTCCCATGCGGGCGATGGTTGCGAGCTCGTCCATGCGAAGCTGCCTGGCGTAGTTGGCCTTGAGCCAGGCAATCGCTCTGGCTGTTCTGTGGCTCAGGTCACCGGCAGTCGCGATGGCGCGGAGGCGTTCGCCTTGCGGGGTCCGGAGGATGCGGTAGAGGATCTCACGATGGATCAAGTGGCTAAGAAACGGTATGTCTTCGGGGACGTCCAGAAGGTCAATAAGTCGAGAGCACGCGGCCAGCAATCCTGCACCCGTGACACCGACGGCAAGCCCGTGACGCTGACCAGAGGTTACGGGTTCGGGAAGATCTTCCCGGCTAAGGACCTCGCGCACGATTGGCATGTCGAGGCGCAGGTTCATGGTCAGCATCGGGACCTGTTCCGAGGCCTCGATGATCTGGCTTTCAACGGGAACATCGATCGAGGTCAGGAGAAAGGATGACGAGTCGCAAAGGTAAACCGTTCCGCCGAGGTTGATGCGCTTGCGGCCCTGCACGAAAACCGTGAGACTGGGCTCGTAGACGGCGCGATAACAGGCCGTAGGCGTGGTGCGACGATAAAGCGCGAGGCCGGGAACGGCCGTGGGGTTTTCCCCGAGCGCCGGCGCAAGGGCGGCAATTTTGCGGGCCAGCTCTTTGCGCATTTCGATCGCTGTTGCGTTGATGTCGTTGCGCTTCTCTGCACGCTTCGCCATTTCGATTCGTGTTCCTCCAGTTCCAGCGTACAGCGAGTTGGGGCGGAGTGTGCACAAAATCGTAGGGTGGGACAGGATCAGGCAAAGAAAAGGCAGGATTGGGAAAGCGCCTGAAACCCGCTCCTCCGTAGTATCGAGATGCGGGTAGAGGCAAGGTAACCCCGCGAGGCCTGCCGCCCCGCCTGAAGTGGGACGCCAGCTACCTGCGATGAATCCCGAGCGGGTCGCATTCCATCGAGGAGAAAAGTAAATGAGGCAGGAAGTAGTCGTAGTAATCGGCGCCGGCGGTATTGGAATGGCGATCGCACGCCGTCAGGGCTTCGGCAGGCACATTCTCCTGGCAGACTTCAACGAGAAGCTGCTCGTGTCTGCCGCGAAGGAACTTGAGTTAGCCAGCTACAAGGTAGCGACGCTCAAGGTCGATGTATCGTCGCGTGCATCCGTGCGCGCCTTGGCGTACGCAGCGGCCGCTCTTGGGAGTGTGGTCAACGTTGTTAATACCGCTGGGGTCTCGCCCAACATGGCTCCGCCGGATCGAGTGCTTGCCGTCGATCTGTACGGCAGTGCCGTCGTCTTCGAGGAGTTCGAACGCGTCATCGCCCCGGGAGGCGCGGGGTTGATTGTATCGAGTATGGCTGGGCATATGTCGGCGGGACTTCCGGCAGAGCAGGAGCATGATTTGGCTTTTGCACCCGCAGACGAACTCTTGTCGAAACCGTTCTTGAGCTCCGCGGCGGTCCCGAATTCCATGGTGGCATACATCGTTTCAAAGCGCGAAAACCATCTGCGTGTCCAGGCGTCGGCGATCAGTTGGGGTAAGCGTGGTGCGCGTGTGAACTCCATCAGTCCAGGCATCATTGCCACGCCCCTCGCAAAGCACGAGTTGAATTCACCGATTGGCGACATCTATCGCGCGATGATCGATGCGTCGCCAGCTAAGCGCATGGCATCGCCGGACGAGGTTGCGGTGGCTGCCTCGTACCTGCTTGGACCCGATGCGGGCTTCGTGACGGGCAGTGACCTTCTGATCGACGGCGGTGTGATTGCAGCGATGCGCGCCGGGCTACTGCCGACCCCCGCATAAGACGACAACAGAACGAATCATCACCAGCAGGTTTGCTAAAGGAGAAACAATGCAGAAACGCAAATTAGGCAAAAGCAATCTTGAAGTTTCGGCGATGGGGCTGGGGTGCATGGGCATGAGCTTCAGCTATGGCGCTCCGAAAGACGTGCCGGAGATGATTTCGCTGATCCGCGCGGCGGTGGACCGCGGCGTGACGTTTTTTGACACGGCCGAGGTGTATGGTCCGTTCACGAATGAGGAACTGGTGGGCGAGGCTCTCGCGCCCGTTCGCGACAGAGTGGTGATTGCCACCAAATTCGGCTTCAACACGAAAGGCGACAGCAGGCCCGGTGCGCAGAACCTGGACAGCCGGCCCGGGCACATCAAGGAAGTAGCGGAGGCCTCGCTCAAGCGGATGAGGACCGATGTGATCGATTTGTTTTATCAGCATCGCGTGGACCCAGAGGTGCCGATCGAAGACGTTGCGGGCGCAGTGAAGGACCTAATCGTGCAGGGCAAGGTGAGACACTTTGGACTTTCAGAGGCGGGCGTGAAGACGATTCGACGCGCAAACGCCGTGCAGCCGGTGACGGCGCTGCAAAGTGAATACTCGCTGTGGTGGCGAAAGCCTGAGGCGGAGGTGATTCCGACGCTCGAAGAGCTGGGCATCGGCCTGGTTCCATATAGCCCGCTGGGCAAGGGATTCCTGACGGGAAAGATGGATGAGAACACCAAGCTCGCCAGCAATGATTTCCGCAGCACGCTGCCACGGTTTACGCCGGAGGCGATGAAGGTGAACCAGGCCGTTGTGGATCTGCTGAACGCGATGGCAAAACGGAAGAACGCGACACCGGCACAGATCGCGCTGGCGTGGCTGCTGGCGCAGAAGGCGTGGATCGTCCCGATTCCGGGCACGACGAAGCTGTCGCGCCTGGAGGAGAACATCGGCGCGGTTGATGTGGAGCTGACTGCGGACGATCTGCGCGAGATTGAAAGTGCGGCTTCGAAGATCGACATCGAAGGGGCACGGTATCCGGAGAAGCTGGAACAGCTGACGGGGCGGTGAAGGGAAGCGGGTGGTTCGGCGCGCGAGCCCTCAAGGTATGAGCGCCGGGAGCGGGGTTGGGATTTGGCGGGGCTCTATTTTGGAGTTTCCCAGTCGTCCATCGCGGTTTTGCCGCCCTTGGTGTAGGCGACCTCGATGGTCTGGTAGTCGAGCGTGATTTGTTCGTTGCCGCCCGCCTTGCGAACGCTGAGGATGGTGGCGTTGGTGAGCACGATCTTCTGCGCGGTCTTGGCGCCTGCTGCGCCCCCGGTGAAGGTAATCACCACTTCGCTCAATAGCTCGTTGGTACTCGCCGCCTTGGCCAGCATGGGCGATGCCTTATCGATCTCTTTGGTGATCGTGATGGTGGAGTGCATCCGCCTGCCGGTAGGCATCGCGGCCGCCATTGGGGTGTCGCGGGCGACGCTGACGAGCCGGATTTGGTCGGACATCGCTTCGCCCTTGAACTGTCCTTGCTTGGCGCCCTTGATTGTCATGTATGCATCCATGGCGGCGTTGACTGGCACCGCGGGCAGCAGAGCAGCAACCACGCTCGAAAGCACTAACAACTGACCTGCACGAACGATACGCATCGGAAACCTCCTTGAGCTTTCAATGGATGGGAAGCCGTGAAGCCGGATTGCTGTTCCGGCGGCGACAGTATATCGCCGGCTGGGTTCTGCGGTCTTTATTCGGTGGGTGGGCCGTATCTCACTCGCCAACCCGGGTCTTCGTCACGCACATGGGGGGGAGTGATGACACGGCGTGGGTGGGGGTTCGGCGCGAGCCCGCAAGGTGCGAGTGCCGAGAGAGGGCTGCCTACCAACCCATTTGGCGCATGCGTTCGAGGATGAGGGCGGAGTAGCGGGTCATGCGCTCGGGGCGGCGCTTGAGGGGAGCGGGGAGGATGGCGGCGAGCTCGGCGGCCTGCTGGCGGCCGACGCGGCGGGCCGAGGTTCCGTAGTAGTGCTGGGAGGCCGACTCCGCGCCATAGATGCCGGGGCCCCATTCGACCACGTTGAGGTAGAGCTCGAGAATGCGCTGCTTGCCGAGGACGAATTCGGCGACGGGGACGAGTGTGAACTCCGCGCCCTTGCGGAGGATGGAGCGGCGGGTTCCGAAGAAGAGGTTCTTGACGAGTTGCTGCGTGATGGTGGAGCCGCCGCGGATGCGGCCGCCTTCCATATCTTCATCGGCAGCGAGTTCCATGGCCTGCCAATCGAAGCCATGGTGCTGGTAGAAGCGCGCGTCTTCAGCGGCGATAACGGCGTGCTGGAAGTCGGGCGAGATTTGGCGGAGGGGGACGAATTGGTAGTGCTCGTGGTAGGGCTTGCCGTGAATGAAGGCCTGGAAGCGGCGCTCGATGTGGACGGCGGTGGTGGGAGGGTCGATGAATTTGGCGGCGACGAGGGTGAGCGCGGCGGCGAGCCAGGCGGCGACGAGGGCTAGGGCGAGGCAGAGGGCGATGGCGGGAAGACGGCGGGCTGGAAGAAGCGAGCGGAGGGAACGCTTGCGGCGGGGTGGTGCGGGGGGCGGGGGTAGCTCGGGTCTTGGCGCGGAGAGCGGAGGTGAAGGTGGTTCGGGCGGTGGCGCGGGGAGTGGTGCTGAGGCCGGCTCGGGCTTTGGGGCGGGCTTCGATTCGGGCGGTGGCGCTGAAACCGGTGCGGGGAGTGGAGCTGAGGGTGGTGCGGGCGGTGGGGAGGGCGGCTCGGGCTTTGGCGCGGGGGGTGGGTTGGGTTCGGAGGGCACGTACCAGAATAGAAGACAGGTGTCAGGGGTCAGGTGTCAGGGGTCAGAAAAGCGGGCGCTAGAGGGTGCGCTGGTAGCGGAGGACGTCGACGGAGGTGTTCCAGACGACGTCGATGCGGCGGAGGCCGTCGGGGGTCCACTGGTCGGTTTTGTAGAAGCGCTGGGCGCGGAGGTTGTCGATGAGAGTGAAGAGGTAGGCGTTCTTGAGGCCAAGAGAGACGAGGTGGGCGCGGGCGGCGGTGACCAGAGCGACGCCGACGCCGAGGCCCCAGGAATGGGGATCGACATAGAGGGCGGTGAGCTCGCCGTGGTTGGGCAGGTCGGGCTCGTGCGAGGGACAGGTGGTGGCGAAGCCGTGGATGATGTTGCCGGTGGCGGCGACGATGGTGTGGGGGCGGAGTGGACCGGAGTTGGAGAGATCGTATTTTTCGGCGCGGTCCTCGGGGCGGAGCTGGTCGAGATAGTCGTCTGGGAGAAGGCCGCGATAGCCCTGCTGCCAGGCGCGGACGTGGACGCGAGCGATGGCGAGAGCGTCGGGCGGCTGGGCAGGACGGAGAAGCATTTTTTAAGAGTATGGCACGAGAGACAGTGGTTAGTGGTTAGTGATTAGTGTTTAGAAAGGCACCTGCAAAAGTGGTTAGTGATTAGTGGTTAGAAAGGCATCTGCGACAGTGGTTAGCTTTCAGTTCTTCGCTTGGTTCGTAAAGGCAGCCTTCAGCTCTCAGCTTTCAGCAATCAGCTTGATACGTGCGGAAAAGAGGAACAACTATTAGCTCTTAGCTGTCAGCTTTCAGCTTGATTTCGGCGGCGTGGGGTTGAAGATTGCCGGAGACGGGGGTGGGTGTCAACGGAAAGTCAGGAGAGAGGAGGGCTCGTCGCCGACGGTTGTACGCGTTGGCTCAGCAATGAAGGCGGCCAGCTTCGACTCCATGCTGAGGCGGATTCCCTCGCGCAGGTGGGCGATGTCCATGGGCCTGCCGAAGTGCCATCCCTGGGCGTAGAGAACGCCGCGCTTGAACAGATACTGCGCCTGCGGCTCGGTTTCAACACCTTCGGCCACGATGTCGAGATGCAGCGAGCGGGCCATTTCGATGATGTGCAGCACCACCTGGCTGGTGGCGCCGTCGGTGTTGATGGTCTCGACAAAGGCGCGATCGATCTTAAGCGTGTCCAGCGACAGCGTCTGCAGGCAGGCCAGCGACGAGTAGCCGGTGCCGAAATCGTCAATGGCGACGGTGAAGCCCTTGCTGCGGATGGTATCGAGGATCGAAGCGGTGCCCGGCCCCTGCAGGAAAGCGCGCTCCGTAGCTTCGACCTCGATATTTTTTGGCAAGGCGCCGGAGGCGGCGAGAAGCCCGTCGAGCATCTCCACCGTGTGCTCGTCGCAAAGGTCCGCTGCCGACATGTTGATGGCAACGCGGAAGTCCGGATCGAGCTTGAGGAACTGCGGCAGATCACGGCCGACAATCGTGACCACCTGCTTGGTGATGAGCTGGATGAGGCCGCATTCTTCGGCCTGAGGGATGAAGTAATCGGGCCGGATTTCGGCGTAATCGCTTCTCCAGCGGACCAGAGCTTCGGCGCCGATGACGCGGCGAGTGGAAAGGTCAACCACTGGCTGATACACGACGCAGAAATTCTTTTCCTTGATGGCGCGGCGCAGCATGGCGGGGAAGGATGAGTGCATGCGCGTGGCCAGACTGACCGTGAAGGAAAGAAGCACGCCGCACAGCGCTCCGACGGGAACGAAGAAGAGCGCGAAGTGCCGCATGCGGTCGTTGATGTAACGTTGCGGCGTCGCTGCCACCACCGCAACGTCCCATTTCGCCGACTGTATGTGCGAGACCAGGTATCCCGCGTCGATGAATGTGGAATCGCCGCCCTGGGGAACAGGTTCGAGCCAGTTGGCAGGGAGATTCTGGCCGATAACGGCGATAGGTCCGCTCTGGGCAGCGGAGGGAACCAGCACGGCCAGTTCAACGTCGGGCCCCTCGGTGGAAACGCTGACCGCGAGATTGGGGTCGACGAGCACCGCGAACCCGTTGGAAGCGAAGACATTCAGCGGGCGAGCCGGCGGCGGCGAGAGCTGCTTGTTCAGGTATTCTGTGACGCCCTGCGCGGTCGTCAGGTCCGGTTTGCCCAGCGCTGCCGGATTCATGACTCCCTGCGAGGTGCAGAGCAGCGTATCGTGCGCCACGCGGCCAGTTGCCTTGATGTGGCTGGCGCCGAAATCAATCGTGTGCAAAAGCCTCATGTCATCGGGCGAGCAGGGCGTAACTTTGGCTTGCGCCGCCTTTTGCTGTGCTTCTTCGAATTGGCTTGAAGTTGCTTCGATACGGCGCAGCACATCCTGCGCGTAGGTGAGGCTGAGCGTCTTCTCCATGGTGTAGCTTTCCATCCACGCCAGATAAATCGAGGCGAGGACAGGCATCGCCGCAACCAGCAATGCAGTGATCAGCGATGTAACAACCCGGCGTTTTGGCGGCATTGTCGAGCCTCGGAGAAGGGCGTTCAGGGGAAGCCCTGGTTTCGGATCATACTTGCAGGCAGGTTGGGGCGGTATCACCCATTCGGAGCAGAGGCCGCCGGGGCGAATAAGTGACGGAAGCTCCGTCAAAATCGATTTGGAGCACCCCAGGGCCTGTTAACACTACCTGGGATGGCGGCGACGGGAGCCGATTTTCCCCAGGTCGCGGAGCGCGGAGCGAACTGTAGCCGGCCTACTGGAGCGACAAGCGACAAAGAGATGGTGAAAATCGGCCTCGTCCCTTTGGGTTGCGGCGAAAAAGCGCTCATACTTCGTTGTCGTCCTAGGCGGTGGACCCGCCACAGCCGTCGTCCTCCGCCTCGTCTGAGCGCTTTTTCGCCCGCAACGCCGTCCACCCCATGTAGTGTTAACAGGCCCTAGGGTAGCGGAATTCGCCGAGCATGCTCCCCCATACCGTGCCGGTGCGCTCCAAGCCGTCGGGCGACCAGCGGGGATCAGAGAACAGGGAACAGAAAGGCAGGGAGCGAAGGGACCGAGTTAGCGATTCAGCTTGATTGGGGCGACGGGGCGTGGGTTATATTGGACGCATTCCCGATGGCGAAATTAGGTTCCCGGAAATAAAAGCAAGTACCCCCGAGACAAGAACTGAGTCAGGTTCCGCGAAACAAAGGGCCGTGAATCGTGGACTGGGAACGATGCGGTTCCAGGCGGTAACGTGGGTTTCCCCGAAACAAGAACAAGTTCCCCCGAGACAAAAACTGGGTCAGGTTCTGAAACAAAAGAAGATTCCCCGAAACAAAACTCAAAATTGAGAGAAGAAAGAGGAGGTTACTGTGGGCGAGCAGCCGACACCGGAAAAAATTATGCAGATTGGCCTGGGATTCTGGGCCTCGAAGACACTGCTGAGCGCGGTGGAGATGGGGTTGTTTACAGAGTTGGCGCGGAAGCCGGAGACGTTGGAGGATGTGCAGGCGCGGCTGGGGTTGCATCCGCGGTCGGCGAGAGATTTTCTGGATGCGCTGGTGGCGCTGGGATTTCTGGAGCGGCGGGAGGGGAAATATGCGAACACGCCGTCGACGGACGTGTTTCTCGACAGGAAGAAGCCGTCGTACATTGGCGGGATTCTGGAGATGGCGAACCAGCGGCTGTATGGGCACTGGGGGCATTTGACGGAGGGATTGCGGACGGGGCTGCCGCAGAATGAGGTGCGCGGCGGAGGGCAGCCGACGTTTGAGGCGCTGTATGCTGATCCGGCGCGGCTGAAGGCGTTTTTGAAGGCGATGAGCGGGATCAGCCATGGGTCGGCGCTCGCGATTGCGGCGAAGTTTCCGTGGAAGGAATACAAGACGTATTGCGATGTGGGCACGGCGCAGGGCGATACGGCGGCGCAGATTGCATTGGCGCATTCGCATCTGAGCGGGACGGGGTTCGACCTGGCGGAGGTGGGACCGATCTTTGAGGAGTATGTGGGCGAGCTGGGGCTGAATGGGCGGCTGAAGTTTGCGGCGGGAGATTTCTTAAAGGGCGCGATTCCGACGGTGGACGTGATTGTGATGGGGCACATTCTGCACGACTGGGATTTGCCGGCGAAGAAGATGCTGATCGGAAAAGTGTATGAGGCGCTGCCGAAGGGTGGAGCGTTCATTGTGTATGAGGCAATCATTGACGACGAGCGGAGCAGGAATGCTTTTGGATTGTTGATGAGCCTGAATATGCTGATCGAGACGTATGGCGGGTTCGATTACACCGGCGCGGATTGCCAGGGATGGATGCAGGAAGCGGGATTCAGCGAGACGCGGGTGGAGCATTTGGTGGGACCGGATTCGATGGTGGTGGGGATCAAATGATGCAGGATTCAGGGTTCAGGGATCAGTTTTCAGGGGTCAGAAGAACAGGAACTGAGGGACACACGGCCTGAGGGACTGCGGGATTACGGAAATAGGAACCAGGCGGGCGCCCCACGGACGAGAAGGTGTCCGTGGGGCCGGCCAGGCGAGCAGTTCTTTTTATGGTGGGCAAGGTAATTTATCTATTTGAATCTCATTAGACTTCGATTTTGACGGGCCAGGTCTTCCAGATGTCGGCGCAGTAGTCGCGGATGGCGCGGTCGGAGGAGAATTTTCCAACGCGCGCGACATTGAGGATGGACATACGGGTCCAATGATCGGCGTCGTGGAAGGCCTCATCGACGCGATCCTGGCAATCGATATACGACTGGTAGTCAGCGAAGAGCATGTAGCGGTCGCTCGTCAGCAGCGACTGTACGAGCGGCTCAAAAAGGGCGCGGTCGCCGTGGGAGAATTCGCCACTGGCCATGGAGTCGACGACTTCGCGAAGGTGAGTGTTGGCTTCGTACCATGCGTGGGGATCGTAGCCCCCGGATTTTTTCTGCTCGACTTCCTGTGCGGTGAGGCCGAAGAGGAAGAAGTTTTCAGCTCCGGCTTCTTCGCGGATTTCAATATTGGCGCCGTCGAGCGTGCCGATGGTGAGCGCGCCGTTCATGGCAAATTTCATGTTTCCGGTACCGGAGGCTTCAAGGCCGGCGAGGGAGATCTGCTCCGAAAGGTCGGCGGCGGGATAGACGCGATGGCCTAGCTTGACGTTGAAGTTGGGCAGGAAGACGATTTTGAGCCGATCGCGGACGAGCGGATCGCCATGGACGACGGCGGCAACAGAGTGGATGAGCTTGATGATGAGCTTGGCCATGCGATAGCCAGGCGCAGCCTTGCCGCCGAAGAGAAATGTTCTGGGCTGCAGGACGATATCGGGGTTGTGCTGGATACGTTTATAGAGAGTGAGGATGTGGAGCACCTTGAGGTGCTGGCGCTTGTACTCGTGCAGGCGCTTGACGAGCGTGTCGAACATGGAGTTGGGATCGACAGCGATGCCGAGGGTTTGGTAGATGTAGGCGGCGAGGCGCTGCTTGTTGTGGTGCTTGATGGCGCGCCATTCGCGCTGGAATTCGGGATCGGCAGCGAAGGATTCGAGCTTGCGCAGTTTTTCGAGGTCGTGAATCCAACTGTGGCCGAGGCGAGAAGTGATGAGACGCGCGAGCTGCGGGTTGGCGAGGACCATCCAGCGGCGCGGGGTGACACCGTTGGTTTTGTTGCTGAATTTGTCCGGCGTGAGGTCGTGGAAATCACTCAGCAGGTGCGTTTTGAGCAGCTCAGTATGCAGCGCGGCGACGCCGTTGACGGCGTGGCTGCCGACGACGGCGAGATGGGCCATGCGGACGTAGCGATCACCGGATTCGTCGATGATGGATAAGCGGCGCAGACGGTCTTCGTCGCCGGGAAAGTGGGAGCGGACATCCTCGAGGTGGCGGCGGTTGATCTCTTCGATAATCTCAAGATGACGCGGGAGCAGGGCGCCGAACAGATGGACGGGCCATTTTTCGAGGGCCTCGGGCATCAACGTGTGATTGGTGTAAGAGAGCGAGTGAGTGGTGACGTTCCAGGCGGTGTCCCAATCCATTGCGTTCTCATCGACCAGGAGGCGCATCAATTCGGCGACGGCGATGGCCGGATGCGTGTCATTCATCTGGATGGTGAAGGTGCGATGCAGGTCAGCCAGCGGGCGCTGCGCAACCTTTTGGATTTTGACGATGTGCTGCAAGGAGCAGGAGACGAAAAAGAACTGCTGCTCCAGGCGCAGCTGCTTGCCCTGAAGTTCTTCGTCGTTGGGGTAAAGAATCTTAGAGATGTTTTCGGAGTCGACTTTGTCGCGGACTGCGCCGAAGAAGTCGCCGGTGTTGAAGCTTTCAAAGTTGAAGGACTCGACGGCCTGCGCGGACCAGAGGCGCATGGTGTTAGCCGTGTTGGTGCGATAGCCGAGGATAGGCGTGTCATTGGGGATGCCGCGAACGAGTTTCTGGGGAATCCAGCGGACGTGAAGACAGCCGTTGGCATCAGCGTATCTTTCAGTGCGGCCGCCGAATTGAACTTCGAAGGCGTCTTCAGGCCTCTCAAGGCCCCAGGGGGTTCCGAGCCGGAGCCATTTATCGGTTGCCTCAACCTGCCAACCGTCGCGAATTTGCTGATCGAAGATGCCGTACTCGTAACGGATGCCGTAGCCGATGGCGGGAATGTCGAGGGTGGCAAGGGAATCCATGAAGCAGGAGGCAAGACGGCCGAGACCGCCGTTGCCGAGGCCGGGTTCCGCTTCCTGGTCGATGAGCATTTCAAGATCGAGGCCGAGCTTGCGCATGGCTTCTTCAGCTTCGTCATAGATGCCGAGGTTGATGAGATTGTTGGCCAGATGCGGGCCAGTAAGGAATTCCGCCGAGAGGTAGCAGACAACGCGGACATCCTGCGCGCGATAGTTAAGGATGGTCTGAATCCAGCGTTCGACGAGGCGGTCGCGGACGGTATGCGCGAGGGCCATGTAAAGGTCGTTGATTGTAGCGCGATCGCGGGAACGGCCTTGCACGAAGAACAGGTTGTCGAGGAAGGAATGTGCAAGGGCGTCGGAGCCTGCGGCCGTCCGTTGGGTTTTCAGCGAACCTTCCGAGCCGAGATCGGGGAGGGCAGGAGCGACCATGGAGCACCTCGAATGTGCGTCTTGGGCCCGGCGAAATTAGAGAGAAAAGCGGGCCAGGCGTGCCGATGGGATAACGATAGGACCGCCCAAGAGGCTGGAGGATGAAAACTGCGTCAAAACCTCGTGATCTTTTGTTGGAAATCCCGTTGTTGAACGGACCCGTTTTGAAACTGGCGGAATGGAAGATGCGGTAATCTAGGCGGATGGAACAAGCAACGGAACAAGCAATTGTCGGCGGATCGGGCATGCAGGCAGGTGCAGTGCCGGCGTTGCGGATTCGCGGGCTGCGAAAGGCGTTCGTGGATGTGCAGGCGGTGAATGGGATCGATCTGGAGGTGGCGAAGGGCGAGTGCTTTGGTTTGCTGGGGCCGAATGGAGCCGGGAAGACGACGACGATTGAGATTTGCGAGGGGTTGACCGACGCGGACGAGGGCACGGTTGAACTGCTGGGGCGGAACTGGAAGACGGGCGCGGATGAGTTGCGGCAGCAGATCGGGATTCAACTGCAGGAGACGCAGTTTCCGGATAAGTTGACGGTGGAGGAGACGCTGCGGCTGTTCCGAAGCTTTTACCGGAGCGGGATTACGGTGGATGAGTCGATCAAGCTGGCGCAGCTTGAAGAGAAGCGGCGGTCGCGCATTGGAGGGCTGAGCGGCGGACAAAAGCAGCGGCTGGCGATGGCGACGGCGCTGGTGGGCGATCCGGAACTGCTGTTTCTGGATGAGCCGACGACGGGGCTCGATCCGCAGGCGCGGCGGCACTTGTGGGATTTAGTAGAGGAAATGAAGCGGGAGGGGCGGACGATAATTCTGACCACGCATTATATGGATGAGGCGGAACAGCTCTGCGATCGCGTGGCGATTATGGATCATGGAAAAGTGATTGCGCTGGACACGCCGAAGGAACTGATTGCGACGGTGTGCAGCGAGGACATTGTGGAGTTTGCGGTGAGCGGCTCCCAGGTCCCCAAATGCGAGGGACCTGGGGCACCCAAGGTCGATGTGGAGGCGCTGAAGAAAATCCCAGGAGTGCAGTCGCACCGAGTTGATGATGGAGTGCATCAGCTCTCGGTGAGCGAGCTGCACACGGCGGTGCCGCGAATTTTTGCGGCGCTCGAGGAGCAGGGCCTGCATTTGAGCGAGTTCAGAACGCACTCGGCGACGCTGGAGGATGTGTTTGTGCGGCTGACGGGGAGGAATCTGCGGGATGAGTAACCCGAAAAAGATGAGCCTCGAAACCAGCAGCCTGTTTCAATTGACGGCGACGCGGCTGAAGCTGACGCTGAGGGAGCCGGAGGCGATGTTCTGGATTTTTGCGTTTCCTATTCTGCTTGCGTTGGGGCTTGGAATTGCGTTCAGGAACCGGCCGGCGGATGTGCTGCCCGTGGGCGCGACGACCCCGCAACTGACGCAGGCGCTGGCGGCGGATAAGGGGCTGAATGCGACGAAGATGGATGAGAGCGCAGGAACGCACGCGCTGGCGGTGGGAACGATTTTGCTGCTGGCCGAGCAGCGCGGCGACGGTGTGGTGTACCGCTACGACAATACGAATCCCGATGCGCGGACGGCGAGGATGATCGCGGACCGCGCGATTGAAGTGGCTGCGGGACGGAAGGACGTAGTGACGGCCGAGAACGAACTGATACACGAGACGGGGTCGCGGTACATCGACTTTCTGATTCCGGGGCTGCTGGGAATGAATTTGATGGGATCGGCGATGTGGGGGCTGGGGTTCTCGATTGTGGAAGGGCGGCAGAAAAAACTGCTGAAGCGGATGGTGGCCTCGCCGATGCCAAGGTGGCAGTACCTGGCGGGCTATTTGCTGTCGCGGCTGGTGATGCTGGTCATCGAGGTGGTGGTTTTTCTGGGATTTGCAAGGCTGGTGTTTGGCGTGCCGTTTCGCGGGCCGCTGTGGCAGCTCGCGCTGCTTTGCGTTTTGGTCTCGCTGGTGTTTTCGGCGTTGGGGTTGCTGGTGGCATCGCGGGCGACGACGATTGAGACAGTGAGCGGACTGATGAACCTGGTGATGCTTCCCATGTGGATCTTGTCGGGAGGGTTCTTTTCTGCGTCGCGGTTTCCGGCGATCCTTCAGCCGTTTGTGCGCGCGCTGCCGTTGACGGCGGCGATCGATGCGATGCGCGGGAACATGCTGCAAGGAGTGCAGTTGAGCCAGTTGATGTTGCAAGTGGGAATTCTGCTGGCATGGTTTGCCGTGCCGTTCGCGGTGTCGCTGAGGATTTTCCGCTGGCGCTAAACGGATTCAGCGACCGGAGCCGGTGGCGACGGGGTTGGAGTAGTAGCCGGTGCGGGTGCGGGCAACGAGACCTGGCTGGTCGAGCCTGACTTCGATGTGGTGGTACTCGTTGGGCTTGTCGGGCGGCGGAGGATCGAAGGCGATTTCGTACCAGGAATTGGCGTCGGCGAGGCACTTCTGGATCATGCCGGTGACGTCGCTGTTGGATGCGATTGAGAGGCCTCCGCTCTGAACGGCAAGCACCTGAAGGCCCAGGTCGCCATACTGCGTTTGGGAAATCTTGGAAATGCCTTTGAGGAATTCTTCGTAGTAGTTGGCCGCCATCAGGGATTCAGTGGCGCCGATGGGACTTACGTTGTAAAGAACAATTTTGGATTGGCGCATTTTCGAGGACAAGTAGACGATGTCGTTGAAGACTTGCTGCTGCCGACTGGCGGATATATCGATGTGGGGGCCTGAGAGTAAAGGCCAGCCCGGTGAAATGTAGAGGATGAGTTTTCGTCCGGGCAGGGTTGCGGCGTAGTCGACAACCTGATGAAGCGCCTTGACGCAAATATCCCAGCGCTCGCTGTCGCCCCGTTGCGAACTACGGTTGATTTCGCGCAAGCCGATCTGGTGGTGCTCCAGCGAGTCGCTGAGGATGTTTCCGTTAATCGAGAAACCGTTATCGATCTGCACACCATCATCCGAGAGCAGGGCAATGGAGGTGGGATGCGCCAGCGTGCCCTCATTCTCCTTAAGGAACTTCTCCGTTTGCTCGCGCGCGTAGGCGGATGTCACATAGGGCGTATTGACGCCATCGATCAAGACGATGACCTCGACAGGTTCCTGCGCTGAAGTGACGACCTTGAAGGAAGTGATGGGCAGCGGAGCCTTGTTGTCGAGGACGGTGAAGTCCTGCTGAGCAAGGTAGTTGACGGGCTGGCCGGACTTGGAGTCGACGACGACGTCGAGATGGATTTGCTGAGACGTGGACGATGGCCCAGGCGGCGCGATGGCGGGGAGCGATTGCTGGGCGCCGGCCGGAAGCGCGACAGGCAACAGCAAAACGAAGAGGGCGCAGGAGAGTTTGGTTAGAGCCATCGGGGGCCTCCGATCAAGATGCGGCGTAGGGGTGCAGCGAAGAATGTCAAAATGCTGCACGGGTTGCTGACGGCCATCATACATCAGGCGGGATGCGGCTGGCAGGTGGATCGGCGCCGATAAGTGGGCGACGGCAGCCCGGTAAAATGGTGGTTATGAAGCGAGGTCGCGAGAGCATTGATGCGGCGGAAACGATCCTGGCCGGGAGCCGGTTTGTGCGCGCGTGCCTGCGCAAGCCGGTGGACCGGACGCCGGTGTGGTTTTTGCGGCAGGCGGGGCGGTACATGCAGGAGTACCGCGACGTGCGCAAGCACCACACGCTGGTGGAGATTTGCAAGAAGCCGGAACTGGCGGCGGAAGTGACGATTACCGCGGCGGAAAAACTGGGCGTGGATGCGGCGATCATCTTTGCGGATTTGCTTCTGCCGCTGGAGCCGATGGGACTCGACTTCGAGTTCCAGGCGGGCGAGGGGCCGGTGGTGCACAAGCCGGTGCGCACGGCCGAAGACGTGCGGGCGCTGCGGACGGATCGCGCGGGCGACCTGGCGTATGTGGCGCTGGCGATCGAGAAGGTGGCCGCGCATTTTCGCGACCGGTTGGGCGTGATTGGATTCTGCGGCGCGCCGTATACGCTGGCGAGCTACATGATCGAAGGCGGCGGCTCGCGGAATTACATCCACACCAAACAGCTGATGTACCGCGACCCCATTGCGTGGATCAGCCTCTTGGACAAGCTGGTGGCTGTGCTGACGGAATATTGCCGGTTGCAGGTGCAGGCGGGCGCGGACGTGATCCAGATTTTCGATAGCTGGGTGGGGTCGCTCGGACTCAGCGATTATCGTGCGTATGCGTTCGAGGCGTCGAAGCGGTTGGTGCGCACGGTGCAGGCGATGGGCGTGCCGGTGATTTATTTCGGCGTGGAGACGGCGGGGTTGCTGGAGCAGATGGCGGCGACGGGAGCGGATGTAATTGGCCTCGACTGGCGACAGCCGCTGGATGAAGGCTGGCGCCGGGTGGGAGATGGCCATGCGGTGCAGGGAAATCTTGATCCGATTACGTTGTTTGCGCCGCCGGACGTGCTGGAGCAGCGCGTGAAAGAGATTCTGCGGGCGGCCGGTGGGCGTGCGGGGCACATTTTCAATCTGGGGCATGGGATTGTGCCGGAAACGCCTGTCGAGAATGTGCAGGCGGTAGTGAAGATGGTGCGCGAGTTCCGGCTGGAGGACGCGCATGGCTAAGCAAGCGGTGCTGCTGCTGGCGCATGGAACTCCGGAGACGGTGGAACAGATTCCGGAGTATCTGCGCAATGTGGTGAGCGGGCGGCCGCTGCCGCAGGCGGTAGTGGAAGAGATTCAGCATCGGTATTCGCTGATTGGAAAGAGCCCGCTGACGGAGATTACGCTCGCACAGGCGCGGCTGGTGGAGGAGAAACTGGCGGCAACAGGCGAGCGCGTTCCTGTGTATGTGGGAATGCGGAATTGGCGGCCGTATATTCCCGACGTAGTGAAGCAGATGCGCGCGAATGGAGTGGAAGAGGCGGCGGTGATCTGCATGGCGCCGCAGAACTCGCGGACGAGCGTGGGGCTCTACAGGCGCGCGGTGGAGGCTGAGGCGGGCGGATTGCGAATCGACTTCACAGAGGGGTGGGCGGAGCATCCGCTGCTGGCGGATGCGTTCGCCGAGCGGCTGAGGCCGGCGTTGGCGAAGCTGACCGCGGAGGTGGGCGAGGCGGTGCCGGTGTTGTTCACTGCGCATAGCGTCCCGACGCGGACGGTGGAGGCTCCTGCAGCGGGAGCGGAAAGCGCCGGGCCGCGGTTGTGGCCGGGGCCCGCTGCCACGGGCGATCCTTATGTGGAGGATGCACGGCGGACGGCGGAACTGGTCGCGGCGAGAGTGCCGGAGATTTCGCGGTGGTGGTTTGCGTTCCAGAGCCAGGGAGCGAGCGGAGGACCGTGGATTGGACCCGGCGTGGAGGAAACGCTGGACAAGATTGCCAGCGAGGGAGTAACTGCTTTGATCCTCCAGCCGATCGGATTCCTTTGCGATCACGTGGAGATTTTGTTTGACGTGGACATTCTCTTCAGGGAATACGCCAGCAAGAAGCGGATCAGGTTGGAACGTCCGGAGTCTTTGAACGCATCGGAAACCCTTGCAGGAGCTGTTGCGGAGCTAGCCCGCAAGGGTCTAGAGCGATTGAAGGACGCACGGGCGAAAGACTGAAGGGCCTGGTGTGTGAAGCCCGCGACCTGTGAACGATCGAATAGTTTGCATCTCTGTATCATTCATTGACAAGGATGAAATTGTTTCGCGCGGAACAACGGTTGGAGCTAAGATAGAGCCGATCGCAGATTTTGACTTTCTTTTAACTTCTGCGGCGGGAGCAAAGGGACTGAACAGAGCGCCGGGGAAGAGCTTGCCGTTTTCACGAAGGCCGAATTGATGGGCGTTTTGGGAGAGCAACACGGCTGAGGAGAACGCAAGGGGAGCGCCGGCAGGGAATAGTAGTTGAGATGGATAGATCGAGAGAAGTGGTTTCCTGCCCCGCGTGCCGTAGCGACCGGATGTACCGCCGGGAGCGGCGGGGCATTCTTGAGAAGAACTTGTTTCCGGTTTTCGGACTTTATCCGTGGCAATGCAAGGGGTGCGGAGCCGAGGTGATGTTGCGGAAACGCAAGCGCTGGCACAAGAAGAAGACCGACATATAGGGCCACTCGGCACATTGCTCAAGCGCGGAAGAAATTCTTAGCCAAAAAGAGAAGGTTTGCCGGCCGTTCAGCTAAACGGCGCATGAAGTAGGGATACCACTCGCTGCCGAAGGGCACGTAGACGCGGACCTTGTATCCTTCGCTGACAAGTTTGCGTTGCAGATCGCGGCGCACTCCATACAACATTTGAAATTCGAAGTGGTTGGGGGCGATCGCGGCTTCAGCGGCGTAAGCCTTGACTTTGGCGATGAGGGCTTCGTCGTGCGTGGCAAGCGCGTGGTAGATGGGACTGTCGACGAGCATTTTAGCCAGCCTGAGAAAGTTGGCGTCGACCGCGGTCTTGCGCGGAAAGGCAACTTCCGCCGGCTCGTTGTATGCGCCTTTGCAGAGACGGACGCGAATGCCGTCGGCGAGGAGCTGCTCGATGTCGGCCTGAGAACGATAGAGGTAGGCCTGAATGACGACGCCCATAGCGCCGCGCAGGCCGGCGTGCGCGTGGACGCGGCGCACGATGTCGAGCGTGTCCTGCGTGAGGCGCGAGTCTTCCATGTCGATGCGAACGAAGCTCTGCGTGGAGCGTGCGTGCTGGACGAGATTTTCGGCGATGGACTCGGCCAGCTCGGGTGCCTGATCGAGACCCATTTGAGTGAGCTTGATGCTGATGTTGGCGTCGAGGCCGCGCTCGGCGATGGAGTCGAGGAGATGGTGATAGACGTCCGCTGCGCGATGCGCCTCGGTGGCAGAGGTGACGCTTTCGCCGAGAGAATCGAGAGTGACGGAGATGCCCTGGCGGTTGACAGCTTCGGCCACGCGAAGCGCGTCTTCGGGCTTCATGCCGGCAATGAATCGCGCATTGAGGCGAGTGCCCAGTGCGGAGTGTTCAAAAAAGCGGCGTAACGGACGGTTATGGGAAAGTGCAATAAAAGCGGAACGAAGAAATGGCATGATTCGCCCCTGCTGGAGAGCGCGCATGGGAACGCGCCTGGCAGACAGATTAGTTTCGCACATGGGGACAAGGAAAAGTGTGGCGGCTAACACATTCGTGTAAGGCGGGGCGGGGACATTGCGGTCGACTGCGCCGGCACGATCAGGAAACAGGCCAACGGTAATGCGCTACCGCACGATGCTGCCAAAACTCACTGACGGCCGACTCCTCTGCCCCTCGGCCAATGTTGTGAACCACGCGAGCGCCCCCATTTGCGGCGCCAGGGCTTACAACAACCCCGATGTGCGGAAGCCGCGCATCCAGCAGCCAGGTGATCGTGTCTCCATCCTCAAGCGGCATCGGAAACGCATCTCCCGCCACTGGCCCCGCAGCAACCCACAAGCGGGCTCCCGCGCGCGTGAAATAGGTTTCAAGGTTCAGCACTCGCCGGTGGTCAACGCTTGCGTCCGGTCTCTTCTGACTCCAGGTCTTGCGCGCAGGATAATCGTCGAAATGTTTCAGCATGTCTTCATGCACGAGCTTTTGCAGGTCCAGTCCCAATGCGTCGCGGGCGGCGCGAATCACAACGTCAGCGCAAACGCCGGTGGAGCGCGGAACGTCGCCGCCCGGGTAGGGAATCGCCGTCCAACCGGGATCGTAGCCGGTGGTCACACCGACTTGCGCTCGGGCTGCTGCAGCGAGACGTCCGCCGGTCGCCGCTGTTGCTGCTGCCAATCGGCTGAAGATGGCCCAAACCGCGAAGCTTGAAAGAAACTCTCGTCTCCGCATCGACTTTCGCTAGCTACTGCACTTGATACAAAGCGCTGCCGTGAGGCGGCAGGGTTACGCTGATGTCCTTTGATTCTTTGGCGGTGGAGTCGTCCCACACATTGCGCGCGGCGTGCTTTCTGCCGTCGAGGCCGAGTTGCTGCCAATTCGCGCGCAGGGTTACGGGGTTGTCGGCCAAATTGAAGAAGGCGAAGTACTCGGCGTAACCGCGTTCGCCGGGCTGGCCGATGGAGGCGCGCCAGACGCGGGCATTTTCATAGCCAGGACCAAGGGCGGACGGGTCGACGGGGCGGCTGTAGGTGGCGTACTGATCGATGAAAAGGGCGGATTGATTGGTGAGAAGCGAGCGCGTGAAGTCGTCGAGGCGGGTGAGGTTGGTGCCGAGGATGAGCGGCGAGCGCGTGACAGCCCAGAGTGTGAATTCGGTGCGCTGTTCGTCATGAGTCAGACGCGATTGGCGGGCCGGGTCCATCCCAGGGCTGGGTCCAAGCCAGCCTTCGGGGAGCATGTCGGCATCAGGCCAGTTGCCGGGACCAACGTAGGGGTACCACTTGGCGAGCATGTCGAAGTCGCCTTTGAGGCCGAAGGGATATCCATCGGGAGTGGAGTGTGCGAAAGCCCATGCATCCCAGTGGTCGTTGGTGATGCGCCACATCTGCGCGTATTTGGCGACTTCGGCGGCGTGCTCGAGCTGGGTTGGGCCGGGCGAGAGCGAGAGCACGATGGGGCGGCCGGATTTGCGAATGGCTTCGGCGATTTGGCGGATTTCAGTAGGGCGGTAGGGATGGTCGGAGATGCAATCGACTTTGAGGAAGTCGAGGCCCCAGTTAGCGTAGAGGCGAATCATCGAGTCGTAGTAGGCCTGGCCCGCGGCGTTGTCTTTGATGCCCCAGTTGCCCTCGTCCCACGGGCAGGGGGATGTGGTGTCAGCGGCATCGACGGCATGAAACCCGCTGCCGGCGATGGGAAGGTTGGCGGCGACGACTTGGCGGGGAATGCCGCGCACGATGTGAACGCCGAACTTGAGGCCCCGCGCGTGGAGCCAGTCGGCCAGCGGTTTGAATCCGGCGCCGTTTGCGGCGTCAGGAAAGCGCGCGGGGACCGGGATGAGCAGGCCGTTAGCGTCCCAGAGATAGTTTCTCTCTTCAAGCGTGTGACCGGCGGGGTTGGCCATGTACCAGCCTTCATCGATGACGGCGTACTTCCAGCCGTATTGCTGGATGGAGGCGAGGACGGTGGCGTTGGCTTTGAATTGCTCCTCGTCGACGGTAAGGCCGTAGGAGTCCCAACTGTTCCAGCCCATGGGGGGAGTTGGGGCGGGCGATTGGGCGGAAATGAGGGAGGGGACGAGGAGGACGGCGGCGAGAAGAGCGGAGAGAATGAGGGCTGGCTTGGTCATGAGGAAAGGATAGTGCAGCGGGGCGGGCGGAGGGAGCAAGGGAGCGAGGGAGCGAGTTGGCAAGTTTGCGTCCGGCGTGGCGGACGGCAAGAGAGTTGGGGGAAAGGCGGTTTATTCTAGGCGAAGCCCGCCGAGAGATCAGAGAGAGCGCCGGACAGACCCAAAAAGAGAATTCGGGTCCATGAAAACAATTCGGGTCCAAAAGGAGAATCGATGACAAAGACCCACTGGGCCGGTGTGCGGCGCGGAGCTTTTGCTCTGTGTGTCGCCGCGGTGTTTGCAGGGGGGCCGGGCATGAGGGCGCAGGCCGCTGCGCCGGCGCAGAAGCCGGTGACGACGAGCGCTGGGGGGCTGGCGGTCGAATCGCATGCAGTCGGGGCGCTGTTTGTAAGCGACATTCACTTTGAGCCGTTCTGGGACCCGGCGAAGGCGGCGAAGTTGAAGGCCGCGCCAGTGAGCGAGTGGAACGCGATTTTGGCGGAGCCCGCATCGGCGGATCAGGCGGCGAAGTTCGCCGAGTTGCAGGAGACCTGCAAGGCGCGCGGGGCGGACACGTCGTACACGCTTTATGAATCGAGTTTGCGGGCGATACACGAGGAAGCGAGCGGCGCGAAGTTTGTGGTGTTGAGCGGGGATTTGATGGCGCACGATTTTTCGTGCAAGTTTGCGACGACTTTTCCCGAGGCGAAGCCAGGCGAGTACCGGGCATTTGCGGAGGGTACGATCGAGTTCGTGATGCGCAAGCTGCGCGGCGCGCTGCCGGGAGTGCCGGTGTATGCGGCGCTGGGAAATAACGATTCGGATTGCGGCGACTATCAGCTTGATCCGGACAGCGCGTTTCTCGCGGAGATTGGAAAGTCTTTGACCGCCGACTTTCCGGCGAGGGAACGGGCCGAGGCGTTGCGAACGTTTGGCGAGGGAGGGTTTTACAGCGTGAGGTTGCCGGCGCCGATGGCGCACACGCGGATTCTGGTGCTGGACGATCTGTTTATGTCGCAGCGGTATGCGACGTGCGGCGGAAAGGCGAATCCCGCACCTGCGGCGGCACAGATTGTGTGGATGGAGCAGCAACTGAACGCGGCGCGGCGGAGCCATGAGAAGGTGTGGGTGATGTCGCACATTCCGCCGGGCGTGAATCCCTACGCAACGGCGACGAGGGTGCTCGACCTGTGCAGCGGCGGCAAGCCGACGATGTTTTTGAAGTCGGAGGCCTTGCCGGATGCGATGTCGAATTATGGCGACGTGATCGAACTGGCGATTTTTGCGCACACGCACATGGACGAAATGCGGCTGCTGAAACGGACGGCGGCGGGTCCTCCGGCAGAGGGTGCTTTAGACAAGGGAGTAGCGTTGAAAATGGTTGGATCGATTTCGCCCGTGAACGGGAACAATCCGTCGTTTACGGTGGCGGAGATCGATGCGGCGACTGCCCAACTCAAAGACTATCGGGTGATCGTGGCGTCGAATCAGACTGGAGTCGATACCACGTGGAGCGAAGAATACGATTTCGCGAAGACCTATAAAGAAGATGCGTTCACGGCGGCGAGCGTGGCGGATTTGGTGACAGGATTCAAGGCCGATCCGACAGCACAGGGCAGCGCGAGCCAGAGTTATATCCGGAATTACAGCGCGGGCGGCGGCTTGAGGAATCTCGGGGTGGTGTGGCAACCGTACACGTGCGCGTTGAGGAACGACGGAGCAGATGCGTTCCGCAGTTGCGTGTGTCAAATGCAGGGAACAGGGAGTAGCCAATAGAGAGTAGAAAGAGGTGAACTGAGTGCGGCGTCCCGAAACCGAATTCGACAGCGCTGAAGGTGACATTCTGATTGCAATCTACGAGTGGCCAGACGTCCCCTTCTCGACATACACGTTAACCCAGAGGCTGAATCCCAGCCTCCAAATCTCCACCCCAGAGTACCGCACTGCATTCGCTCACGTCGGTAGCGCGATAGAGGAACATATTGTCCGCGGGCTCATTCGGGGCAAGCGATCAAGGGGAACCGACGGGGTCTTCTTTGAGCATCTGAAATTGACCCCCAAGGGAGAACGCGCTGCCATTCAGGAGCGCGATCGGCGCGCATCGTCAGGGAGGGTCAACGAGCTTCTTGAAGTTGTTGAGCGCATTAAGGAGCAGCGGAATCGAGGCGGGGGGAGCTAACCGGCGTGCGCCCAATGAGGTGATGACGCTTCGGTCATTGTGGCTTCGCCTGATGCGCGGCTCACTTCCTGAGTTTGCGCACAGTGAATGTTAAGAGCACGAACCTTTCTGGACCAACACGATCCAATCGCCGCTCGCGTAGCCATGTCAGCACCTCTGGCGCGACGTAAGACGCGGCTAGTTCTTTGGGTATATACGTCTCCTCGAACGCGAAGGCGTTCAGGCGCTCTTGCATCAGCTCTTCGATTGCTCCTGGAAAATGCTCTTCGAGCACGCCGCGAGCCCGGCAGACGTAGCAGCATCCTTCGTATCCTTTTGGGGCTGATTGTTCGCAGCGGCATTCCTGAAAAGCTATGTCAAGCAGCAAGAAGCGAGCACCAAGTAGTTTTTTGTCCCGCGACTCTACTTCTCTTCCCAAATATGCGATCAGCAGGCAGCAAACGAACAATACAAGTACCACACCTGGGTTTTTGAATACTGGAATGGCAACCGAGAAAACGGCAACAAGGATAACGCAAATCCAGAAGAAATTCTTATTCTCGCTGTTCTCGCTTATCCACGACCTTGCGCGAGCCATTGCCCCTTCTCTGTCTTTAGACTTCACCTGCGGCCTCCCCTGATTTCTAGTGCCGACGGCACCGCTTTGGCAACCGGGGACGAAGTTCTTTTCGAGATTGCAACTTTAATCGAGAGAAGGCCGGCAGTCAACCGCAGGCCCTTCGATTCCCCTTGTGCGCTCCGGCGGTTCTGGGTGACAATGCAGCCGTTAGCGCGGGCGGGGACGCCCGCACGACAGCCGGTCTGGAGACCGGCGTTACATTTTCAGAGGTTTAGCGAGCGGCGGCGGCGGAGTGGCGGGAGCGCGTCGGGGCCTGCTCTTCTTTCGCGGCCAGATATTCGTTGACGGCGGCGGCGGCTTTGCGGCCTTCCGAGATGGCCCAGACAACCAGCGACTGGCCACGGCGCATGTCGCCGGCGGCGAAGATGCCGTCGACCGAGGACATGTAATCCGTGGTGGCGATGTTGCCGCGATTGTCGAGCGTGAGGCCGAGCTTCTCGATCATGCCGTTGCGGACCGGGCCGAGGAAGCCCATGGCGAGAAGAACCAGATCGACGTCCAGTGTGAACTCGGTTCCGCCTTGGGCCTCGAACTTGGGCGGCGGTCCGACGCGAATACAGTGAAGCTGCTTGACGTTGCCGGCGTCGTCGCCGGTGAATTTCACAGTATTGATGCTCCAGTCGCGATTGCCGCCTTCTTCGTGCGAGCTTTCGGTGCGGAGTTGCAGCGGCCAGAGCGGCCAGGGAGTTGATGCGGCGCGCTCGGCGGGCGGGCGCGGCATGATTTCAAACTGATGGACGCTCTTTGCGCCTTGGCGATGGCTGGTGCCGAGACAGTCCGCGCCGGTGTCGCCGCCGCCGATGATGACGACGCGCTTGCCGGTGGCGAGGATGGCGGCGGAGGCTCCCATCGATTGAAGGAGCTTCTCTTCCGAGTCGCCCTCGTTGCGGCGATTCTGCTGGGGCAGAAACTCCATGGCGTAGTGAATGCCCTTGAGCTCGCGGCCGGGAGCGGGCAGGTCGCGCGGGTGCTCGGAGCCGCCGCAGAGGATGATGGCGTCGAATTGATCTGTAAGAGAGTCCACGGGAATGTTGATGCCGACGTGGGCGTTGGTCTGGAAGATGACGCCTTCGGCCTTCATCTGCGCGATGCGGCGATCAACGACGTGCTTTTCAAGCTTGAAGTTGGGAATGCCGTAGCGGAGAAGGCCGCCGATGCGGTCGTTCTTCTCGTAGACGGTGACGGAGTGGCCGGAGCGGCGAAGTTGCTGCGCGGCGGCGAGGCCGGCGGGACCGCTACCGACTACCGCGACGCGCTTGCCGGTGGCCTGCTCGGGCGGCTCAGGGCGGATCCAGCCTTCGTCAAAGCCGCGCTCGACGATCGAGCGTTCGATGAGTTTGATCGAGACGGGAGGTTGATTGATGCCGAGGACGCAGGAGGCTTCGCAGGGAGCGGGGCAGATGCGGCCGGTGAACTCAGGAAAATTGTTGGTGGAGTGGAGGCGGCGGACGGCGGCCTGCCATCGATTGTTGTAGACGAGATCGTTCCAGTCGGGGATGAGATTGTTGACCGGACAACCCGTGTGGCAGAAGGGCACGCCGCAATCCATGCAGCGAGCGCCCTGCTCGCGCTGCTTTTCCTCGGGGAACGGCTCGTAGATTTCGAACCAGTCGCGAATGCGCTCATCGGCCTTGCGGCGCGTGGGTTGCTCGCGATTGATTTCTAAAAAGCCCGTGACCTTACCCATGCTGCACCTCAGCGGAGGCGGCGACCAGTGACGGTACGGCGAGCGGGGAAGTGTAGACGGCCTGCGCGCGCTCGACACCGAGGACGCGCTTGTATTCGTGCGGGAAGACTTTGATGAAGAGCGGCTGCGCGTCGGCCCAGTGCTCCAGGACCCAGGCGGCACGCGGGCTGCCGGTGAGGTCGCGATGGCGCGCGAGCAGGGCGCGAATTTTTTCGATGTCGTCGGGATCGACGAGGGGCTCGAGATCGACGCTGGCCTTGTTGCAGCGGCGCGTGGCGAAGTCGCCCCGATCGTCGTAGACGTAAGCGATGCCGCCGCTCATGCCTGCGGCGAAGTTGCGGCCCGTGGAACCGAGGACGATGACGAGGCCGTTGGTCATGTATTCGCAGCCGTGGTCGCCGACGCCCTCAACGACGGCGGTAGCGCCGGAGTTGCGGACGGCGAAGCGCTCGCCGCCGATGCCGTTGAGGAAGACTTCGCCGCTAGTTGCGCCGTAGAGGACCACGTTGCCGATGAGAATGCTTTCCTCAGGCAGGAAGCTGGAAGTCTTGGGCGGATAGGCGACGATGCGGCCGCCGGAGAGGCCCTTGCCGAGATAGTCGTTGGCGTCGCCCTCAAGCTCGAGCGTGACCCCCTGCGGGACGAATGCGCCAAAACTTTGCCCCGCTGATCCGCGGAATTTGTAGTGGATGGTGCCGTCGGTCAGACCAGCAGACCCGAAGCGGCGCGCGATTTCGCCGCCGAGCATTGCGCCGACGGTGCGATGTACGTTGCGAATGGCGAAGCTGGCGGTGACCGGCGTTTGCGACTCGAGCGCGGGCTTGGCCTTGGCGATGAGCGCGTGGTCGAGAGCCGGGCCAAGGCCGTGATCCTGGCAGGTGGTGCGGCGGCGCGCGACGCGCGAGGGAAGCGGTGGCGCGTAGAGGATCGACGAGAGATCGATTCCTTTCGCTTTCCAGTGGGCGTCGTCGATGTGCGTCTCGATTCTTTCGACGCGGCCGACCATTTCGTCGACAGTGCGGAAACCGAGTTTGGACATGTGCTGGCGCATCTGCTCAGCGATGAAGAAGAAGAAGTTGATGACGTGCTCGGGCGCGCCGGTGAAGCGCTCGCGGAGGACGGGGTCCTGAGTGGCGATGCCGACGGCGCAAGTATTCAAGTGGCACTTGCGCATCATGATGCAACCCATTGAGATGAGGGGCATTGTGGCAAAGCCGAATTCCTCGGCACCAAGCAGGGCGGCGATGATGACGTCGCGGCCGGTCTGGAGCTTGCCGTCGGTCTGCACGCGGATGCGGCTGCGCAGATCATTCAAGAGCAAAACCTGTTGGGTTTCTGCGAGGCCGAGCTCCCAGGGCAAGCCGGCGTGCTTGATGGAGCTGAGCGGCGAAGCGCCGGTGCCGCCGGTGTCGCCGGAGATGAGCACAACGTCGGCGTGAGCCTTGGAGACGCCAGCGGCGACAGTGCCGACGCCAACTTCAGAAACGAGCTTGACGGCGATGCGCGCCTGCGGATTGACGTTCTTAAGGTCGTAGATGAGCTGGGCGAGATCCTCGATGGAATAGATGTCGTGATGCGGCGGAGGCGAGATGAGGCCGACGCCGGGGATCGAGTGGCGGATGCGCGCGATTTCGCTGTCGACTTTGTGGCCGGGGAGCTGGCCGCCCTCGCCGGGTTTTGCGCCCTGCGCCATTTTGATTTGCAGCTCGGTGGCATTGACGAGGTAGTTGGTGGTGACGCCGAAGCGGCCGCTGGCGACCTGCTTAACGGCACTGCGCCGCGAATCGCCGTTGGCGTCGGGCGTGAAGCGGGCTTCGTCCTCGCCGCCCTCGCCGGTGTTGGACATGCCGCCAAGGCGGTTCATGGCGATGGCGAGAGTTTCGTGCGCCTCTTTCGAAATTGATCCGAAGCTCATGGCGCCGGTCGTGAAGCGCTTGACGATTTCCTTGGCCGGCTCGACCTCTTCGATGGGGATAGGCTCGTCGAGGTACTTGAGCTTGAGCAGACCGCGGAGCGTGCAGAGGGTGCGGTTCTGGCCGTCGATAAGATCTGTGAATTCCTGGAAGGTGGCCGGGTTGTTGTTGCGGACCGCGTGCTGCACTTTGCTGATGGTGAGCGGATTGAGCAAGTGGTACTCGCCGCCCTCGCGATACTGATACTGGCCGCCGACGGCGAGATCGGTTTCGGACTCGGTGAGGGGTTGGAAGGCGTACTCGTGCTTCATCTGCGCTTCCTGGGCGAGCACGCCGAGGCCGACGCCTTCAATGCGCGAGGCGGTGCCTGGGAAGTAGTCCTCAATGAGGGAGCGGTTGAGGCCGACAGCCTCAAAGACCTGCGCGCCGCGATAGCTTTGCAGCGTGCTGATGCCCATCTTGGAGAAGGTCTTGAGCAGGCCTTTGTTGATGGCCTTGATGAAATTCTTCTCGGCGTACTCGGGGGAGAGTTTCTCCGGCAAAAGGCCGCGGCGCTTGAGATCGTGAATGGTCTCGATGGCGAGGTAGGGGTTGATGGCGCTGGCGCCGTAGCCGATGAGCAGGGCAAAGTGCATGACCTCGCGCGGCTCGCCGCTCTCGATGATGAGCGCGACCTGGGTGCGCTTTTCTTCGCGGACCAGGCGGTTGTGAACCGCGGCCATGGCCAGCAGGCTGGGAATGGGCGCGTAGGTTGGATCGACGCCGCGGTCGGAGAGGATAAGCAGCGAATAACCTGAGTCGACGGCGTGCGAGGCGCGATTGCTTAAGTCTTCGAGCGCGTGGCGCAGGCCCTTTTCACCATCCTCAGCTCGGAAGAGCGCGGGCAGCGTGGTGGCGAGAAGATCGCCCGAAGAGACGCGGCGCAGCTTTTCGAGATCGCGATTGGTGAGGATGGGATGCGGCAGCTTGAGAGTGTGGCAGTTCTCGGGCGCCTCATCGAGAATGTTGCGCTCAGTTCCGATGTAGCTGATGAGCGACATGACCAGCTCTTCGCGGATGGGGTCGATGGGCGGATTGGTGACCTGAGCGAAGAGCTGCTTGAAGTAGTTGAAGAGGGGCTGCGGGCGGTCAGAGAGGCAGGCTAGCGGCACATCGGTGCCCATGGAGCCGACCGGTTCCTGACCTTCCGCGCCCATGGGCGTGAGAAGAATGCGAAGATCTTCTTCGCTGTAGCCGCAGGCGCGCTGGCGGCGGAGCAGTGTCTCTGCATTGAACCCGATGACGCGCGCGGGCTCAGGCAGCGAGTCAATGGTGACCTGCTGCTTGAGCCATTCGCCGTAGGTCTGTCGCGCGGCCAGAGACTTTTTGATCTCGGCGTCCGAGATGATGCGCTGCTGAACGGTGTCGACGAGGAACATGCGGCCGGGTTGCAGGCGGCCTTTTTTGAGGATGTCCTCGGGCGGAGCCTCGATGACGCCGGCCTCGGAGGCGAGGACGACGAGATCGTCCTTTGTGACGATGTAGCGGCCGGGACGCAGGCCGTTGCGGTCGAGCGTTGCGCCGATGACGCGGCCGTCGGTGAATGCGATGGCGGCGGGACCGTCCCATGGCTCCATGAGCGAGGCGTGGTACTCGTAAAAGGCGCGCTTGTCCTCGTCCATATCGGGGTTGCCGGCCCAGGCTTCGGGAATGAGCATGGCCATGACGTGGGGCAGGGAGCGGCCGGATTGGAAGAGGAATTCGACTGCGTTATCGAGAGACGCCGAATCGCTGCCGCCGGGGACAACGACGGGATAGAGCTCCTTGATTTTGTCGCCATAAAGCGAGCTTTCGAGGACCGATTGGCGCGCATTCATCCAACTCACATTGCCGCGGATGGTGTTGATTTCGCCGTTGTGCGCGACGTAGCGGTAGGGATGGGCCAGCTTCCAACTCGGGAATGTGTTGGTAGAGAAGCGCTGGTGAATGAGTGCGAGCGCGCTGGTGACGAGGGGATTGGCGAGCTCAAAATAGAATTTCTCAATTTGCGGGGCCAGCATGAGGCCCTTGTAGATGATGGTGCGACAGGAACAAGAGGGGACATAGAAGGTGTCCTTGTCCTCAATGTCGGAGGCGAAGATTTCATTTTCGGTGCGGCGGCGAACGCGGTAAAGGAGCCGCTCGAAGGCATCTTCGTCGAGGCCTTTGGGGCGGCCGATGAAGAGCTGCTCAATGTAGGGCTGGGAGCTGCGGGCCTCGCGGCCGATGGCATCGCCGTTGACGGGCGTGTCGCGCCAGCCGAGGACTGTGCAGCCTTCTTCCTGGGCAATACGCTCAAAGACGCCTTCGCATTGAAGGCGGTTCTGGCGCTCGACGGGGAGGAAACACATGGCCACGCCGTATGCGCCGGGCTCGGGCAACTTCATTCCCAGCTCGGAACACTGGCTCAGGAAGAAGGCGTGGGGAATCTGGATGAGGATGCCTGCGCCGTCGCCGGTCTCGGGGTCGCAGCCGGCTGCGCCGCGATGGGTGAGGTTGATGAGAACCTCAAGGCCCTTGCGGATGATCTCGTGACTCTTCTCGCCCTTGATATTCGCGACCAATCCCATGCCGCAGGCATCGTGCTCATCGCGAGGATGATAGAGGCCTTGCGCTTGCGGTTGGCGGAGACGGCGATTGGAAGATGCCATGGCAGCCTTTTTGAGCGGTAAATTTGATTGCGACAAGGTGAATATTTCGAAGTACACAAACCCTCTGCGATTGCCGAGGGCTAAAAATCGCCTTGCCAAATGAAACAAATGGGGTTTCGGTGAGCAGGTCCGGCCGCATCCCGGAGCTGCACTGTTTTTAATATAACGAAAAACCTCGATCCATGCAGCAGTTCCTTTCAGGATGGGGGACGGAGGGGCCGGGGAGGGCGGAGATTTTGCGGGGTCTTCGCCTGGGGGGGCGAGGAAATGACACTCCAGAGTCATCGCATGTTGCGTGTTTTGTATCGTATACTCGGTGGCAATGAAGCGCATGAACGACACGATTCTAGTGACCGGCGGGGCGGGGTTCATCGGCTCGAACTTTGTCTTGGGCTGGATGAAGGCCGCAGCCAGTTCGTCGGCGAGCGCGGCGGTGAATAGCGCCGCGGCCGTCGTCAATAGCGCCGCGGCCGTCGTCAATCTTGACCTGCTGACCTACGCCGGGAACGCTGGGAACCTGGCGTCGCTCGAGAACGGCGGGGGGGGCGATGAGCGGTACACCTTTGTGCGCGGCGATATTTGCGATGCGGAACTGGTGGGATCCCTGCTGCGGAAATACGAGCCAAGGGCGATTGTGCACTTTGCTGCAGAGAGCCACGTCGACCGGTCGATTGTGTCGCCGGAGGGGTTCGTCCGCACGAATGTGATGGGCACGTTCACGCTGCTGGAGCAGGCGCGGGTGTACTGGAACGGGTTGGGCGACGAAGACCGCTCGGCGTTCCGGTTTCTGCACGTTTCCACTGACGAAGTATACGGAACGCTGGGGCCGGACGATGCGGCATTCAGCGAGGAGACCGCATACGCGCCGAACAGTCCGTATGCAGCGTCGAAGGCAGGATCGGACCACCTGGCGCGGGCGTACTTTCACACCTTCAAGCTTCCGGTGCTGACGACGAACTGCTCGAATAATTACGGGCCGTTTCAATTTCCGGAAAAATTGATTCCGCTGGTGATCCTGAATGCGCTGGAGGGGAAGCCGCTGCCGGTGTACGGAGACGGCAAGAATGTTCGCGACTGGCTGTATGTTGAGGATCACTGCGCGGCGATACGGGCGGTACTCGAAAAAGGGCGGCTGGGAGAGACGTACAACATCGGCGGGAACAGCGAACGGGCGAACATTGACGTGGTGATGGCGATTTGCGATCTGGTGGATGAGATGCGGCCGGGACCGGGCGCCGCGCCGAGGCGCGGGCTTATCACATACGTTCAAGATCGGCCGGGACACGACCGGCGTTACGCGATCGACGCAACAAAAATTGCGCACGAGCTGGGCTGGAGCCCAGCGGAAGCCTTTGAGACCGGGCTGCGCAAGACGGTGCGCTGGTACCTGGAACACGGTGAGTGGGTGGAGAGCGTGCGGACCGGGGCCTATCGCGATTGGATCGCCAAAAACTACGCGGAGCGGGCCCAATTATGAGGCCCATGACGAGGATTGCAAGATGAAGGGAATCATTCTGGCCGGCGGCTCGGGGACGCGGCTGTATCCCGTGACCCATGTGGTTTCGAAGCAACTGCTGCCTGTGTACAACAAGCCGATGATCTATTACCCGCTGAGCACGCTGATGCTCGCGGGACTGCGCGAGATTCTGATCATCTCGACGCCGCAGGACATAGGACGGTTCGCGGAGTTGCTGGGGGATGGAAAGCGGTGGGGCCTGGAGATCAGCTATGCCGTGCAGCCGAGTCCCGATGGATTGGCGCAGGCGTTTCTGATTGGGCGGGATTTTATCGGCGGGCAACCAAGCGCGCTGGTTCTGGGAGACAACATTTTTTTCGGTCAGGGCTTCTCGAAGCAGTTGCAGTCGGCGGCGCAACTTGAGGATGGGGCGACGATTTTTGCGTACCCGGTGGAGGATCCCGAACGGTATGGCGTGGTGGAGTTCGACAAAGAAGGACGAGCGGTGAGCCTGGAGGAGAAGCCGGCAAAGCCGAAGTCGCGCTATGCGGTGACGGGGTTGTACTTTTACGACCGCGACGTAGTGAAGACTGCCGAGACGCTGAAGCCATCGGCGCGCGGTGAGCTGGAGATCACGGATCTGAACCGGCGCTACCTGGAGGCAGGGAAGCTGAAGGTGGAGATCATGAGCCGCGGCATGGCGTGGCTGGACACGGGAACGCACGATTCGCTGCTGGAAGCGGCGACGTTTGTGCACACAATTGAGCGGCGGCAGGGATTGAACATCGCGTGCCCTGAGGAGATCGCCTACCGGCAGGGATTCATCAACGCCGAGCAATTGGAGAAGCTGGCTGCGCCGATCGCGAAGAGCGGATACGGGCAGTACCTGATGGCGTTGCTGCGAGAGCCGTACTTTGCGGCCCAGGCCGAATGGCCATGAAGATCGAAGAGACATCGTTGCCCGGTTTGCTGGTGCTGACGCCAAAGATCTACCGGGACGACCGGGGCGCGTTCTCTGAGACTTTCAGCCTGCGGCGCATGGCGGAGGCGGGGCTGCCAACGAACTGGGTTCAGGACAATTTCTCGGTCTCGCAGAAGAATGTGCTGCGAGGCATTCATTACCAGATTGCGCAGCCGCAGGGAAAGCTGGTGCGGGTGACGCACGGAGCGGTGCTGGACGTGGCAGTGGATCTGCGGCGCAGCTCGAATTCGTTTGGCAAGCATGTGGCCGTGGAGTTAAGCGGGGAAAACGGCAGGGTGCTGTGGATTCCCCAGGGGTTCGGACATGCGTTTCTGGTTCTGAGCGAGTTGGCCGGGTTTGCGTACAAAGTGACGGATTATTATTCCCCTGAGGGCGAGCGGACGATTGCGTGGAACGATCCAGAGTTGGCGATCAAGTGGCCAATTGCAGAGGGCGATGCGATTGTGTCGCAGAAGGACGCGAAGGGTAAGCTGCTGCGCGACGCGGAAGTGTTTGCGTAGACGGCGCAGGGATGGAAGCCTGGATCAAAATCTAGAAATCGGGAGAGACTGCGTGAGTGAGAATCTGCGTGCTGGCGAAGCGCAGATGATCCGGCTCTGCCGATCGATGGATTCAACACGACAAGTACGGGAGATTCAACGGCAGGGAATTCGACCGCAGGTGCGAGACGTTTTTGTTTTTCCGACTTGGCGGAATGGCTTTACTTGGCGAATCTGAAAATGTTACCTTGCAAAGACTTGATACAGATCCCCTAATTAAAACTGGAGAATTGCCATGTTTTGTCCTCGTTGCGGGGCCGGGCACCCGCCGAATCAAGGATTTTGCGCGAGTTGCGGAGCTGCCTTAGGAACCGCGGAAAACCCCGAGAGTGTTGCGGCCGCCGCTTCCGGGTCTGACGCGGCTCCAGGGTCGAGCGCGCAAGCCCCGCCGCAGCCGCTGGCAGCACCACAACCGCCGTCACCAACCCTGCCACAGGCTTCCCCAACATTGATGCACGCTATTCCTGATGGCGGATTCACGATTGAGGATCTAGTTGCATGGCTGCAGAGCGAAGGCTACTCCGCGAAAGTGGTCACCGGCAACGACGGCGAGCGGCACATCGTGAGCAATACACAGGGCAGCCCGTGCAATATCTTTCTACACGACTGCAAGGGCGAGCGCGCCGCCTCCCTTGGACTCGCCACCGGCTATGCTACCAACGGCAAATTCGATATTTCGCAAATGAACGAGTGGAACAGCAACAACCGCTGGTGCCGGGCTTACTACGACAGCGTCAACGATCCGTGGCTTGTGATGGATATCGATTTGTGGCCGGGCGGCACATACGAGTCGCTGCGCGATCAGTTCGGGGCCTGGAACAACACGCTCGCCAGATTCATCAACAAATACAGTTTGAGATAGAGGTCGCGCCGCCGGACTGCTCTCCGTCGCCGGTCTGGTCACCGCTGATTCGTCGACGCCGATTCGGGCACGCCCCTTCGGATTGCGGCCGCATCAATTCAGGTTTTCCCCCTTTGAAGCCGGCTGGGGTTCAACCATCCTGCAGGCCATCAGGCCTTGTCCGGCTGGGTTATACTTGCTTGGTCACGGTGCGGGAACCCCGCCATCTTTAAGCCGTCTGAGGTAGTTATGTCCGGCCATTCGAAGTGGGCCACAATTAAGCACAAGAAGGGCGCGCTGGACGCCAAGCGCGGCAAGATTTTCACGCGGCTACTGAAGGAGATTGCCGTCGCGGCCAAGGGCGGCGGCAACCCTGACACCAATGCACGGCTGCGAACGGCGGTTCTGGCGGCCAAATCGGAAAACATGCCTCAGGACAACATCAAGCGGGCCATCCAGCGCGGCACGGGAGAGCTCGAGGGCCTGACCTACGAAGAGGTCACCTTTGAGGGATACGGACCGGGCGGTGTCGCGATCATTGTCGAAGTGATGACCGATAACCGCAACCGCGCGGTGAGCGAGATCCGTCATGCTTTCTCAAAGAATGGCGGGAACCTGGGCGAAACCGGGTCGGTGAAGTTCATGTTTGCCAAGAAGGGCCTGATTGCGGTGGAGAAGTCGGCAGCCAGCGAAGAGAAACTGATGGACATCGTGCTGGAGCATGGCGGCGAGGACCTGAAAGACGAAGGCGATACGTGGGAGATTCTGACCGAGCCGGCTTCGTACGAGGCTGTGGCGACTGCGGTCAAGGCTGCGGGGATCAAGACGGTGATGAGCGAAGTGAGCATGGTTGCATCGACCTACAGCAAGCTGGAAGGCACCGCGGCCAACCAGATGGTGCGCCTGCTTGAGACGCTCGAGGATCTGGACGACGTGCAGAATGTCCACTCGAACTTCGACATGGACGCCGAGCAGATGGAGCACGCAGCCAGGTAAGGGAATTCGTGGCAGGCAACGCAAAAGGCCGCCCGATCGTGGCGGTCTTTTTTTGGGAAATACAGGGAACAAGGGAACGAGGGACCAAGGGAACAAGGACCGACGCGGGCTGAGGAAATTGGAGCTAGGTGGGGGAAGAATTTGAGGCGAGCAGAAGGATTTGTTTTGCTTTTGTTGCTGGCGGGGACGGCGATGGTTGCCGCGCAAGCGCCGCAAGGTGGCGTCGTTTTGCGAGGGCCGTACCAGCAGACTATGGCGCCGGTTGGCACAGGCGAGCGCACGGACACTTTAGAGGGTGTCCGGCCGAGTATTGCTGACCCGGTCGCAGAGGTTCGCACGAATCGCAGTTGGGAATACGGCCCGTTTTTGAATTGGGGCACGGGAGTGGGCGACCGGTCGAATTACAAGTTTTTCTGGGGCGGATTCGAGTTGGGCAAGGTTTTGACGCCGGTGTTGCACGCAGGAATTCTCAGCGGCCAATTTGAGTTTGCGGGCAACATCATGCCGCTGTGGCAGGCGTACACGCCGGCGCCGCACGAGCAGGCATACACCTGCGAATCGACGACCGGGCAGTTTTACACATGTGATTTGCCGTTTGGCGGCGGGACGTTTCGCGGGGTGAGCCTGACGCCGGTGATCTTTCGCTGGAATTTTCTGACCAAGTCGCGGCGGATCCAGCCATGGTTTCAGGGCGCGGGCGCGCTGATTTATACGACGCACGAGTTCCCACCGAACGTAATGAGCAACAAGTCGCTGGGCATCGATGGCTCGACGAGCGTGTGGAACTTTGCTCCGCAGGGCGGAATCGGAGTGCACTGGTTTCTGCGGCCGAAGCGGTCGATCGATATCGGCGTGAACGGGGTTCACATCTCTTCCGCGTCGCTGGGCGACCGCAACCCAGGAGTGAATGCGAGTATTCAGATCCAGGCGGGGTATACGTTCTGGAAATGATAAAAGCAGGGACCAAGGGACCGAGAGAACAGGGGCATGGATCAGCGATTCGGATACTGCGAACCGGGAACGGCGAACTACGAACTGTGAACTATGAACTGCGAACGGGAGTAAGGGGCAAGCCACAGTGAGCGGAGCAATCGTCGAGTGCGTCCCGAACTTTTCAGAGGGCACGGATGCCGGCCGCGTGGAAGCGATCGTGGCCGCCATGCGCGTAGACGGGGTGCACCTGCTGGATTGGTCAATGGACGCGGACCACAACCGCTCGGTGGTGACGATTGCCGGAGAACCGACGGCGGTGGTTGAGGCGGCGGTGCGGGGCGCGGGCAAGGCGGTTGAGCTGATCGACCTGACCAGGCAGCAGGGAGTGCATCCGCGCATCGGAGCGGCGGATGTGATTCCGTTTGTGCCGGTAAGAGGGGTCAAGCTGGAGCAGTGCGTGATGCTGGCACGGCAGGCCGGCCTCGAAATCTGGCGGCGGTTTGGAGTGCCGGTTTATTTCTATGAGGCGGCGGCGGCGCGGCCGGACCGGGTGAACCTGGAGGACGTGCGCAGGGGCCAGTTCGAGGAGCTGAGAGACGCGGCGCAGAAAGACCCGACGCGGCGGCCGGACCTGGGCGGGCCAGTGCTCCATCCCACGGGCGGCGCCTGTGCCGTGGGTGCGCGCAAGTTCCTTGTTGCGTACAACATCTACTTTGATTCGTCGGACGTGGCCACGGCCCGGGCGATTGCGCGCGAGATTCGCGCCGCGTCAGGCGGATTGAAAGGCGTGAAGGCGATGGGCGTGCTGGCGCATGGGCGGGCGCAGTTGTCCATGAACATCACGGACTTTGAGGCTACCCCGCTGTCGGTTGTGTACCGCAAGGTGGTGAGCCTGGCAGCACGGCATAAGACCGGGATCGGCGCGGGCGAGGTGATTGGGCTGATTCCCGAGGCGGCTTGTGAGCGGGAAAGCGATTGGATGCGTCAATTAGATGAGTTCGACGAGCAGACCAAGATCCTGGAGCGGCGACTTGAGCATCCGCTGGCGTGGCCGCAAGGGTAACGTCCCGCGAACTTAAGCGCGGTCCAGGAAAGCAACAAATCGGTACAATGGGATCAGGCGCCAGGACACGAATGAAATGGGCAACAAATGGCGCAAAGCAATGCGAATTTTCGCCCGACGCAGACGGGTTAGACGGTAAGGAGCCTGCGCGGGATCGAAATTTGGAGGGTTAAGTTGAAAAGGCTGGCGAAGTTTTCGATTGCAGCGATGATGCTGGCGGCGGTTGTGCCGGCCCCTGCAGCGCAGTTATCAACGGATGCGCGTGGAGCCATTCCGCACGATGTGCAGCAACTGGTGGTGATCGACTACAAGGCGATGCAGAATTCGACGGCAGCGGTGAACCTGCGCAATCGCGTGGAACCGCCGGAGCTGAAGCAGTTCGACGAGGCTTTGAGCAAGTTCACGCTGAAGCCGGTTCCGGCTTCAGCAAAGCAGAGTGCGAGCCCGGGCGAGCCGATCGATCAATATGTGGACGAGCTGGCGTTTGCGCTGTTCCGGCCAACGCCGTCCAGCGATGCGCTACAGTCGGTGGGAATCGCGCAGGGCCAGTTTCCGACCGAGGACATTCTGGCGAGCTTTAAAGCGCAGAAGATCAAGCCTACGATGGTGCGGACCAACAGCCTGTACCCGATGAGTAAGACGGGGATGGTGCTCTGCTTTGTGGATCCGTCGACGATGGTTTTCGGCAGCAAGGAATCGGTAACCAAAGCGCTGGATGCGCGCGACGGAATGACCCAGAGCATGCTGACGAATGGGTCGATGATGGAAGCGATGCAGAGCGTGGACTCGAGTTCGCTGTGGAGCATTCTGGACAACAAGGGCACGCAGACGATGATGAAGCAACTGCTGGGCGAGGCGGGGTCGGTGACTGACTTCGACAGCGTGAAGCAGCGGCTGGAGGCGTCGTGGTATTCGATGGACTTTACGCACGGCGTGAGGTTCCAATTGACGATTGCGACAGGCGATTCGTTTGCGGCGGCCACGATTTCGTCGCTGATGTCGGCGGCGGTGATGCTGCGGAAGATGACGGGATCGGACACGGAGAAGCAGGCGCTGAGCGAGACCTCGATTGACTCGAATTCAGGAAAGTTGGAGGTTCATTTTGCGGCCTCGGATACGGAGTTCAGCGCGCTGCTGCAGTCGCCGCTGTTCCAGACGATGGTGCATTGAGGGCAGGGAACAAGGGACCAAGGGACCAAGGGACCGAAAGAACATTCAGGGTTTGAACAGGCGGAGCTTCCGGAAACGGGCTCCGCCTTTTTGCATTGGTGCGAAGACCAGGCTGCTGCCCGCTGCGCGCAGGAGCGTCCAGATCAAAAAGGCTTATATCAGGAGGGCGGAGTGAGCTGGGGCAGAAATTGGGCTTTGCCGGCGGGCAGAAGGACGATTTTGAGCTGGCCCTGCTGGCGCTCGACGAGCGTGGGGCCGCTGATCTGGACTTGCTTTCCGTCTGCGCCGGTGTAGGTGATTTTGAGCGGGCCGCTGCCGTTGACCTGAAAACGATAGTGGTAAACCGTGCCGGAGGCAATGCGGTCGACGCCGAAGCTGGCGCTGGGGTAGTCGACTTCGAGGAGCTGAATGTCGGCCCCGGTGCGGTTCTCGATGGTGGTGTCGATGTGGTAGGAGTGGCAGGCTGTGGCGGCGAGAAAAACGCAGGAGAGAAAAGCGGCGAAGAGTGCGCGGCGCGGTGACGCGATGCGGGTCACTTGTCCGGCTCCGCTATGGATGGAACGGCTGGGGATGGAACGGCGGGGGACGGAGCGGATTCAGCGGCGGGAGAATTGTGCGCGGCGTGTTTGGCGAGATCCTTTTCCACGCGGTCGAGGCGCTTGAGCAGCTCGGGAAGGCGCTGGAAGATGGTGACGGCGCGTAGCCAGATGCGATTGTCGAAGCCGGGCGAGCCGGAGATCATTTTGCCGGGTGGGACGTCGTGCGAAACAGCAGACTGGGCTGTGAGGATGACGCCGTCGCCGACAGTGCAGTGGCCGGCGATGCCCACCTGGCCGGCGAGGATTACGTTGTCGCCGATGACCGACGATCCGGCGAGGCCGGTTTGCGCGCAGATCAGCGAGTCATTTCCGATTCGCGAGCCGTGGCCAACCTGGACGAGATTGTCGACCTTGGTGCCGTCGCCGATTTCTGTAGCGCCGACGGTAGCGCGGTCGATGGTGGCGTTGGCCTGTACGTCAACGTGGCTGCCGATGCGAACGGGGCCCGATTGCGGGATTTTTTCCCAGTGGCCCTGCTCGTTTTTGGAGAAGCCAAAGCCATCCGCGCCGATGATCACGCCGTTTTCGAGGGTGACGTGATCGCCGAGAACGCAGTTTTCGCGGACGACCGCGTGCGCGTGCGCGAAGAAGTGGCTGCCCACCTGAACGCCGGGATAGAGCACGACGTGAGGCAGGATGGTCGCGTGAGGTCCGAGGCGGACGCCGGGACCGACGACAGCGTATGGGCCGATGTGGGCGTTTTCGCCGATGACGGCTGTTGGATGGATGACGGCGGTGGGATGAATGCCGGGCGGATAAGACGGCGGCTGGTAGAAGAGGCCCAGCGCGCGAGAAAAGGCGTGATAGGGATTCTTGATGCGCAGCGTTGCGGCGGTGATTTCCTGAAACTCCGGCTCGACGAGGACGGCCGCGGCGTGCGTGGTGCGTGCGAGCGCTGTGTAGCGCACGTTGGCGACGAAGGTGATTTCGCTGGGGCCGGCTTCTTCAATGCCCTTGACGCCGGTAATTTCGAGGTCCGGGTCGCCGCGGAGTTCCGCGCCCAGCTGCGTTGCCAATTCGCCAAGCTTCATTGAGGGAATTGTAAAGGAACGGCGGGGACGTGCGCTTTGCCGAACCGGTAATCTCTCCATAGCCGGCCATCCTGCCGGAACAAGTATCGAGCCCCGAGATTAGTGATCTCGTAACCAGTGCCGAAACCACATATTTAGGACGGCGAGTGCAAGGAAAACAAGGCCAATGATCAGTATTTTGAGGTTATGTTTCACCCCTTTTCGTGTTGGATTTGCCGCATCGACCAAAACGAGGAGATAGTGATCGCCCTCACTCAATTTCTCCAATGCTCGCTCCCAGGTCATCCGCTCCTCATCGGTTAAGCGGGCCTGGATTCCGCCTATGAGTGAAGCAATCTTTTGTTCGTATTTGTCTTGATCATGGTCCCTATCGAACTCCGAACTAACCTCCTTCATGTCGGGCAGGGTCCAACCGGTCTCGGTGAAGTAGAGCATTTTTCTCTCTACCTCTGTCAAAGGTGCGCCGTTCCGTTTGGCTTCCTCGGCGATTATGCCAGCCAAATATTCTTTTGCCTCGCGGATGGTCCTGAACTGTTCGGGTCCCTGTTCCTGCATGCCAACTTGTGAGGTCACTGCCAAAGAATTTGAACGAGCCGTTCGACCGTCCACGCGGCCCGTATTCTTGCCAGTCAACCATCGTTGAAGCCAAATGAGCGGCCAAAACCATGACCAAAGCAGAGATGACGCAGCCCTTTCGTCGTTTCGGTCATCGTCGAATGAGAGAGCCCAGAGTGCAATTAAGAGGGTTCCCGCAGAAAAGGCGATGAAGGCAATCGAAATCGCTAAGAATTGCAATAGGGAGCTCACTCTTCCCCCCGTAATTCGCTTCCCTTGAGCTGCTGACGGCAACGCTTCTATCCATCAGCGATTCCGTAGTCTAACGCGCCACCGATGCGGGATCGGTGACTGCGGGCACGGCGGCTTGCGGCGGCGCTTGCAATGTGTGGGCGGCGGATTGCGCGGCATCAAGTGTTGCGCCGGGGATGATGCCGAGAACGAGCGTGGCAGCGACGGCGAGGAAGAGGGCGGCAATGACGGCTGCGCCAACTGCGGGCCTGGGATACGCGATGCGCTGGCCGCCATCCTGATCCGAGGATGGGCGCTGGGCGGCGACGACGACGAGGCGGAGGTAATACGCTGCGGCCAATCCTGAATTGAGCAGACCGATAACAGCCAGCCTAATCGCCCCGCCGCCGACCGCGGCCGAGAAGGAGTAGAACTTGCCGAAGAAGCCGCCGGTGAAGGGAATACCGATGAGCGAGAGGAGGAAAAATATGAGCAGGCTGCCGAGGATCGGCGAGCGATAGACGAGGCCGCGGTAGTCGTCGATGAGGGAAAGCTGCTCGTCGTAACCGGCGACAAGAGTGACGACAGCGAAGATTCCGACGTTCATGGCGGCATAAGCGGCGATGTAGAAGCTGGCGGCAGCGATGCCGATCTCGCCGATGCCTGCGAAGGCGGCGAGCAGGTAGCCGGCGTGGGCGATGGCGGAGTAGGCCAGCATGCGCTTGACGTTCTGCTGGCGGAGGGCGGCGAGATTGCCGACGGTCATGGAGAGGACGGCGACGATCCAGAGCAGCGGCGCCCAGAGAGAGCGGAGATGGGGGAACATTTCATAGACGACGCGAAGGAGCAGCGCGAAGGCTGCGGCTTTGGGCGCGGTTGAGAGCAGCGCGACGACAGGCGACGGCGCGCCTTCGTAAACATCGGGCGTCCAGACGTGGAAGGGCACGGCGGAAACTTTGAAGAGAATTCCGACCAGCATGAGCGCGAGTGCTGCGAGAACAAGGGTTTGATTCTGCGCGGCGGGCGCGAGCAGCGCGATCTGGTAGATCTGCGTGGTTCCGGTAGCGCCGAAGATGAGCGCAATGCCATAGAGCAAAAAGGCCGTAGCGAAAGAACCGAGGAGGAAGTATTTGATGGCGGCTTCAGGGCCGCGGCCGGTGTGCTTACGCCAGCCGGCAAGAATGTAGGTGGAGATCGATGAGATTTCGAGAGCGATGAAGACGACGAGAAGCTCGACGGCGGAGGTGAGCAGGCACATGCCGACGGCGCCGAAGACGATGAGCGCGTAGAACTCACCTTGATGGTGGGTGTGCTCGGGCAGCGCGTCAAGCGAGAGCAGCAGCGCCACGAGAACGATGCCGCAGATGAGGATGTGGAAGAAGACGGTGAAAGCGCTGGTCTCGACGGTCGCGTAGAAGCCGGCGCCTTCAGGCAGGGAGAGCTGCCATACGCTGGCCCAGAGGGCGATCGTCGTTCCGATGGCGGCGATCCAGCCGAGCGGGCGGCGCGGCCACGCGGCAGGGAGCGAGGCGTCAATGAGCATGATGACGACGCCGCTTAATGCGAGGATGACCTCGGGGAGGATGCGGTAGATGTCGGGAACTTGAGTCACCGCTGGGCCTCCCGCTGGATTTCTTCAGGAATCTCAGTTGGCTTTGTAAGTCCGCAGCAAAGTTTCTGTCCATTTTGCGCGTGGGCTGAGGGCTGTGGCTGATCAAGAGTCTGCGGAGTGAGGATTGGCGGATGGACTCCGGTGCGGATGGTGTTGAGCCAGAGAGACGGCGCGAGACCCATGACGAGCATGAGGACAACGAGCGGCGTGAGAATGGCGAGCTCGCCGAAGCGAAGATCGGTGGACGGCTTCGAGGCAGTGAGCGCGCTTTCAGGGCCGTAGAAGATACGCTGCACGAGCGAGAGCATGTAGGCCGCGCTGAGAATGACGCCGACCGCGGCGGCGACGGCCCAGGGGCGGCTTACTCCGGCAAAGGTGCTGGAGAGGATGATGAACTCGCCGACGAAGCCCGAGAGCATGGGCAGGCCGATCATGGCGAGAGATGCAATGACAAAGTAGGTAGCTACGCGGGGCAGCTTGGCGGCAAGGCCCCCGTAGGAATTGATGAGAGTGGTGGCGTAGCGGATTTCAAGCGCGCCGAGAAGCAGGAAGAGTGCGGCATCGACAACGCCGTGGGAGAGGATTTGATAGACGCCGCCGGCCCAACCGAGGAATGTGAGGCCGTAGATGGCGAGGACGATGAGACTGAGGTGGCTGAGGGCGGCGAAAGCCATCAGGCGCCAGAAGTCGCGCTGGACGAGAGCGAGACAAGCGCCGTAGAGGATTCCAACGACGGCGAGCGCGATGAGAAGCGGTGCGATGACGCGAGACTGGGCGGGGAAGAGCCCCACGTGGAAACGAATCATGGAGTATAGGCTGAGCTTTCCGGCGACGACCATGGCGAGCGCGACGGGAGCCTCGCTGTACGTGTCGGCGAGCCAGCCGTGGAGCGGGAAGATGGGAACCTTGACCGCGAAGGCGAAGAGAAACGCGAGGGCCACCCAGAAGAGCGCGCCCGCCGGAAGAACGCCGCTGGCGGTCTGGTACTGGAGATCGGCGAAGTTAAAGGTGTGAGTCTTCGCGTAGAGCCAGAGGATGGCGACGAGCAGCGGCGCGGATGGGATGAAGGTGAAGAGGAAGAATTTGAGCGCGGCGCGCGGGCCGTCTTTGCGGCCATACATGGCGATGAGAATGGCCATAGGGACGAGCGAGAGCTCCCAGAAGCCGTAGTAGAGCATGAGGTCGAGCGAGATGAAGACGCCGAACATGGCAGTCTGCTGGACAAGAAAAAGCGCGTAGTAAACCTTGCGGCGGGTCTGGATGGCGCTCCAACTGGCGATGACGCCGACGGGCGCGAGCAGGCCGACGAGAACGACGAGCCAGAGGCTGAGGCCGTCAACGCCCACGTGATAGAAGATGGCGGGGCTTTCGATCCAGGGAACGTTTTGTTCAAATTGAAAACCGGATTGGCCGGAGATGAAGTGCGCTGGAAGATGGAGCGTGAGCAGGAAGGTGAAAAGCGTAGTGATGAGCGCGATCCAGTTGGGAAGCCTGGCACGGTCGGGCATAAGCGCGACCAGAACCGCACCTGTAAGGGGAACCAGCAGGATGAAGGTGAGAATGATGGGATCGAATGCGCTCATATTCTCAGTGCCCCGCCTGTCCGGTTTGAATCACGGTGATGTGACTAACTTTGAAGATGGTTTCGGAATGAAAGAAGGGAAGGCTCCACGCGTGGGGCGAACCCGTGAGAAGCAGGAATAGAAGCACGGCAGCGGCTCCGGCGGCCAGCCACGCGGCGTAGGATCGCAGATTGCCGGACTGCCAGCGCTGGAGAATCATTCCGGTGAGGCTGGCGACGCCGGCGAGAAGCCAGGCAAGGCCGCCGAGGATTGCAGTGTCGACAACCCAGCCGAGAACGTATTGCGAGAAGGCGAGCAGCGGCTTGACGATGACCGCGCCGTAGATTTCGTCGACGTAATACTTGTTCGAGAGGATTTTGTAGCCGGTGGGAAGCGCGGCGGCGAGCTGGGCGGGGCGCTCGGTTTTGCGGCGGTAGTATTTGTCGGCGATCAGCCAGCCTTCAAGTGCGACGAGAACGGCGGCGATGCTCAGGATAAATTCCAGGCCGGGATTGCCTTCGGGCATGGGCCGATGTGCGGCGGCAGCAGGAGCAAGGTAAGCGCTGAAACGATCGAGACCGATCCAGCCGCCGCAGACGGAAAGCACGGCGAGAATGACGAGGGGAACGAGCATCGAAAGCGGCGTCGCGTGGTGATGGCTGGTTTCGCTGCGCGGCTCACCCATGAATGTGAGATACCAGAGGCGAAACATGTAGAACGACGTGAGGAGAGCCGTGACGAGCGAGACAAACCAGAGGAGCTTCCCGCCGGTTCCATCGAGAAATGCGGCGTAGAGAATGGCGTCTTTCGAGAAGAAGCCTGCGAAGGGCGGAAATCCGGCGATAGCGAAGACGGCCGCGGTCATGGTCCAAAAGGTGACGGGGAGTTTGGTGCGCAGACCTCCCATTTTGCGCAGATCCTGTTCGCCGCCCATGGCGTGAATGACGGAGCCTGCCGCGAGGAAGAGCAGCGCCTTGAAGAACGCGTGCATGACGAGATGGAAGATGGCCGCCGAGTAGGCGGCAACGCCGCAGGCGAGAAACATGTAGCCGAGCTGCGAGATGGTCGAGTAGGCGAGAACGCGCTTGATGTCGTTCTGGACGAGGGCGATGGTGGCGGCGAAGAGAGCGGTGGCCGCGCCGACGATGGCGACGGTCCAGAGCGCGACGGGGGCGCGATCGAAGAGCAGATGCGTGCGGGCGATCATGTAGACGCCGGCAGTAACCATGGTGGCGGCGTGGATGAGCGCGGAGACGGGCGTGGGGCCTTCCATGGCGTCGGGCAGCCAGATGTAGAGCGGGAGCTGCGCGCTCTTGCCAGCTGCGCCGACGAGCAGGCAGATGCAGATCACGGTGAGAACCATGCCCTGCCAGCCGGGGGCGAGCGCAAGTTTGACGGCGATGTCGGCAAAGCTGAGCGTGCCGAACGTGGAGAGCACGAGAAAGATGCCGATGAGGAAACCGAAGTCGCCGATGCGGTTGACGATGAAGGCCTTCTTGCCTGCGTCGGCGGCGGAGTTCTTCTGGAACCAGAAGCCGATGAGCAAATAGGAGGCGAGGCCGACGCCCTCCCAGCCGACAAACATGAGAAGGAAATTGCCGGCGAGGACCAGAACGCTCATGAAAAAAAGAAAGAGATTGAGGAAGCTGAAGTAGCGCGCGTAGCCCGGCTCGTCTTTCATGTAGCCGACGGAGTAGACGTGGATGAGGAAGCCGACTCCCATGATCACCAGGAGCATAACCGCGGAAAGCTGATCGAGGACGAAGGTGAAGTCGACGCGGAGCGCGCCGATGGCGAGCCATGGGTAGGAGAGCGATTCGGCGGCGGGGAGGGCGAGCGCAGTGACCTGCCCGCAACCGTGACAGTTTGAAGCCGCGGAAATGACGGTGGCTCCGAAGTCGCTCAGAACCAAGGCGAGAGATGCGAGAGGCGCGAGGACGCCGATGGCAGAGACGAGCCGCCGGGGCAGCCGGGAGCCGAGGATTCCGTTGAGCAGGAAGCCCAGAAACGGAAACAGCGGAATCAGCCAGAGATATGCGGACTCGTTCATAATTTCATCAGGTCGATACGGTCAACAGCCAACGTGGAGCGCGCGCGGAAGACGGCGATGATGATGGCGAGGCCGACAGCGGCTTCAGCGGCGGCGACCATCATGACGAAAAAGACAAAGATCTGGCCACGCACCTCGTGCCATTGGTAGGCAAAGGTGACGAAGGAGAGATTGACGGCGTTGAGCATGAGCTCAATGGACATAAAAACTGTGATGAGATTGCGCTTGATGAGGAAGCCGACAACGCCGAGCGAAAAGAGGACGGCGCTGAGGAGCAGATACCAGGAGAGCGGGACGTCATGTTGAAGGAAGCTCACTTTTCGGCCGTCCTTCCCGATTCGGGGATCTTGGAGCCTTCGACATGCGCGAGCGCGACTGCGCCAAGAATGGCGATGAGGATGAGCACCGAAGTGACTTCGAAAGGAAGAAGCAATTCGTGAAAGAGCACCTGGCTGAGAAGCTCGAGGTTCGATTGGCCGGGCGCGTTGGAGAGACCTTGGCCGAAATGGGCAGAGCCGATGCCCTGCATGTGAAGAACGATGGTGGCGAGAACAGCGAAGATGACGACGACCGCGGGGAATCCAACGCGAGCCGCGGCGCGACTGCCCAGGGTGCGCTCTTCGCGGCCGGCGTTGAGCAGCATGACGACGAAGGTGAAGAGCACCATGACAGCGCCGGAATAGACGATGATCTGCGCGATGGCGAGGAACTCCGCGCCGAGGAGCAGATAGAGAACGGCGAGGGAGGTCATGACGACGATGAGCGAGAGCGCACTATTAATGGGATGGGTCTGCAACAGGAGATTGATGGCTCCAGCGAGGCAGAATCCGGCAAAAAGGAAGAACAGGATCAGATGCATCGTTGTTCGAGGAAAATCCCTCCCGATTGTAAATGAGCCTCATGCGGCTCGTTTGGTGGTGTTGTTCCCAATCGAATTCGTTTTCCCGGTCCCCACATGCGAGGGACCGGGGGCACCGACATTGCCCGGATGCCTGCGCTCAGCGCCAGGCAAGCCAGAGGCTTGTTGCCACAATGTTGAGGATGGCGAGCGGTAGCAGATAGCGCCATCCAAAGTTCATGAGTTGGTCATAGCGGAAGCGGGGCAGCGTGCCGCGCACCCAGACGTAGAGACAGAGAAACAAAAGAACCTTGAGGACGAACCAGACCAGGGGCATCATGACGTTGATGAGGGTGCTCTGGAGGTGCATCTCGCCGAAGGGGTTCGTCCAGCCGCCAAGAAAGAGCAGCGTAGCCACGCAGCCCACGTTGATCATGTTGCCGTACTCGGCCATGAAAAACATGGCGAACTTCATGGAGCTGTATTCGGTGTGATAGCCGCCGGTGAGTTCGCTTTCCGCTTCGGGTAGATCGAAGGGTGAGCGGTTGGTCTCGGCGAATGCGGCCATCAAATAAATAAAGAAGGCTAGAGTCTGTCCTCCGCCAAAAATGTTCCAGCTGAAGAAGCCGTATGCGGACTGCTGCTCCACGATGGTGCGCAGATTGAGCGATCCAGCGCGGAGAACTACGCCAACGAGCGAAAGGCCGAGTGCCAACTCGTAGCTGATGAGCTGCGCCGAGGAGCGAAGCGAGCCGAGCAGGGAATATTTGTTGTTCGACGACCAGCCGGCGAGAGCGATGCCGTAGACGCCGATGGAAGTGATGCCGAGAATTACGAGCAGGCCGACGTTGATGTTGGAGATCTCGAAGAGATCGAAGCCGTGCGGGCCCATGCCAGGCGCGCCGAAGGGAATAACCGCGATGGCGATGAGCGCGCAGCCGAGCGAGATGATGGGCGCGAGCAGATAGAGAGGGCGATAGACGGCGGTGGGAATCAGATCTTCCTTGAGAAAGGACTTTGCGCCGTCGACCAGCGGCTGCAAAAGGCCGAAGGGACCGACGCGGCTGGGGCCCCAGCGGTTCTGGATGCGGCCGACGAGCTTGCGCTCGAGGAGCACGGTGTAGGCGATGCCCATGAGCATCACCACCGTGACCACGGCGACCTTGGCGAGGCTCCAAAGAAAGAATGCGAGGATCGTCACGTGCGTTTGGCCTTCTTCGAACAGCGGTCAGCAAGTTAGCAAGTCAGCGGCGGCTGCAATTTCAGTCGGCCGCGGATTTTGCGAGTTCCGATTTTGCGAGTTCATTTGCCTGATGTTGCTCAAGTTGCCCGAGCGCTCGACTATAGCGGCCCAGCGCGCCTGAGGTGAAAAGCGTGTCGTGCGCGGGAACAACGAGCTCCGGTGCAGTGAGCGCGGAGACGGGAACAAATCCGGACTCGGGACCGGGTGAGGCCGGCTCGGTGTGCACGTCGTTGCCCGCGAAAAGGTTGACGCGATCGAGAGTGTAACCGGGGACGAGGCGCTCGATTTCGTCGAGCGCGGCGAGTGGATCGAAAGGGCTGAGCTTGGGTTCGAGGCCGTTGGCTTCGAGCCAGACGGAGTGCCGGTCGGCCTCGCCGGACTGAGCGCCGCGCGACTGGCCGAGATCGCCGGTAGTGCCGCGTTTGCCGAAGGGAACGAGCGTGCTGACGTCGATGCCCATGCCACCAGCGAGGCGAACGAGAATTTCAAAGTCGGGTTTGACGCCTGCGCGGTCGGCGGCCTTGCGGACGATTTGGATGTCGCCGAATGTATTGGTGACGGTGCCGGATTTTTCGTAGAGACTCGCGGCGGGAAGAACGACGTCAGCCAGCGCCGCTGTCTCGGTGAGGAAAAGATCCTGCACGATGAGGAAGGTGTGTTGGAGAATCGAGGGGTCGAGTTTGGCGTGCGAGACAGGATTCGCGCCGACGACGAGAAGGGCGCCAAGATCGCCTGCGGCTGCGGCATCGAGCATTTGCGGCAGCGAATTGCCGGGCGCCGCGGGGAGGTTGGGGTATTCGGCGAAAGCGCCAGGCGCAGTAACCGGGATGTAGCCGGGGAGCAGGTCGGGGAAGAGGCCCATGTCGGCAGCGCCGCGAGAGTTTGAGTGGTCGCCGAGATAGGCAAAGCGGACGTTATCGCGCTTCAGGCCCCAGGCGATGAGATTTTCGACGGCGGGGCCACGAAATTCTTCGCCAAAGATGACGATCAGCGATTCTTCTGCAAAGATGGCTTTGCTGAATTCGGTTCGACCGGAGTCGAGAGAGGTAATGAGCTTGTCGTAGCCGCCACGCCGGAGATCGAGCGTGGCTTTGGCCTGGCGCGCGAGCTTGATCGTTTTGGAATTCGCGATGTAAAGGCGGGCGCGGTTGAGACGCACGTTGGTGCGAAGCAGCCACGCTAGAAGCGGATGCTCGTCGGTCGGACTACCGCCGACGAGGAGGACGGCGCAGGCTTGGGCGATGTCGCGCAGGCTTGCGGTTTTACCGGTGTGGCCTGCGAGAGCGCGCGCGAAGGACGCGTAATCCGTGGTCCGCTCGTGGTCGATGTTGTTGGTGCCGATGACGGTGCGCGCAAACTTTTGCAGTAGGTAGTTCTCTTCGTTTGTCGTCCGGTTGGAGCCGACGACGCCGATGGCATTGCCGCCGCGCGTGTCGCGGATTTCTTTGAGCTTGCCGGTGGCGACGCGGATCGCATGCTCCCATGTAGCCGGCTCGAGCCTGCCTCGCGCGTTGCGGACGAGAGGCTGCGTGAGGCGATCGGGGCTCTCGACAAAATCGAAGCCAAAGCGGCCCTTGGCGCAGAGGAAGTCGCCGTTGATGCCGCTCTTGTCGCGATTGTCGGCGCGAACGATCTCCGAGCCGTCGTTGGCCTGGCGCACGCCGAGCGTGACCTTGCAGCCATCAGAGCAATGCGTGCAGACGGTGGAGACGTGGTTCATCTCCCAGGGACGCGTTTTGTAGCGATAGCTGCCGCTGGTGAGCGCGCCTACGGGGCAAACGTCGATGCACATGCCGCACTGCTCACAGTCGAGTTGCTGGCCCCCTCTTTCCGTTCCGAGTACGTTGGGGACGATGACGGAGTCCGCGGCACGATTGTGAATGCCGAGGGCCCACACGTCCATGCCTTCGCCGCACATGCGAATGCAGCGGTAGCAGAGGATGCAGCGCGGACGGTCGTAGAAGACGGCGGGCGACCACTGCTGCTCGTCGCGATGGTGCTTGACCTCGACGAATTGGCTTTCGCCTGCGCCGTATTTGAAGGTCATGTCCTGCAGTTCGCACTCGCCGCCGGCGTCGCAGACGGGGCAGTCGAGCGGGTGATTGCCGAGGAGCAGTTCGATGGTGGCCTTGCGCGCCTGCGCGATCTCGGGCGACTCGGTGATGAAGACCTGGCCCTCGGCGACGGTGGTGGTGCAGGCGGTTTGCAGCTTGGGAACTTTTTCCTGGCGCACGACGCACATGCGGCACGCGGCCTGCAGCGAGAGGCCGGGATAGTAGCAGAAGGCCGGAATCTCGATCCCGGCCTTGCGGCAGGCGTCAATGAGCAGCGTTCCCGCGGGTGCGGTGAGCTTTTTTCCGTCGACTGTGAAGGTTACGTCGGGCATCTTCTTCTCGTTCGATCGCGGCTTTGCAGAGATCTTCTTTCTGTTTATACGACGGTGAGTTGCGGCACGCCTTCCCGGGCGAAGGGGCAGGGCATGCCGTTCAGGTGATCCTCAAACTCCTTGCGAAACTTCTTGACGAAAGCGATGGTCGGCATCGCCGCCGCGTCGCCGAGTGGGCAGAAGGTGCGGCCCAACATGTTTTCGGCAAGGTACTGGATGTTGTCGATGTCGCTCCTGGTGCCGAAACCGGCATGGAAGCGGGTGAGCGTTTTCTTGAGCCAGTCGGTGCCCTCACGGCACGGGATGCACCAGCCGCAGCTTTCGTGCGCGTAGAAGCTCATGGTGCGGAGGGCGAATTCAACCATGCAGGTCTGGTCGTCGATGACAACCACGCCGCCTGACCCGAGCATCGAGCCGGCTTTGCCCACCTGGTCGAAGTCCATGCCGATGTCGATCTCTTCGGCGAGGAGAACGGGCGTCGACGAGCCGCCGGGAACAACGGCCTTGAGTTTCCGGCCGCCGCGAATGCCGCCCGCAACGTCGTAAATCATCTTCCTGAGGTTGTAGCCCATGGGCAGCTCGTAGACGCCGGGACGCTCAACGTGGCCGCTGATGCAGAAGAGGCGCGTGCCGCCGTTGCGCGGCGTGCCAACGTCGCAGTAGGCCTGCGCGCCCATATAGATGATGTGGGGCACGGTGGCGATGGTCTCGGCGTTGTTGATGACCGTGGGACCGCCATAGAGGCCGACGACGGCGGGGAAGGGCGGCTTGATGCGCGGAACGCCGCGCTTGCCTTCGAGCGATTCCATGAGCGCGGATTCTTCGCCCACTTCGTAAGCCCCCGCGCCGGTTTGCGTGATGATCTGGAATTCAGTTTCAGTGCCGAAGATGTTCTTGCCGAGAAAGCCGCGATCGTAGGCGTCGGCGACGGCGCGCTCCGTGATCTCGAGGAGATAGCGGTACTCGCCACGCAGATAAATGAAGCCCATCTTCGCGCCGACGGCGAGGCCGGCGATGATGGTGCCCTCGATGACGGCGTGCGGATCGTGAAGGAAGATGAGGTGATCCTTGCAGGTGCCGGGCTCGCTTTCGTCGCCATTGACGAGAATGTACTTGGGCTTGGCGGATTGCTTGGGAACGAAGGACCACTTCATGCCCGTGGAGAAGCCAGCGCCGCCGCGCCCACGCAGGCCCGAGGCCTTCGTCTCTTCGACGATCCAGTCGGGGCCCTGGGCGAGACATTTCCTCGCGGCTTCGTAGCCGCCCAGTTCGATGTAGCGGTCAATGTCCGTCGCTCCCATGCCGAAGCGGCGGGAGACGATCTTGACCTCATCGGGATGGGAGACGAGCCTAGGCATCTTTCTCCTTGTTCTGAAATGGATCCTGTGCCCGATCCTCTATTCGCTGCCGGTACGCGCCGATGATGCCGGGCACGAGATCGGGCTTGAGCTCGTCGTGGAATTCGTAGTTGACCTGGATTGCCGGGGCCCAGCAGCAAGCGCCGATGCATTCAACCTCCTCTAGAGAAAAGAGGCCGTCGGCGGTAACGCCGTCGGAACCGACGCCGAGCTCTTCGCGGAAACGCTCGTACACTTCGTAAGCTCCGCGAAGCATGCAACTGATGTTGGTGCAGACCTGGATGTTGTATTTGCCGGCGGCCTTGAAGCGGAGCATCGAGTAGTAGGTGGCGACGTTGCGCACTTCAAGCTCGGTGATTTCGATGCGGCGGGCAATTTCGGCGACGACCGCGTTGGAGAGATAGCCAACCTCGTCCTGCGCGTAGAGCAGCATGGGGATGAGCGCGGAGCGGCTGACGGGATACTTCTTTACAAGCGCGTCGAAGCGCGCCGCGAGCTCGGGCGAGAAGACGGTGGCGGGTTCGGATTTGGCCTTCTTCGGGCTCATCTCATTCGCTCCCGTGCGACTCGAGTTGCGACGACTTTAGCATCAGGTCTCGCGCCCATTGTTCCGCAGCCAGGTCCATCGCTTCTTCTTGGGCTCCGCTGCGCAGGGTTCCGGACTCGGTCAGTTCCAAGGTTCCCATGCTTCCATTTTCTCGCGTCCAGGTAAGGATTGCGTGATTGCGGTCGAGGCATAGCCATTTTTTGCCATGGCGAACAGTGATTTTTTCCTCGGTCAGCTCAACGGTTGCCTCGCGATTCGAGTGAAGGCCGTGAGCCGCGGTGTAGCTGCGGAGAAGGGAAGCGAGAGATGTCCAAAGCTCCGCTAATAATCGTGGATCGAGAGCGACCGGGGAGCCTGCGCCCGGCTTGGCGAAACTCACGGGAGACTCCGGCGTCAAGCGAATTTCCCCGTAAGGAGCCCAGAAACAATTTCGGCTGCGATCCTGTCAGGACTGTATCCGACCGCCGCTTTCTGAGGCTCGTCAGTCGGTGAATATTGCAAGGCCAGTGCCTCTGGAATCAAGAAAAAATCCTTTCTCGAGATCTCGTCACGATTTGGCGGGCCAAAAATCACGGCTCTGACTCGTCCTTTCGATCCATTCAACTCCACGGTGCATAGCAATGCGGTTCCAAAGGTCAGAGAGAGCTTTCCCAGGAAGCTGGGAATGAAGATCCGCTCAATGGTTGACAGTCCCCGCTTGCGAAGTTCCGCATTGGCCTTTTCAGCTTCCTCTTCGACATGCGCCTTGACACTTTCATAAAACGCGGCCGGATCGATACCATTTCTCGCCAGTCTCTTACGGGCCGGGATGCCGGCCTGCACCAAACCATTTATCCTGTCTGCTAACACACCGTAATTGATCACGGCTTCCCCTTACTTGCCGCAAATTTTTCTCAGAATTATCGGTCAATTTCTCCCAATACAATATCGATGGAGCCGATGACGGCGACAAGGTCGGCGATCAGGCGGCCCTTGCACATGGTTTCAACTGCTTGCAGAGTGGCGAATGAAGGATAACGCATGTGGACCCGGTAGGGCTTGGAAGTGCCGTCAGAGACCACGTAGTAGCCCATCTGGCCGTGGCCGCATTCCATCCCTTGATAGACCTCGCCTGCGGGAACGTTGAAGCCTTCGGTGACGATTTTGAAGTGATGGATGAGGGCTTCCATCTCCGTCTTCATCTTTTCGCGGTCGGGAAGAACGATCTTGGGCGCATTGGCTTTGACCGGACCTCCGGGCATGCCGTCGAGGGCCTGCTGGACGATCTTCGTGCTCTCGCGCATTTCGACGAGCCGGACGACGTAACGCGCCCAGGTGTCGCCGACGGTTGAGGTGGGCACGTTGAACCGGAACTTCTCGTAGCTCGAATAAGGCATGTCGCGGCGGAGGTCGATATCGACGCCGGAGGCGCGTAGGGGCGGGCCTGTGACTCCGAGCGCAATTGCATCGGCTGCAGAGAGATAGCCGACACCTTTCAAGCGATTCATGAAAATTGGATTGCCCGTGAGCAGGTTCGAATATTCGTCGATTTTTTCGGGGAATGTAGTGATGAAATGCTGAACGCGGTCGAGCCAGTCGAGCGGCGGCTCCATTGCAAGGCCGCCAATGCGGAAGTAGCTGGTCATCATGCGCTGGCCGGCGACGGCCTCGAAGAGGCGAAGAATCTCCTCGCGTTCGCGGAAAGTGTAGAGAAAAACTGTGAGGGCGCCAATGTCCATGGCGTGGGTGCCGAGCCAGATGAGGTGCGAATTGAGCCGGCTCAGCTCGGTGAGCAGGACGCGAATCCACTGTGCGCGGTCGGGAATCTCGAGCCCGAGGAGCTTCTCGACTGCCAGGCAGTAACAGAGATTGTTGGAGAGCGGATCGAGGTAGTTGACCCGGTCGGTAAGCGGGACCACCTGCTGGTAAAACTTGGCCTCGCAGGTTTTCTCGATGCCGGTGTGGAGATAGCCGATCTCGGGCTGGACGCTGACGATGACTTCGCCGTCGAGCTCGACGATGAGGCGAAGCACGCCGTGCGTAGCCGGGTGTTGCGGGCCCATGTTGAGGACCATGCGGCGCTCGCCGGTGATTGCGGCAGCGGGGAGCTCGAGAACAGGCGCGCCGGGATTCTCCGTCATCAGCGGTAGCCCTCTACTGGATAATCTTTGCGCAGAGGATGGCCCTGCCAATCGTCGGGCATCATGATGCGGCGCAGATCGGGATGGCAAGCGAAACGAATCCCGAAGAGATCGAAGACCTCGCGCTCGTAATAGTTGGCGCCGGCCCACACGGGAACGATGGAGTCGACAGTTGGATCGGATTCGTCGAGCATCACGCGCAGGCGGATGCGCTCTTTGAAGGCGTGCGAAAGGATGTGATAGCTCAACTGAAAGCGGGGCGAGGCAGGGAACCAGTCGACCGCGGTCATGTCCTCAAAGAAGTTGTAACCCGCGGCCTTAACGGCGGAGCAGGCGGCGCGGATTTCGGCCGCCGCAACGGTCAGGGTCAGCTCGCCGAAGTCGAAGCGGGCATCGAGGAAGGCCTGCGGATTCCAGCCGTCAATATCCGAAGCTTGAAGCGCCTTGATGGCGGGATGATCCGGCAGTCCTTCAAGGACAGCTTGCTTGCCCGAGAGCGAAGGGGTTTGGCTCGTCATCCTTTAGCGTCCGCCTTATCTTCTCAAGAATTGCTTCCAGTTGCGCAATGACCGTGTGAATCGCGAAAAGAACTGATCACGGTCCACCGATCACTAACCACTACCCACTAATCACTATCCACTTTCTTACAAGTCCGCTCTATCGTGGCTCCAGTTCAAGATCCCTTTGCGCACGATGTAGTAGAGTCCGACGGCCACAAAGCCGAGGTAGACGAGCATCTCCCAAAAGCCGAAGAGGCGGGAGCCGGTGATGTGCGGAAGCTGGCGGTAGATGACGGCCCAGGGCATCATGAAGACCATTTCCACATCGAAGAGGATGAAGAGAACGGCGACCAGATAGAAGCGCACGCTGAAGCGGCCCTGCGCATCGCCAACGGCCTCGATGCCGCACTCGTAGGCGTCGAGCTTGACCTTGGTGTTGCGATGGCGGCCCACGAACCACGAGGCCACAACCATGACGACCCCAAGGAGAAAGGCGGCAAGAATCTGCATCAGCAAAGGTAGATACTGCCAGTCATACGGGGTTGGATTCATGGCCCAGCCTGAATGAATTGGATAGCGTTACGCCTGAATCGCCGAAGGAAAAGGCAGCTCCGGCGCGATGAAACCTGGTTTGAGATTAGGTTTTCGCGCCTCTCACGTCAAGGCGAGGCTCGGTGAACGGCGGCGAAGTGCATGGCTGCGCTGAGGATGGCCGGGCTGAGGAGGTGAGAGTTGATTCGCGCGCCGGGTTACCAAAGTGATCGATTCCGAGGCCCGTGTGCGCGTCGTCACTGGTTTTCCCTTAATGATCCGTCATAACTAGCACAGCGCCAATTTGGGACATCACTTTTGTACTCTGTCCGATCCACTGGACCGCGCCGAAGAACCGGGTTGAGGATAGACTCCATGGGCTCCTGTTCAAAGATGAGTAGTTTCCCGGTTTCGGCTCCGATTCCCGCAACGCTCGCCAGCATTCCCAGAGAAGGGGGCCGCGCACGCCGCCGGCGGATCTCACCCGAGGCAGGCCGCGCTCTCGAGATCCTGGGACACGCGATCGAATACCTGACGGACGAGTTCGTGCACTCGGGAGGGTCGTTCAGTACGCACAACGCGCAAATGGAAGCGGTACAACTGCTGATGGCAGTCAACCGGCAGGTTTACTTTGAGTGTCCTGAAGTTCCGAGCCTCAGCGAGCGCTGGCGCACGCTGGTGCATTTGCGCACGGCGTGAAAAGCAGCTTCCAGCTGCTAGCTTGGCCGTGGAGAAGCAGCCTTTAGCTCTTAGCTTCTAGCCTTTAGCTTGGTCATGGAAATGCAGCTCTTAGCCTGTTCGCCCGGCTGCGACGTCCGAGGTTAAATTACAGAACGTAGATCAGACCATAGAGTTTCATTTGTGCTGTCCCGTCTCTGACCGAAAATCCGCCCGCGGCGGAGGCCAGGGATGGGACAGCCAACCCCACAGGCCAAAACTCCCCATCCCTGAGCGTCGCGTCTCGTTCTACTTCATTTCTGAAAAGTCGGTGGGATGCATGAACACTTCGTCGACGTGGAACTGTCCGTCAACCTTTTCGATTAGAGGCACAGCCGCAGTTCGGTAAGGGAGAAATGTCGGGTCGGCATGAAGTGCGTCCCAGTTCTTTGTCGCGTCGTCCTGGCTGGGATGAGCGATAAGGTAGACAAACGTGTCCTTCCAGGCGGGAGAGTCGTCGTCTGGCACCCAATAGCCAATCACGTTGAGTCCATGTTTGGCCTGTAGTTTCGACACATCCTTAAAGATGGATTCAAGCGCAGGCACCTTGCCTGGCTCCGTGTGATAGACCATCAGTTCGAAGACGCGATTGCTATCGGCCTTCACCTCTTGCACGTGGGTCAGGTGGGCTGTGATGAGCGATCCCAAAGCAAATGAAGCCACGGCCGTGGCGCAGAGCTTCCATCCTCTGAATTCCCAGTTCGACCACATAGGGCCCCCATTGAGCCAAGTATGCCGGAAACAACCGATGCAATGCCACGTTGCGCAAGCTCGGCTTTCCGCCAGAACCGCCGCCCGTGTCATCCCACCCCCATGCTAAGGTGGTATCGGCGTGAGCAAAAAAGGCCTGAGTCCGACGCGTCTTGAGGCGTTTTCCGACGGCGTCATCGCGGTCATCATCACCATCATGGTGCTCGAGCTCAAGGTGCCGGGCGCCGACGGCCTGGCCGGCCTGCGCGCGGCGCTGCCTGCCGTCTTTCTCTATCTGCTCACCTTCGTGCAAATCGGGATTTACTGGGTCAACCATCACTATCTCGTCGACGAGGTGGAGACGGTCACCCACGGAATTCTCTGGGCCAACCTGGTGTTTCTCTTCTGCCTCTCGCTGTTTCCCTTCGCTACCGACTGGATCGGCATCAAAGGCCTCTCGTCGTTCACCACCGCGCTCTACGCCGCAGTCAGCATTTTTCCGGGGCTCGGCTATATGGCGCTCTGGATTCAGATACGCCGCCAGAGTGTTGCGCCCGCGCACGCAAGTTGGGGCAAGCAGATCGCGTCCGTTTCGCTTTATCTCGCCGCCATTCCCGTGGCCTGGGTCCGGCCCGCAGCCTCTCTGGCGCTCATCGGGATCGTTGCGGTGCTCTGGCTTCTGCCGCCGAAGCGCGCGGCCCCACCGGAGTGAGATTGCGGGGGTGCCCCATCCTTTCCGCGTTTCGCTATGTCCTCTCGCCACAAAGCCCGGCGTAGCGGGCGCAAGACATTAGCCCCATGGCGCGAGCCTTTGGGAATTGGCGCCTGCCGTGGCGTGCCGTCAGGATGACCCCTGATCGCCGGAAGTACAATTGCTGGCGTCATGCCAACCGTCTTCTGCGAGCGCGGATTCAACTTCTTCTTTTACTCGAACGAATGCTCTCCGCGCGAGCCGGTGCACATTCACGTCAGGAAGGATCGTGCGGAAGCAAAGTTTTGGCTGAATCCGGTGGCCACATTGGCCTACAATAGGGGTTACGACGCGCGGACTCTTCGCGAGCTGCGCGTCATCGTTGAGACGAATAGGCATCTGATCGAGAGGACCTGGGATGAATTCTTCGATTAGCGCTCGGCATGTCCAATTCACTCCGGACGGCATGCAGGTCGACCTAAGCGACGGCCAAACCCTCGTCGTGCCGCTGGCATCTTTTCCACGCTTGCTGCTGGGCACCCCAGAGCAGCGCGAGCGCGTCACGATTACGAGTCGGGGCCTGCATTGGGATGAGCTGGACGAGGACATTTCTGTTGACGGTCTGCTTGCGGGCCGCGGCGATCAGAGCACAGCCGGTCGAAATTTCATGACCTCTAAAGCGATTTCATCCCTGGCAGGATTTGCGTCGAGCATAACCTTTGACGAGCGGTGCTCGTCTTTTGCCGTTTACGACCGCAAGATGTGGGTCATTCGGCCGGGCGATCTGGCAATTCTGCCGCGCGCCTCAGGTCGATAGCCTACGATTTGGCGCCAGCGGGGCCGCACGGCACTGCGGGTCTAAAGCTCAGGGAAGTTTTCCTAGCCTGGAGGGAACAGCCACAACAGGATGCCAACCGTTGGTCAGACCAAGTCGGAACCGTTTTCCCTTCCAGAGTACGAGTGCGCGCAGTTCAGATTCCTCCATGCCGCCATAGGAAAGCTGATGAAGGCGAAGGACAGCCTCTACGCCAGCATCCCCGAGGCGCAGCCGCTAGAGGGTATACCGACAACGCAAAACACGATGCCGTCAGGAGAGGTGGTTGAAAACAAACCGCTGATGATCGAAAGCAAGATCGTAATCAAGTGGGACGATATTCGGTCTTGTAATCTTGAGGCACTGGCGGAACAAGTGGATGCAATGGCTGATGAACGGCTCGCGATCGTGATGCCGCATTTCTTCAGCGTGTTCCAAAAAACGTGCGACGCAGCTGGCACTGGGGCAGACGCGCACGGAATGCCGTTCAGCTTCGAGTTGTATCTCGCTGGGTTGGAGAAGATCGAACTGCAGTTTGACCGAGACGGCCAGCCGATCCTGCCTACGTTGGTTGTGCATCCTACAATGGCGAAACAGCTGGCGTCATTGCCGCCGCCAACGGAAAAACAGCAGAGGGCCTACTCTGACCTCATAGAACGAAAGCGCAGGGAGTTCAATGCTCGACGACGTTATCGGAAACTACATTGATTCGTTGACCGAGCGCGAATTCGACGCCCCCTTCATGGCCCTGCTGCGTCTTCACGGCTTCTTCGACATTCATTTTCGTCACGGGTCTTTCGAGTTTGGGAAGGACTTTATTGCAAAACGCGTCGAAGATGGGAAACCGTACCAATACACGTTTCAAACAAAGGCGGGAGACATCGGGCTGGCCGAATGGAACGTATGCAGAGGCCAAGTCGATATGCTTCGCACCGATACGCTGTCCCACCCGAATTTCGACAAGGAAATGCCGCGCGCCGCCAGGCTCGTGACCACTGGAAGACTGGTCGGCGCTGCGGCTCCTGCGGCTCAACAGTACGGGCAACACCTGGCGTCCTTGAGTGAGGCGGGGTTCCTTGTTTGGGATCGCGACACATTGGTCGAGATGCTAGCGACTGACCCTAGGAGCCTCAGCGGTTCTCCAGTATCGCTGCTCCAGGCCCTCGGATCTCGAGGCGAGCACCTCAGTTTTTCGGAATTGGAGAAGCACTCCCGCGGTTGGATTAGGTCCGCCTGCAGCACGCTAAATCTACGTGACTCACTTGAAGCCGCTGTGATTGCAAACCATTGCAGGAGGCAGAACAGGATCGACCTAGCCTCCTGGACCGCTCTTCTACTGCTCAGATCAACGCTGGCAACTGCCCATGGGCAAACACCTTTGCCCGATTCGGCAGACGTGGCGCTTTCGGCCGCGCGTTCGATGTTTGAGGAGTACGCCGGACAGCTGTGGGCCAGTTGCCAGGGAAAGTTTCTCAATCCTGACGAGATCATCATGGCCGACAACAATCCGGCAGCTTACGTGACATATCCCGTTCGATGCGCAACCATCATCGAAATCCTGGGCCTTTTGGGACTGCTTCGCGCGGATGTTCGCGGAGATAGGGCAGGGGCTCAAGAAATCGCAGAATATGTCCGGGACTTCGTTGGGGCAAACGTCGGAGCCGCTCATCCCATCTCCGACCGGTGGGGAATTTCGCTTGTGCCTGCAATCCTCCTCCTTGCAAACCTTGACGACACTCAATCTCTTCGCTCACTCATTCGCGCGACAACAAAATGGATTGCTGATCGTTACGATGACGGAGGCCTTGGCCTTGCGGGGCCACACTCAACTCCTAAGGAAGAAGTTGAATTTTTACTCGGACCGCCATTTGAACACGTGGCACTGACACGACGGCCTGAGAGCTACAGCGCGGCCATCGTGCTTGATTTGACAAGCGTCCTGGAAGAGTCTGAGCTCTTCGACCTAGCTAGGAATGAGTTCCTGGCAGTCGATATTGTCCTCCCTGTTATCGAAGTGGGTGACGATCAAGGCCAGTATTGCCTTCATGCTGGGGAGTACCACATGGAGCCCAATATGCCGTTTGAGGAGCACTGGAGGCCGGTCGATGGATGGAAGAATTCCCCACACCATCGACGCGGAAACGAAACCCTCTACCCTGAGAGGGTCGGATACGAGTGGGACGAACTGTCAATTAGCTGCGTCCTGCGGGACCGCTATTTCGTGAAGGGTTGGCGACGCCTGCTTGGCCTGGCCGAATGATGCGCGGGCGACACGCCGAAAACGCCCACACCTCCTCGCAACCTCCGCCTGCTCACGTCCTCCCCCCCCTCGCAGCTGTCTCCTCGTTCCCTTGTTCCCTTGATCCCCGCTTTTCTGTCAAGCCCACCAGCCGCCTCGAAAGCCGCCCACCTCGCCCCTAACTCGTTCTTTTTCTGATCCCTGCCCCTGATCTCTGATCTCAGCCAAGTTTGCCGATAATTACCCCGCTTTAGCGCAAAATAGTTCCATGATCGACGAGCAGACAATCGACGACCCAACGTCCTCTTTCACTTACCTCAGAGAGCTTGGGGCTCTGGTCAAAAGGGAACGGACAGGGGGCTTCGCGCTTTGTTACAGTCCCACTCTCGCACTCCCTCTGACGGCAACCCGGCGGAGAAAGGACCCCTTACCATGACTGGGGCCCCGGAGCACGCCAACCGAGGTCAAACCGTGGAACTCGTCATCAGCAAACCCAGAATCCAAGCTCAGAAAGCGCAGATGATACTGCGCCAATTCCATTGCGAATCCCTGGCGGTTGAGTTCGAAACCGCACGCCTGACGATTAACCGGAAGGCAACGCTCGCCTTTCCTTGGGACGACATGCTGAAGGAAACCCAGGTTTTGCAGCTCATTCTCGACCTGCTCGAGAGACGGGAACGGAAAGGCGTCGCAGCCCGGTAAACGCTACGGCTGTTAGTTGGTAGGGAATTTTGGCTGAAATCTGACGGCTGTTTTTCTAATCCCTGATCCCTGATCCCTGACCCCTGTTTTTTACCCACCCCCCCATGCCTCCGGCACCCCCCCCCATACATTCAGACCCCACCCCCCCCACCTGTTTTGTGAAACTGTGAAACTGTGAAACTGTGGACCCTTTAGAATCAATAACTTCTGTCCACAGTTTCACAGTTTCACAGTTTTGCTTTTGAGTTTTTGTTTTCGGCGGAGTTTTTTCGCTTCGCTCGCATCAAATCGAGCAAAAAGCTGCGAGCTAATCGCTAGTAGCGAAAAGCTGCCTTTCTCGTTCGATTGTTTTTGCGGATTGCTTCGTTTCGCTCGTTGCAAGCAGAGCCGAAAGCTGATAGCTGAGAGCTGAGAGCTGAAGGCCGTTTTCTAATCCCTATTTGTGGTGCATCAACAGGTTGTTCCTATCCAGTCCGGATCGGGTGATAGGCGGTTGTTTGTTGAGGCTAGCATGAGGCCGGTGCCAATTGTAGTCATGCAGCCAGGGGTTGAGGTGAA